>Ga0307477_10001211_pt1 | contig 22675 bp, 13 predicted proteins | sample atmos_gasesECM2C_FD_203316 | JGI IMG/M metagenome (GOLD analysis project Ga0307477, IMG submission 203316) | Hardwood forest soil microbial communities from Morgan-Monroe State Forest, Indiana, United States - atmos_gasesECM2C_515 | ecosystem: Environmental > Terrestrial > Soil > Temperate...
CGACACTCCGCAGAACGTCGAAGACTTCGCATGGTCCCCGGACAGCCGCCGCCTCGTTGTTATTCTCCGCGATCCTTCTCCGGAGGAGCTCGAAGCTGCGAAGAACAAAGACGATAAGGACTCTGCCGACAAGGAAAAGAAGCCCAAGACGCAGAAACCCTGGGTGATCGACCGCCTGCAGTTCAAAGAAGACGAAGTCGGTTATCTCGACCGCCGCCGCACGCACCTTTACACTCTCGGCCTCGCCACGAAGAACCTTGTCCAGGTCACTTCTGGTGACTACGACGACTCTGAACCCGCCTGGTCTCCCGACGGCAAGCTGCTGGCCTTCTCGAGCAACCGCTCCGTCCCCGATCCCGACCGCACCTACAATTCAGACATCTGGGTCGTCTCAGCGGACAATACCGACAAGGGCACGCACCTCACCCAGGTGACGACCAATCCGGGCGAGGATCGCTCCCCAGCGTGGTCGCCCGACGGGAAATGGATCACCTACGTCACTCAACTGGAGCCGAAACTGTTCGAATACGCCACTCACCATCTGGCCATCGCTCCTGCTTCCGGCGGGGAAGCCAAGGTCCTCACCGTGGCCCTTGACCGCAGCGTCAGCGCCCCGCGCTTTTCCCCAGACGGCAAGTCCATCTACTTCATCGCTGACGACGACGGCACCCAAAACCTCTGCCGCATCTCCTTGGCGGGGGGAGAAATCTCACGGCCCATCGGTGGCCGCCTCATGCTGGATTCCTACTCAATGGCCAAAACCGGCGAAATCGCCGCGCGCGTCGTCACCCTCGATCGGCCCGACGAAATCTACGCTCTCACTCCCGCCAGTGGAAAACTAGCTCGAATCACCCATACCAATGACGCCTTAATGGCCCAGTTGAAGCTGTCCTCCAGCGAATACGTCCATTTCAAGAGCAAAGATGGCACTACCGTTTCAGGCTATCTCTACAAGCCGCCCGATTACACGCCCGGCAGGAAGTATCCCACCATCCTTCGTCCTCACGGTGGCCCCGTTTGGGCCTACTACGCCGAATTCGACCACCTCGCTGAGCTCTTGGCCGCCAACGGCTACGTCGTGCTCTACCCTAATCCCCGCGGCTCTTCCGGCTACGGGCAGAAATACTGCCAGGCTATCTTTGCCGATTGGGGCAACAAGGACTTTCAAGACGACATGGCCATGGTGGATTACGCCATCGCACAGGGCATCGCCGATCCTGATAAGCTCGGCGTAGGCGGCTGGTCCTACGGTGGAATTTCCACCGACTTCATCATCGCACAGACCACGCGCTTCAAAGCCGCCATCTCCGGCGCGGGCGAGGCCTTAAATGCATCGCTTTACGGCCATGACCAGTACCAGAAAGATTACGAGACGGAGCTCGGCCTTCCCTGGGAAAACCGAGCGCTGTGGGACAAACTCTCGCCCTTTTATAAGGCAGCCAGCATCACTACGCCGTCGCTCTTCATGGGCGGCGAAATTGACTGGAACGTCCCCATTCTGGGTGGAGAACAAATGTATCAAGCTCTGAAGCGCCTGGGCCGCACGACCGAACTGGTCGTTTACCCCAGCGAATACCACGGCTTCACCGTGCCGTCCCACATCAAGGACCGCCTCGAGCGCTACCTCGCCTGGTACGCCCACTTCGTCAAAGGCGAATCCACCCCCGCCCGGCCAGAGCCGGCACCCGCTGCACCATCTCCTTCCGTGCCAAAACCTGTGAATTGAGTCGCGCGGGATGGGCATTCCTGTCTATCCCTTTTTTTTCAACCAATCCTTGGTGGTCCTTCTGTTAAACTACGCTCCCGATTTGACCCGCATTTTCCCCATGAGGAGTTATGGCAATGAAACTTATGTCCCCTATGGCATCTGTGCTCTTTGCTTGGGTTCTCTCTTTGCCCGTATGCGCCCAGCAATATGACGCAAAGCCGGCTTCCGTCACGGTTCCCGTTCCTCCGCGCGCCATCTCGATTGACGACTATTTCCAGATTCGCGACGTTGCTCAGCCCGAGCTGAGCCCCGACGGCCAGTGGGTGGCCTACACGGTGCGCACGAAGATGCTCAAGGAGGACAAGAACGAGCAACGGCTCTGGATGGTCTCGACCCACGGCGGCGACCCGCTCCCCATGACCGCCGAGGGCGTTTCCTCTTCCCATCCGCGCTGGAGTCCCGACGGCAAATATCTGTCTTTCCTCTCTTCGCGCAACGAGGGCAAGAGCCAGGTGTGGCTCCTGAACCGCGTCGGCGGAGAAGCTGTGCGCCTCACCGAAACACCTCAGGGCGTGAACGACTTTGAGTGGTCACCCGACAGCACGCGCCTTGTACTGGTTCTCCAGGACCCCAAGCCAGAGGACGCCGAGGCTGCCAAGGACAAAGACAAGGAGAAGCCAGCTCCGAAACCGAAAACGCCGCCTCCGTTCGTCATTGACCGTCTTCAATTCAAGCAAGACACTGTCGGCTATCTGGATCGCCGTCGCACGCATCTCTACGTTTTCGACCTCGCGTCGAAAAACGTCACTCAAATCACTTCTGGCGACTATGACGACAATGAACCGGCGTGGTCCCCGGACGGCAAATCATTGGCGTTCACCAGCAATCGCAGCGTGCCCGACGCTGATCGCAACTTCAACACAGACATCTGGGTGGTCGCCGCAAACAACACCGATAAGGGAGGGCATCTCACGCAAATCACCACCAATCTCGGCGCGGATCGCTCGCCCACATGGTCGCCCGACGGCAAGTGGATTGCCTTCGTCAGCCAAACGGACGTCAAAGCCATTGATTACGCCACGCACCATCTCGCCATTGCTCCTTCAACCGGTGGCGAGGAGAAAGTTTTGACGCTCGCCTTCGACCGCACCGTACGCCGGCCCCGCTTTTCCGCCGATGGCCGCTCCATCTATTTCCTCGCCGAAGACGACGGCATGCAAAATCTCTGCCGCATCGCGGTCTCGGGCGGCGAGATCACGCGTCCCATTGGCGGTCGCCTCACTGTAGCGTCTTATTCGCTTGGCAAAAACGGCTCTGTTGCCGCTCAGATCGGTGTGTCAGAGCGTCCTGAGGAGATTTACTTCCTCTCCGGAAATGATCTCACTCGCCTGACCAAAACGAACGACGCGCTGATCTCGCAGCTCAAGTTGTCGCAAGCTGAATACGTCCATTTCAAGAGCAAGGATGGAACGCAGGTCGCCGGCTACCTCTACAAACCTCTCGATTACACGCCAGGAAAAAGAGTCCCCACGCTTCTGAATCCCCACGGCGGGCCGGTCGGTCAATACACTGCCGAGTTCGACCATCTCGTGCAGCTCTACGCTGCCAACGGCTACGCCGTGATGCGGCCGAATCCGCGCGGCTCTTCCGGCTACGGGCAGAAATTCTGCGAGGCCATCTTTGCCGATTGGGGCAACAAAGACTTTCAAGACGACATGGCCCTGGTGGACTACGCCATCGCGCAGGGGATTGCCGATCCCGATAAGCTCGGGGTCGGCGGCTGGTCCTATGGCGGAATCTCCACGAACTTCATCATCACGCAGACGACGCGCTTCAAGGGAGCCATCACCGGGGCCAGCGAAGTCCTATACGTGGCGAACTACGGCCACGACCACTATCAAAAGCTCTGGGAGCTTGAGCTAGGCCTGCCGTGGGAAAACCGCGCGCTCTATGAAAAGATCTCGCCGTTCAACAAAGTCACCAACATCACCACTCCAACCCTGATCATGGGCGGCGAAATCGACTGGAACGTTCCTATCATCAATTCCGAGCAGCTCTATCAAGCCCTGAAGCGACTCGGCCGCACTACCGAACTCGTCGTTTATCCAGGCGAGTATCATGGCTTCACCACGCCCTCGCACATCAAGGACCGTCTCGAGCGCTACCTCGCGTGGTACGCTCACTTCGTCAAAGGCGAATCGGTTCCGGCAACTCCACCGGCGCAATCCGCGCCTGCGCCGAAATCGGGAGAATGAGGAGCAGGAGCGGTCGAATTCCCTGGAGGTGAATCGTGCGTTACACCTTTTTCCTGACTGCCTTCATGATTCTTGCGACGGCCTCGTCTCCTCTCCACGCGCAATTCCGTTTTACTGTCGGCACGGCTTCCGCTGCGGCCGGGGAGAAAGCCACAGGATCCCTTGAAGTTCCCGCGGGCGCCGATCCCGCGACAAATATTCCTGTCGCGGTCGTCAACGGTGTCAAGCCCGGGCCGGTCCTTGCTCTTGTCTCTGGCGCCCACGGCACCGAATACGCCTCCATCATCGCCCTTGAAACGCTCATCCTTGATCTCGACCCCTCGCAGCTCACCGGCACCGTCATCATCCTCCCGCTGGTCAATCTTCCTTCGTTCGAGCAGAAAGTCCCGCACGTCAATCCGGTCGACAACAAAAGCATGAACCGCTTTTATCCCGGAAAAGCGGGCGGCACACAAACGGAGCGCGCTTCTTTCCTCATCACCAGGGAGGTGGTGGATCGCTGCGACTACCTCATCGACTTCCATGGCGGCGATCTTGACGAAAGCCTTCGCCCTTACGCCTATTGGGTGATCAGCGGCCGCGCCCAGCAGGACGCCGTTTCCAAGCAAATGGCGCTGGCCTTTGGCCTCGACCACATCATCATCTCCGACGATCGCCCGAAGGACCTAAACGCCACAAAATATCTGGACAACACGGCCGTCATGCGGGGCAAGCCCGCGGTAACTGTGGAAGCGGGATACGCAGGGACGGTCGAAACCGACGACGTCGCGCTTCTTGCGCAGGGCACTCTCAGCGTCATGCGGTATTTGAAGATGCTTCCCGGCGCGCCGCATCCGATCGAGAATCCCGTATGGATTCAGAGCCTTTCCGATGTCAGCAGCCCGGAAACTGGGATTTTCTATCCCCTCGTCAAACGCGGCACCTACGTTCAGGCGGGAATGAATCTCGGCTACGTCACCGATTATGTCGGGAAAATTCTTTTTGAAGCCCGCGCCCCCGTTTCCGGCATCGTCCTGCACATTTGCGCTGTTCCTTCAATGAAAAAAGGCGACAACATCGCCAATATTGGCGTCCTCGCCGCAAAAGCTCCCTAAACTGCCGTCGGGGAATACTTAAATTCTATGAGCTCACAGAGGTGCGGAATGCGTTTCAGTGCAGCGAGGAAGTGGATTTTGTTCGGACTCATCGCCACGTTCACATCGAGTGTTGCGGCGGGAGCGCAGCAATACGATCAAAAATTTTATGGCGAGATGCGCTGGCGCTGCATCGGGCCTTTCCGCGGCGGCCGCACGGTGGCAATCACCGGCGTCCCTCACCAGCCAAATGTTTTCTACATGGCGGCGGTGAACGGCGGCGTCTGGAAGACAACCGATTCCGGAAACACGTGGAATCCCATTTTCGATGATCAACCAACCGGCTCGGTCGGCGCAATTGCCGTCGCGCCATCTGATCCCAATATTCTTTACGTTGGGAGCGGGGAAGGGCTCCAGCGCCCGGATCTGTCGACCGGCGATGGCGTCTACAAATCCACCGACGCGGGCAAGACGTGGAAACATCTCGGGCTTCGCGACGCGCAACAAATAACGGCGATTCTGGTCGATCCCAGGGATCCAAACCGCGTCTTCGTGGCTGCGGAGGGCCATCCCTACGGGTCCAACGCCGAGCGCGGAGTTTTCCGTTCCACGGACGGCGGACAATCGTTCCAAAAAGTTTTGTACAAAGACGAGAATACCGGCGCCGCCGACCTCGCCTTCGATCCCGCGAATTCGCAGACTATTTACGCGGTTCTGTGGGCCGCCCGCGTCGCGCCGTGGGAAATTCGCAGCGGCGAATCCTTCATCGCCGCTGGCAGCGGCCTTTTCAAATCCACCGATGGCGGCAATACCTGGAAGCAACTCACGAAAGGCCTGCCCACAGCGGAAGACGGGTTAGGCCGCATCGGCATTGCCGTCGCGCAGAACCAGCCCAATTGCCTCTACGTATCGGTCGAGGCCAAGAAAAATGCCGGAATCTATCGCTCCGACGATTCCGGCGAATCCTGGCGACAGGTGAACAGCGATCACCGCGTCGGCGGCCGTGGTCCTGGCGCGATGGGCATCGCGGTCGCTCCGGACAATCCGGACGTGATATATGTCGCCAACACGACGACGTGGAAATCCACCGATGGCGGAAAAACATTTGTCGGATTCAAAGGCGCACCGGGTGGCGACGACTACCAACGCATCTGGATCAGCGCCGAGAATCCCCAAATTATCGCGCTGAGCGCGGATCAAGGCGCGGCCATCAGCGTGAACGGCGGCGCCACGTGGAGCTCCTGGTACAACCAGCCAACTGCGCAGTTTTACCACGTCACGACTGACAATCGTTTTCCGTATTGGGTTTACGGCGCGCAGCAGGAGAGTGGATCGGCGGGCACGCTTAGCCGTAGCGATTACGGTGAAATTACCTTTCGCGAGTGGCATTCCGTCGGCGTATTTGAATACGGCTACATCGCGGTCGATCCCCTCGACCCGAACATTCTTTATGGCGCGCGTCTTACGCGCACCAATCAGGCGCTCGGCGAAGTGGCCGACGTGACACCCGAGCCCATCCGCCGCGGCGAGTACCGCTACGACCGCACGCTGCCCGTCGTTTTTTCGGCACTCGATCCACATACGCTGTTCTTCGCCGCCAATGTACTCTTCAAATCTACAGATCGCGGAAATAGCTGGCAGGTTATCAGTCGGGATCTCACGCGCGAATCGTATGAAATCCCTGCAAATCTTGGTGTCTTCGCCGCCAAAGATCCGGAAAAGGGCAAACACGGCGGCGTCATCTACGCCGTCGCACCATCGTTCAAGGAAGCGAACACGATTTGGGCTGGCACCGACGACGGCCTTATTCACATTACGCGCGACCTCGGCAAGACATGGCAAGAGATCACTCCGCCGCAGCTTCTGCCGTGGAGCAAGGTTTCGATTATCGAAGCTTCGCACTTCGATGCGGGCACAGCCTACCCGGCGATCAATACGTTCCGCCTGAATGATCTGCGTCCCCACCTCTACCGCACCCGCGACTTCGGGAAAACCTGGCAGGAGATCACCAAAGGCATCGCGGAGAACGCACCAACCAACGTCGTGCGGGAAGATCCCGTTCGAAAAGGGCTTCTTTTTGCCGGCACGGAGACTTCGGTCTACGTCTCCTTTGATGACGGAGATAACTGGCAGCCGCTGCAGCTCAATCTGCCGCATACCTCCATGCGCGACCTCACGATCCACGGCGACGACCTGATTGTTGGCACTCACGGCCGGTCGTTTTGGATCCTCGACGACATCACGCTGCTGCGCCAGCTTTCTGCCGATGTTGCCAAAGCGCCCGTGACGCTCTTCGCTCCGCAGGAGGCGATTCGCTTCCGCTGGAACCGCAACACAGACACACCGCTTCCACCGGAAGTACCCGCGGGGAAAAATCCTCCGGATGGCGCCATCCTCGATTACTACCTCGCTTCCGCAGCAAGCAGCCCGGTGCGACTCGAGATTTTCGATGCGCAGAATCATCTTGTCCGCCGGTATACCAGCGCGGACAAGGCGGAACCCTTGGAGGACATAGCCCCGAAACATCCGATCCCGATGTACTGGGTCCGGCCGACGCACATTCTCTCCGCAGCGGCGGGGATGCACCGCTTCGTCTGGGATCTACACTACGCGGCGCCGGATGCGCTTCGGCACGAGTTTCCGATCTCGGCAGTTTATCAGGACACTCCGCAGTATCCGCTCGGCGCATGGGCGCTACCCGGCAATTACACCGTGAAGCTCACCGTGGAGGATAAGAGCTACACGGAGCCGCTGATCGTAAAGATGGATCCGCGCATCTCGACGTCACTCGCCGATCTTGCCAAACAATTTGAAATGCAGAGCGGGGCGGTCGAAGGCATGAACGAGAGCTATGAAACGCTGGAACAAGTGCAATCAGTTCGAGCGCAGCTGAAAGATCGCGCCGCGAAGGCGGGGAAGGGAGCCGCAGCGAACGCGATCGCGGTTCTGGACAAACAGGCTGCGGAGGTCGAAGGAGGAACGCAGAGCGTTTTCTTCGGCCTTCCTCCCAGTGGCAAACAGCTTGAGACTCTATCCACTCTCAACCAGCATTTCGGCGCGATACTGGCCGTTGCCGATTCCGCTGACGCTGCACCCACCACACAGGCCACCGCCGTTTACAAAGAACTCGAGGGCGCTCTCGAATCTCTCCTGGGCAGGTGGACGAAGCTGCGGCAGGAAGAAATTCCCAGCCTCAATACGTTGCTGAAGAATGCGAATCTTCCGGCGGTCGATCCGAATCTACCCCCGGCGAACCGGCCTTCCTCGGATGAGGATGGTGACGACGAGCCGTAAACTCGGCGCTCCCTGATAAACGTTCGGCAGCTATGCGCGGCTAGTAATGGCTATTTAATTTTTTTGAAATTCCGTCAGCGCCGCGAGGATTTCTTCGCTGTGCTTTGTTGGCTCAACTTCCAGGTACACCTTGCGAATCACTCCTTGCGGATCGATTAAGAAAGTGTGCCTCGCCGAAAGCTGAGCGACGGGAATAACGGAACCATAGGCCGAAGAAACTTCTTTCTTCGTGTCTGCCAGCAGCTTGAAGTGCAGCCCTTCTTTGGTGCAGAACTCCTGGTGGGAGTTTTCGTCCTGCACGCTCACGCCGAGGATCACCGCATTCTTGGCTTCGTACTGCGCGAGGTCGCGCTGGAAGTTGTGCGCCTCGATCGTGCAACCCTTGGTAAAATCTTTCGGGTAGAAGTAGAGCACCACCCACTTGCCCTTGAAATCGTGCAGACTGACCGGCTTATTCTCTTGCGAATTCAGCGTGAAGTCGGGCGCAGTCGCACCCGCCTCCGGCGCCTTGTCTGCCGCGCGCATGACAAAGATCCCGGCCCCCGCTGCAACTACCAACAATGTCACAACCAAAATGCCTGCGAGCCTCATTTCATTCCTCCTAGTAGTCACGTCCCATTATTCCTTATGCTAACCGGCCAGTCCGTGTCAAATAAAGTTTCTCGTGATCAGTTGCCGGCCAAAAATTTGTGTTGAGCGGCTGTCAGAGGCACTACGGAGAGCCTGCCCATGCGCACGAGAGGCGAATTCGCAAAAAGTTTGCTGGCTTTAATCTGCTCCAACGATATCTGCTTGATCAGAGGTTTTCCTGCTTTGATTCCGACCTGCGGGTTTCTGGGGTCGGAAGCGTTCACGGAGACAACCGAGGCGGTTCCGACAGCGCACTTCCGGTCTCCCGTTTCATAGATGACCAGCCGCGCTCCAGGTTGCATCTCCCGCAAATTCTTGACCGCTGCGGGATTCGAAACACCATCCCAAATCGTTGCCGTGTCGCGCTGAAGGTCTGCGAAAGAATACTCGGAAGGCTCGGTTTTGAGCAGATAGTCCTGAGACACTGCATTCTCCCAGCATTCGTTCCATGAATTGCAGGCCCATCATACCTACCTGTTCCTCGTGAATCAAAATTGATGGGGTTTAGAAAGAGTAAGAAGCGCTGGGCGCTTTGTCCGTCCAACGCACGCAAACAAATCTTTCGGTGAGTCTGGCAAGAAACAAAGTCGTGTCAATCTCTCTCAACGCTTTACCGAGAATAGATGCTTTCTTGCAAAAGCGCGGCCTGAGCCACTCTTCAGGTATCTTTCGAATTTCTCCGCAAACGGTTTTTCGGGAAAGGCAGCATAGAAAATTAAACGCCACGGCACGAATTTACGAGTGTGAGCCGATTTCCCGGAATTATGCTCTCCAAGACGTCTTCGCAAATCTTGCGTTGAACCAACATAAGTCTGATCGGTCTGGCTTTCGCTTTGGAGGACATAGACGTAGAACATGCAGCCCGCCTTCGCTTGGTGGATTCGACATTTTGGAGCCTAACTGAGTCTTGGGGTTGGGCAGCGTATGTGCCGCATTTTCGCAGGCTACGGCTGGCACCTGCCTTCGCGCGGACCTCACAGGCTGGGCCTTTTGCTGCCTAATTGCAGGCAGGCAGAGTCTGCCGTAGCGCGGTTTTTGCGCGAAGGCAGATGGAGGCGGGGGGAGTCGAACCCCCGTCCGAAAAGCGCTACGACACGAAGCCTACATGCTTAGCTCAATTCCGTTTGGTTCGCCCGCCACGCTCAGAATGAGCAAGAAACGCAGCCGGCTAGTCCGATGGTTCTCGCCCAAGCCTTACGGACCGAAAGACTCGGGCCAGCTCACTGTGTGACGCCTCTGACCGGGCCCATGAGCAAAGCCCGGGGAGGCGGCAACTTAATTAATTAAGCTGCAAGTGCCAAGTTGTTGTTGGCATTTCTAGTTTCCACCAAGTTACGGGCAGGTGGGTCCCGGCATGCCTTCGGGCCGCGACAGCTTCCGTCGAAACCGTGTCGCCCCCTTGGTACAACTCTATTCTACCATCCCCGCCTCGCGGGCACCTCCTGCAGTTGTTGCTGGGGAGGTAATTGCCGCATCACCGGGAAAAGGTTGAGTCTGCATCTCGTTGCGCGTAAGCAACAATTAGGCACAACGGTACGCCCAGGCGGTTGACTCAATGCGGCGCACCTTCCAGAATTGCAAAACGGGAGATTTCGGGTGAAACACCCCCGAAAACCGGTATGGCACAAGACCCCAACCCGCCCAGCGCCATGGAACAGGCCGTCTCACGCGCCCTTCGCGAGAATTTGGAGCGCCTCAAACGCAGCTCGGACGAACTCCATCAGGCCGTGGGGGACGTGATTGCCTCTTGCGCCAGCAGCAGGCCCACGAATGCGATCCCCGCCATGCTGCGCGCGCAAACGGCAGCGGCTTCGCTATCTGCCGTTCTAGATGTGCTTTCGCGGTTCGTCGCCGTCGCTCTCCAGCCCGGCCAGCGGGCGCCCTACGAAGCGGAATTGACCAGGCTTGCGGGTATCGCAGTGGCGGAGCCGCCTCCGCCGCCTCAACAACCGCAGCCTTCCATCCCAGTGCCGATGGCCTCGAAAGCGCAACCCGCGCCCGCCGCTACTCCACCACGACCTGCGCCCGAACCGGAACTGGAGCTTGTCACCGAGCCGCTTCCGGAAGAGAACGAGCCCGACATTGCCGCCGAAGCGGCCGATGCCGCCACCGCGGAAGGCGAATACGAAGGCGAGTTCGACGTCAACCGCCTGAGCCCCGAAGAGCAGGAATTGCACCGCCGAGCAAATCGGGTTGCCAAAGTTTCGATGCAGGATATTAAAATGTTAAGGCCGGAGCAGGTGCGGCTGGGCCGCGAAAAGAAAGATCTCTGCATCAGACTGAAAGACGACATTGAAAAAGCTCATCGAGAATACGACCGCCGCTTCAAGCCCATCATGGATCATCCGGTGGACTATTTTTACCGCTGGATGGTGGAAATCCTCGCCGATGGCGACCCGCAAGCCCTTGGCGAGTATCCCTACGCCAACCACGCTCGCCATCGCTAAGGGTTCTGGGGAAGAATTCTCGCGCCCGGTGTCGCCAGCCCGGCGAGGGTATTCCTTTGTTTTTCGTGCTTGCGCAATCCTTTTGACCCTCTGCTTGATTTTGCCGGGACCAATTGACCTCTCGGCCCAGGCGCCGAAGCATAAGAAGAAAAAGTCCCACAAGCCCCAGGCTGTCCCCTGTCGAATGGGCTGCAACACCGACATCTCCAACGCGGAAATTGCGACGGAAACACCGGAAGACGCCGCGTTGCAAAAGGAGCTTGCCGAACTCGCTCGCCCGCTTCATGCAGCCGCGCCAGGCGCCTACGAAAAGCTCTCTGCTTTCGCGATCAAGAACACGACAAACATCTGGGGCGCGCGCGCAGCTCTGGCTCTCGGATACGACGATTACAACAAGAACCGCGCGGCGCAGGCGCTTGGATGGTTGATAAAAGCACAGAACGATACACTGCTCCGTGAATACGCTCTGTTCTGGGGTGCGCAAGCCAAGCATTCCCTGAAACGCCTGGCGGACGGTTATCACGATCTGCAGACCGTTCAGCGGGAGTATCCCAACTCCGCCATGCGGGAGCAGCTCCTGGAGAGCCTCGCGCCGTACGCGGTGGAGCTGGGCCGTCCGCAGGAAGCGCTCGACGCGCTCAACGCCTACTCCGCGACCCTGACCAAGCCCACGCTGCTTCTGGAGCGCGCGCACGCCCTGAAGTCCCTGCACCAGCTGGTGCGCGCCACCAAAGACTATCAAATCCTTTACTACAAGAATTCTCAGACCGATGAAGCGCAGGCTGCCGGCTCCGCGCTTTCACAAATCATGCACGCACTCGGCAAGGAATATCCTTATCCCGGCGTTGAGTTGCAGGAGCAGCGAGCCCAGGCCTTCTTCGACGCCCACAAGTGGAAGGAGGCCCGCGCTGAATTCGAGAAACTCCTCACCATGCTTCGTGATCCGGCGAATCCCACGCGGCAGCTCGCGCAGCTGCGCGTCGCCGAATGCCGCGTTCAGCTCAAGGGTTCGCCGTCGCTCATTTCTTCACTGACGACGCCAGATCCCGAAGTCGACGCGGAACGTCTCTACGCGCTTTCGCAAGCCGAACGCACCGCCAAAAAAGATAAAGAGATGTTCGCTGCACTCGAGCAGCTTGCGCAGAAATATCCGCAGAGCAAATGGAATGAAGACGGTCTCATGGCCGCGGGGAATTATTACTGGGTGGAGCTCGACCGCAATAGAGCCGTCAGCTATTACGAAAAAATGCTCGAGGTGTATCCCGGCGGACGGAACGCTTTTAACGCGGAGTGGCGAATTGCCTGGGTCACCTACCTGAATCGCCAGCCGGATTCTGACGCCCGACTCTCTGCATTTCTTGTCACATACCCGACTTCCGCGAATTCTGTCGACGCGGTCTACTGGCTCGGGCGCAACGCCGAACGCGCTGGAAATTCCGCAACTGCGCGCGCCTATTTCAGCAAGGCTGTGGAGCGCTTTCCGCAAACCTATTTTGGCCGGGCTGCTGCGCTGCGCCTGGCGAAGCTCGGCCCCGGCGAAGGAGATCCCGTAGCGTTGCTCGATAAGATTCCGCCGGCCCCCGCTCTGCGCTCCTTCGATGAGCCGATCCCCGCGGCTGCTTCTGACCGCTGGGCGCGTGCACAGGCCCTCCGCTCCATCGCTTTCGATGCTTCCGCCGAGCAGGAGATGAAAAACGCCTTCTTCGCTACCGGCTCTCCGCGCTTCTTGCTGGAGGCCGCGCAGGCCGCGTTCGATCAGGGCCATTTCGGCGCCGGGATAGCCTACGCCCGCATCGTCGTTCCGAATTTCGATGCGCGCAAATTCGACGAACTGCCCCTCACTGCTTGGAAGGCGCTCTACCCTTTGCCCTATGAGGCGGCTGTCCGCCGGGAAGCCGCCAAGAACGATTTCGATCCCATGCTGGCCGCCGGCCTGATGCGGCAGGAATCCACGTTTCAAGCCGACGCCGTCTCGTACGCCAACGCCATCGGCCTGATGCAGGTCCTGCCCAAGACCGGGAAGCTTCTGGCGAAGCAGATTAAAGTTCGCTACTCGCGCGATAAGCTGTTCGAACCCGACTACAATCTCGAACTCGGCATGGTCTACATCGCCGGGCTGCTTCGCGCGACCGGCGCACCGGAATATGCCCTCGCGGCTTTCAATGCCGGGGAAGACCGCATCGCCGCCTGGCGCGCCGAACGCAACTACGAAGAGATCCCCGAGCTGGTCGAATCTATCCCATTCACGCAAACCCGCGAATACGTGCAAATCGTCTTGCGCAATGCCGAAGTCTACCGGATGATTTACGAGTCCGGCGGTGCGCCGACTGCCGCCGCCAGCCGGGCGCAAGGCAGATCGCCAGCTAATGTAGCGGCCACGGGCTTTCGTGGGCGCTTTTGACCTTTTCTTGCGGTTGAGTTTCCTATTGGATTCCCAGGAGTATTGCTTCGATGAGCTCTCGGCCTGATTCCACGATGTCCCAAGTCGCCCGGCGCATGCTTTCCACAAAGGCTGAGCAATTCACCGAATCCGTGATTCGCGAAATGACCCGCCTCGCCATGAAGCACGGCGCCGTCAACTTGTCGCAGGGGTTCCCCGATTTTGCCGCACCGGCGGAAATCAAGGAGGCTGCGCGCCAGGCCATCGCCGACGACATCAATCAGTACGCCATCACCTGGGGCGCCAAGTCGCTGCGCGACGCCATCGTGGAAAAATTTGAGCGCACCCAGGGCGTCCGTGTGGATCCCGAGAGCGAGATCACCGTCTGCTGCGGCTCAACGGAAGCGATGATGTCCTCGATGATGGCCATCATCAATCCCGGCGATGAAATCGTGGTCTTCGAACCATTCTATGAGAACTACGGGCCCGACGCGATTCTCTCGGGCGCCGCACCGCGCTTCGTGAGATTGCGCCCGCCGGACTGGTCTTACGACGAGAAGGAACTGGCCGCGGCCTTCGGCCCGCACACCAAGGCGATCATCCTCAACACGCCGAACAATCCTACGGGAAAAGTTTTCACGCGGGCAGAGTTGGATTTCATTCGCGACCTGTGCGTCCGCTGGAACGCCTTTTGCATCACCGACGAAATCTACGAGCACATTCTTTACGACGGTGCCGAGCACATCTCCATGGCCCGCATTGACGGGATGCGCGACCGCACCATCGTCATCAACGGCATGTCCAAAACGTATAGCGTCACCGGCTGGCGCGTCGGCTGGGCCATCGCCCCGCCTGAAGCCACGCAGTCCATCCGCAAAGTGCATGATTTTCTGACCGTCGGCGCCGCCGCGCCCTTGCAACAGGCAGGTGCGATCGCGCTCCATTCGCCGCAGCCGTACTACGACAAACTCGCCGAGGACTATGCCGTGCGCCGCGAGCGCCTCTTGAAGATCCTGTCCAGCGCGGGCTTCACCGTCTTCAAGCCCCGCGGCGCGTACTACATCATGACGGACATCTCGCGCTTCGGATTTTCCGATGACATCACTTTCGCGAAGTTCCTGGTGGAGAAAGTCGGCGTGGCGGTCGTCCCCGGCTCCAGTTTTTACAATGATGTCCGCGATGGCGCCTCCCAGATTCGCTTCACGTTCTGCAAGAAAGAATCCACCCTCGCCGCGGCCGAAGAGCGCCTCTCGCATCTCCATGACCATTTATCTGCGTCCTGATTTCCGACGCGCCGCACGCCCTCAATGCGGAGGCGCGCTGCCACCGCATCGCATTCCTGACTGAGCAGCTCAATTTCAGCGCGCCGAACCCAGCCCCAAGGTAGCCAATTTCGGCATACCGGTATCACCAATTTCTAAAGAGTTGTTGGATTTAGCTAATTTATGAGTGAAAATACGCCCACAAAGCTATTTAGGGGTAGGAGACTGACGGTCGGTTGCCCTGTGGTGGTTGGCCCCCTACCCCGCGAGTGGTCTTGCCCGTATAGACGAAGTCAGCCGCGCAAAAGTTTCCTGGATTGCAAAAATAATTGAACGAAAAATTTGCGAGGCCGTCCCAGATTTGGGACGGAAAACTCGCTCTCGAACCTTTGATCGGCACGCGGCAACAGTCGCCACCTGAGTTGCGTTCAGGTATACGCCTCAACCTAGCCCAGATCCACTGTGTCCAAATATCTTGCCACCGCAACTTTCCAGTGAAATTTCTCCTGAATCGCCTGCTGCAAAGATTGCGCCGCGGCTGGTTCCCCGTGGGTCAAATACGTTTGCTTCGGCGGCGCGGGGAGGGCCGCGAGCCAGCGCAACAATTCACTCTTTCCCGCGTGCGCGGAAAATTGACCCATCTCCACGATTTCCGCTCCCACTGGCACATCCTGGCCGTAAATCTTCAGTGACTTGGCTCCTTCTTGCAAGGCTCGGCCTCGTGTGCCCTGCGCCTGGAAGCCCGCCAGGATCACCGCGTTGCGCGCGTCCGGCAGGCGCTGCACCAGATGATGCAGAACGCGTCCGCCGCTGATCATTCCGCTGGCCGAAATAATGATGCACGGCGTCTTCACATTGTTGATGGCTTTCGAATCCTCGACCGTGCGTGTCAGGTGGAATTCATGGACGTCCAGGGGATCGCCTTTTCCGTCGCTGCCTTCTTCCCGCGTGTAGTCCAAATCGTGATCTTCTTTGTGCTTCAAGTACAAATCGGTCGCGCTTAGCGCCATGGGGCTGTCCACGTACACCGGCAAGCGCGGAATGCGCTGCTGATCCTCAAGCTGCCGGAGGTAATACATGAATGTCTGCGTCCTTCCGATAGCGAACGCAGGGATCACGATCGAGCCGCCGCGCTTGGCCACGCGGTTCACGATCCCCGCCAGCAACTCCGCCGCATCACCTTCCGGATGCTCGCGATCCCCATAGGTCGATTCGCAAATCAGCACATCCGCGCTTGATGGCGGCGTGGTCGGATCATTCAGAATCGGCTGGTTGTACCGTCCGATGTCTCCGGAGAACACCACGACAGTCTTCTTGCCGCCCTCGCTGATGGTCAGCTCCAGGCTGGAAGATCCCAGGATGTGTCCGGCGTCATAAGAAGTGACGTGAAACTCTGCACTGATATCGAACGGACCGCTGCGCGGCATGCTCTTGATCGATTTCAGTACGGGATCCACGTCTTCCGAAGTGTAGAGCGGCTGCGGATCGGCGTGGCGGCTGTCCTTGTGAATCTGCGCGTGCAACGTGTCCTCTTCCTGCAAGTGCGCGGAGTCCTTCAGCAAGAGAGTTGTCAGTTCGATCGTGGCGGGATTGGCGAAGATCGGCCCGCGATAGCCCGTTTTGACAAGCACCGGCAGCCATCCGGTGTGGTCGAGATGTGCATGTGTGAGCATCGCGAAGTCGATGCTTTTCGGATCGGTCGGCAGCGGCTTGTAATTGCGGTCCTGCAGCTCTTGCGAGCCTTGAAACAGCCCACAATCCACCAGCAGCCGCTTGCCCGCTGCTTCGACCAGATATTTCGACCCGGTCACGCTTCCGGCCGCGCCAAGAAAAGTGAGTTTTGCCATCGCCCCGCCAATTTTCTGGAATGATCGTGCCGCCACACTTTACCATGCGCCTCAAGACAAAGCAGGGCGAGCCTTTGCAGCTCGCCCTGCCTTGTTTCTCTATGTCGGCGGGTTTGTCCCGCCATCTCGCTCAATCCGCCGCGCTGGCCTGTTTTTTCCCCGCGACGATGGACTCGATGTTCAAACCCAGTCCCTTCGCCACGCCCATCCCGTAAGCCGGATCGGCCTTGTAAAAGTGCTGGATTTGCAGTTCTTGGATGCGCTGTGGCACGCCATTGCCCAAGCTGGCGACGATGTTGTCAATCAGCCGCTGCTTCGCATCCGCGGGCATCAAGCGGAACAGATTCCCTGGCTGAGTATAGTAATCGCTGTCCGAGCGGTGATCGTGACGGTCTACCACCCCGCTAATAGCGCGCGGACGCTCCCGGTATGCCGGGTCCTGCTGCGGCCCCCCAAAACTGTTCGGTTCGTAATTCACCGCCGAGCCGCCGTTTCCGTCGAAACGCATCGCGCCGTCTTTGTTGTAAGTGTGGAACGGGCACTGCGGTTTGTTCACCGGCAGGGAATCGTAGTTGACGCCGAGCCGATAGCGATGTGCGTCAGGGTACGAAATCAGACGCGCCTGCAGCATTTTGTCCGGCGAAAAGCCCATGCCCGGGACAACGTTTCTGGGCTCAAACGCCGCCTGCTCGACCTCCGCGAAATAATTTTCCGGATTGCGGTTCAGTTCCAGTTCGCCAACTTCATGCAGAGGATAATCGCCATGCGGCCACACCTTCGTCAGATCGAACGGGTTGATGCGATACGTCTCTGCGTCCTTCTCCGGCATAATCTGCACGCAGACGCGCCATTTCGGGAAGTGGCCTTCTTTAATAGCGTGAAAGAGATCTCGCTGTGAGTAGTCCGGATCCGTCCCTTCGAGCGCGCCCGCCTGCTCGCGGAAGAAGTTCTTGATCCCTTGCTTGGTCTTGAAGTGCCATTTCACGTAGTAGAGCTCGTTCTTCGCATTGATCAGGCTGAACGTGTGGCTGCTGTAGCCGTTCATGTGGCGGTAGCCGTCCGGAGTTCCGCGGTCGGAGAACAGAATCGTCACCTGGTGAAGCGATTCCGGCGACAGCGACCAGAAATCCCACATCATCGTGGGCGATTTCAGATTGGTCTCCGGATCGCGCTTTTGCGTGTGGATGAAATCGCCGAACTTCAATGGATCCCGAATGAAGAACACCGGCGTGTTGTTCCCCGTCATATCCCAGTTGCCTTCTTCGGTGTAAAACTTCAGCGCAAACCCGCGCGGATCGCGCGCCGTGTCCGCTGAACCCTTTTCGCCCCCCACCGTCGAAAACCGAATGAACGTAGGCGTCTTCTTTCCGACGGCGTCGAACAGCTTTGCCGTTGTGTACTTGACGATCTCCGCGCTTGTACACACGAAATGCCCGTGCGCTCCCGATCCCTTCGCGTGCACTACGCGCTCTGGGATCCTCTCCCGGTTGAAGTGCGCCATCTTTTCAAATAGCAGGAAATCTTCGAAGACCACAGGCCCGCGCGGCCCCACCGTCAGCGAGTTCTGGTTGTCGCCCACCGGACGCCCCGCGTCCGTCGTCATTCTCTTCTTTTCTTCCGCCATCGTTCCCTCCTCAGTGTGCTCGCAGTCGCAGAAAATCCGCCCGCTTCTGCCAGCACCCCTTAAAGCGTAGTGCTATGGCAACTATACTTCCAATATATAGTTCGGATACGATGGATAGGTATTGCCTATAGGTATTCTTGAGACTTAGTGCATGGAGATCCATCAACTCCGGTACTTCTGCGCCGTCGCCGAAACCGGCTCGTTCAGCCGTGCCGCGGAGCAATCGCATGTCTCGCAGCCCTCTCTCTCCCAGCAAATCCTCAAACTGGAAGACGAACTTGGCGCGCGCCTCTTCGACCGGCTTGGCCGCTCAGTTCGTCTCACCGATCTCGGCAAGACCTTCTTGCCCCGTGCCCGCGCCGTTCTCCGCGAACTCGAAGCCGCCCGTGGGGATGTCGTCGAACGGAAGGATTCCGTTTCCGGCCCGCTTTGCATCGGCGTGATCCCCACGGTCGCGCCTTATTTCCTCCCCGCGCGGCTCACTATCTTCTCGCGCAAATTCCCGCAAGTTCGGCTCACGGTCGTCGAAGAAATTACGCCCATCCTTCTGGAACGCCTCCGTGCCGGTACGGTGGATGTCGCCATCCTCGCCCTTCCCGTCCGCGGCCACGAATTTGACGCTTCCCCTCTGCTCACCGAGCGGCTTTTCGCGGCCTTGCCCAGAAAACACAAACTCTCCGCCCACCGCGCGATTTCCCTCAAAGATCTTCGCGCCGAACCTTTTCTTCTCCTGCGCGACGGCCATTGCTTTCGCGACACGGCGGTTGCCGCCTGCGACCGCGCTCGCGTCCATCCGCAGATCCTTTTCGAGAGCGGCCAGTTCAGCAGCCTCCTCAGCATGGTAGGTGCGGGCATGGGTGTCTCCATCGTTCCCGAAATGGCGATCGAGAAACATTCGCGCTGCCGCTATGTTCGCATCGCAGATGAGGAAGCCTCGCGTACCATCGGCGCCGTTGTCCTGCGCGGCCGTTCTCTCACCCGCGCGCAACTCAGTTTTCTTTCTCACTTGCACGGCACCAGGCCCTCCGTCTGAATCCGGGCTTGTAGCGCTGCCAAGTTTCTCCGCAAGCACCCCTCGGGAAATGCCGCGCTTCCTGCCAGATATTTAGGCTCCGTGGAATGTGGTCTTGGAAGGGGTTTGAAGTCATTGTGGTGGAGCCGATGGGATTCGAATTCACCAGCGATAAGCAAACAAAGGAGTTTTGCGGTGCAGCCCGGCCCTCTAAGGAATTGAAAAGAAAGGGAGGGAATCCCTACAGTTTCAATGCCTTCAAATGTTTCAACCAAATGGTACCAATTTCATGCCTAAACAGACACCGAACACATAGGAAAGTTTCTTTTCTTCTATACCAGTTAAGAGCTATCATGCAGGGGTAGCAGATTTCAAGAAGCTGAGGCCCTAGCCCCCTCCCCCAGACCAGCTCACTTGTTGAATTAGGATTTCAAAAGTCAACAAGACCGAGCAGCAAGTACGCTCTAGCTACCGCTCTGATTCTAATGAAGCCGAGACGTGCGCAAACCGACTGCACTTCCCCGCGGTGGCTCACAGACCGCGCGAAGCCGGCTGCCAGCTGCAAGCGGGGGCGGGCGGCGGGAAAACCATTCGTGTGTGGAATGAACCCGAAACGCAGTGGCAGGGCCATAGTGCTTTTATGGTGTTTGGGGACATGGGCATATTTGTTTGCGAAACCCAGTGCTACGCCCGTGGACGAGACCGCGCCTCTAATTGTTAATCACTACGCCGTGAGCGCAGAAGAATTCAGATGGTTCATGCTGCAGGAACGAGCATACGTGTTTCAAGATGTGAAGACAAAATGCAACATTGATTACGGCAAAGACTTCTGGAACCGCGATTGTGCGGGAACAACGCCAAAAAAGATAATCGAGAAGAGAACCATCGACCGAATCGTCCGTGACAAGGTTCAACAGTTGCTGTTCAAAGATCTCGGACTGATCCAGGATGCCAGTTATTCCGCTTTTCTTGAAAACCTTAAGAAACTGAATGCGAGCAGGGAAAGAGCGGTCCAACTAGGCCAAGTAATCTATGGGCCGGTGCGGTACTCCGCGCTGCAGTATTACGGGCACTGGATGGCCACCCTCCAAATCCAAGCCAAAGAAAAGCTGGCCCAGGAACGGCTCGGCGTGACCGACGAGCAGCTCCAGGCTTTGGCAAGAAAAAAGTGGCCGAATCGTCCCTACGAAAAGAACAAGGAACTTGTGAAGGCAAAGTATGTCGATCAAGCCTATCAAAAGCTGGTTGACGAGATGGTTGCAAAAGCAATGGTGAGAACAAATGCTGAAGCGGTCGATATGATTTTAGTATCCGGTCAAGAGGGGTAATTTCGGAGGTTGAGATTGGGCATGCATAGAGACCTTATGAATACTGAGAACCAGTATCCGTTGACAGCGGTCATAACCAGGGGCGCAGTGCTATTTTTGTTGCTGGTGCTTGCGCCGCGACTTCAAGCTACCAGCTATTACGTGGATTCCGTGAATGGCAACGATGCGAACTCAGGTACGGCTCCAACGGCTGCTTGGCAAACTCTGAACGCAGTCAATAACACAACATTCCAACCCGGCGACTCTCTTCTTTTCATAGGGGGCGGTATCTGGACGGGCCAGCTAAACCCAAAAGGCTCGGGCAGTGCTGGCTTCCCGATTGTCATCGATATGTACGGAAGTGGCCCCAAACCTATTATCGCTGGCAATGGTGTGACCGGGAATGGAGCGGTTTTTCTGTTCAATCAGAACTATTGGGAGATCAACAATCTAGAGGTCACCAATGACGCGGCCAGCGGCGGGGACCGAAGAGGGATCTACTTGAGCGCGTCGAATTTCGGAACGGTCACGCACCTATACGTGAGGAATTGCTTTATCCACAATGTCAAAGGGATAGTGGGCAAAGACAGCAGTGCGGCGAAACGGACCGGCGGGATCATTGTCGAGGTGATTAGCGATTCGACAACGCCGACACGCTTCGATGACGTACGCATCGAAAATTCCGTGATTACCACCGTAGACAACGAGGGCATTGCGACCAACAACTTGGTGAAGACGAGCGACTATCCAGGTACGGCTGCGTGGAACAACCGGAAGATAACCAACCTGCTCATCCGCAACAATTCGATCAGTGACGTAGCGAAGAACGCGATGATCATCCGGCTGGCGGATGAGACCGGCTTAATTGAGCACAACGTGGTCTGGGATACGGCATTTCGTGCGGGTGCGGGCAATACGATTTATACAATCAGCTGCCGTGGAACGGTGCTTCAGCATAACGAAGGTTATTTGAACAGGGAAACCCTTGGGTATGATGGCTCTCTTTATGACGCGGATCTACAGAGCCCTCACGTAATATTCCAGTACAGCTATAGCCACGACAACAACCAGGGATTGTTCTGGATGGCTACGGCTGCGCCGGACGACAACGTCACCGTAAGATACAACATCAGCCAGAATGACAAAGGCCGAATTTTTTCGATGAGCTACCCGAACACGAGCACATACGTGTACAACAACACGGTTTATATTCCATCGAATCTGTCGCCCGCTATCATTGATGAAAAGTCGCCGAACCCAAAAACCTACTTCTTCTATAACAATATTTTTTACAATGACAGCTCTACGGCGACATATCGGTTCCTTAACGGCGTTCGAACCTTCAGCCATAACATCTTCTATGGCTTTCACCCCGCAAATGAGCCGCCGGACGCGAATAAGCTCACCAGCGATCCGTTGCTGGATGCACCCGGCAGTGGCGGTTTAGGCCTGGATACGGTCAATGGTTATAAGCTTCAAGGTGGGTCTCCGGCGATAGACTCAGGCATGACGGTTCCCAATGACGGCGGTTTAGACTTCTTCGGTAACAAATTGCCTTATAACGGCGTAACAGACCGGGGAGCTCACGAGTGGAACCCGGTCGGCGCTGACTTCTCGCTGTCGGCCTCGCCGACTTCTCAGACCGTGGTTCAAGGGAATAGCACCAGCTACACCATTGGTGTCACACCGTCGGGTGGCTTTGGCGCAGCAGTCGCGTTAAGTGCAAGCGGCTTGCCGAGCGGTGCCAGCGCCAGCTTCAATCCCACTTCGGTGACAGGTCCCGGCTCTTCCGCCATGACGCTGACGACGAGTTCCACCACGCTTGGCGGGACATAC
>Ga0307477_10001212_pt1 | contig 22622 bp, 17 predicted proteins | sample atmos_gasesECM2C_FD_203316 | JGI IMG/M metagenome (GOLD analysis project Ga0307477, IMG submission 203316) | Hardwood forest soil microbial communities from Morgan-Monroe State Forest, Indiana, United States - atmos_gasesECM2C_515 | ecosystem: Environmental > Terrestrial > Soil > Temperate...
CTGAAATCTGCCGGCGGGCCCGGCAATCTGCCAGGTGGCCTGATCGATACGAATGCCGATGACTACTTGAAGCAAGCCGCGCACTATGCGAAAAGGTACATCACAAAAATCTACGATGGCGGATTTACCGATACGCTCAACCTGTATGACGTCAGCGGTCTCGCGCATTTTGAACTCTACCGGGCGCTGGAAATGGGTGGAGATCCTGCGAATCTGGCAGTCTCAGAATCAAGCATTCGCGCACAATTTCTAAAACAGGTCGGAGACGCAATTTCTCAATCAACTACAGATGCCTGGGGCTACGGTAACCAGTGGAATTCCGGAGATACTACGTCGCATGGAGCGGGACTTTCGGTGATGGCGAGCGAAGCCTACTACCTGACGGGCTTGAGCATGTACGGCAAATACGCGCAGAGGTGGATGGCAAATATTTTAGGCGCGAACGCGTGGGGCTCGTCCTTCATCGTCGGGGACGGAAGCATTTTCCCGAATTGCATTCAACACCAAGTCGCGAACCTCGCAGGCGCGCTCAACGGAACGTCAGGCGGCACTCCGATTTTGTGGGGAGCGGCGTCCGAGGGTCCCGCGGGTTTTACGAGTTCAGGCTTTTTGGATGGGATGAACAGGTGCCCTGCGAACGGAGTAGATACATTTAAGATTTTCAACGGGAATAATGGGAAATTCGATTCCTCGCAAACCGCTTTTTACAAAGATGACGTGCAATCCTTCAGCACAACCGAGCCGGCAATTGACCTGACGGCCACGTCGTTTCTGATGTGGTCCTGGAGGCTGGCGCAACGCCCAAGCTTCTAGATCCCGCCAAATCAAGCATTCTTGAAAGAAATGGAAGACAGTCGCGCTGGATCTATCTGTCTTTTTTCGAGAGTTCGCTGTGAACCAGATTCTCGACGAGCGGTTTCACGCCTTGTGAAAATAATTCCTGAAGGTGAGGCTGAAGTTTTTCCAGAACTTTTCGCACCACTTCATCAATCGCGTGGGCATCATCAGCCTCAGGCTCTACTGCCCCAGATTCGTGTGATGGCACGGAAGGTGGAGGCATCAGGAACGGAATTCCGGCCAGGGCTTCGCGGTTGGGCGGAGGCAAAGTAGGAATGCGTTCGCTGAACTCATCCACTGCAGACGTTTGCGCGGCCGGCTCGAATACGTACGGCTCTAAGTGTTCAAGCAGGGCATCGGGCTGCCGGTTTTGCTGTTCTACCGAGGCTGGAAGAATATGCTGTGCCGGCTCGGAGGGCGGCAAATATAGAGACGGCTCGCTGTGCTCCTCATCAACAAGCAGTGGCTCGGGCGACGGATGGCTTGACGCATCGTCATCGTGGTGTTCGGCGTCTGCTGGAGCTACAACCAGATCGTTGGATTGTTCTGGAGCGCTGCTGCCGACAGAGGCGGCCGCTGGTTCCTCGCGGCTTGGAGCTGTTTCCCGCGATTCATCGGGCGGAAAGTGATAAGAGAATTTCACCGGCCCGGGCGCATCTGCGAAAAAGCGCTCGTTTGATTCAGAGCGCGAACTGAATTCGTAATCGTCGGTGCGCTCTGCTTCCTGGTGCGAAGTTTGTTCTGCGCGTGCGTCGGCTTCGCTGCCGTTACCATGATTTTCCGAAGAGACTTTTGCATGGCTCTCTGCTGGCCTGGTTTCAACTTCGGCATCCGCGGCAGCTGCTGGTGCGGACGGGGCCGACATGTTGGCCATCCAACCGCCATCGGGATATTCAGAGGGCGGTGGGGCCATCATATCCATCCATTCGGTTGCGCGCGAAGCAGGAGCGTGGCTCGGCTCCGGTTGTGCAATAACTTTTGTCTGCTCGCGAGGTTCTTCGCGCACGGTTTCTTTCGCTTCGAACGGTGGCGCTGCCACCCTCACGGTAGGCTCGGCCTTCGGCTCGGACAGCCACATGGCGTGCGAAGTCTGCGGCACATCGTCGGCAGGTGAAATCTTTTCCACCCCGGCATCAGCGGACTGTTCTACGGCCTGGATCGGCACCTCTAGCGAGTGGCCGGACGGGAAGGAACTCTGCGTACCGCGATTCGCAGGTACTCCTTCCTCGTCAGAAAAGTTGCGAATGTGTTTCGGCGGCACGTCTTTTTCGGATGGGAAAGCGCTTGAATCAAACCCGTTATCTACAGGCTCGATCGCATCCTGCGCGACGTTTTCCGGCACAACGAAATCTGCCGCGTTGCGGCGCCAATCGCTGACCGTGGCTAGGTCATCCAATTCGTCGCTCTCCGCCGCCAGCGGAGCTTTAGCCGCTTTTGAATTCTTGGATTTCTTCGGATATTTCTCGTCGTCCTCTTCTTTGTCGTCATCCCCGCGCACGCCTTTGCCGAATCCATAAATCGCAGCGGCTTCTTCAGGGGTAGGCTCCGGAAAATCGGGCAGCGGTTTCGGTTCAGAGCGAGCAGGAGTTTCCAGCGCTTCCATTGGCGCGGGCGGTGGTTCAGCGATCACTTCTTTCTGTTTGGCCAGTTCAGCGGCAATCCTGGGATTCTTTTCCAAAACCTGCATGACCATGGCGATCAGCGGGTCGGGCGGAACAAAAGGTTTCTTTAAGACTCCATCAGCACCAACGCGGCGAGCTTCTTTTTCGTCAAGCGGATCGAACGCGCCCACCAGCAGAATCACGGGAATGTGCGCGAATCGCGTGTCTTTCTTGACGTACTCGCATACTTCATATCCATTGCGAACGGGCATGAACACGTCTGCAAGAACAAGGTCGGGATTTACATCGGCCAAGCGTCGAACGGCGGCTTCGCCATTGCCGACGGCAACCACGTCAACGCCGCGCTCTTCCAGCGCTAGCGTGACCATTTTCTGAATATTGGAATTGTCGTCGGCAACCAAAATTCTGGGCACTGGCTTCCCCTGGCGGCGGCCCGGACAGCGACACGCCCACGCCTTTCACCAAGTATTGCAGCATCCCAAAACGCAGGCGTCAACAAACTCGAAGTACAGGGGTGCTACAGTTGTTAGCAGGGTGTTAACAGGTAGTTACCAGGGGATCAGCTTCTTTACGCCCTTCTTTTTCTTGCTGGTGGACTCTTCTTTTGGATCAGCTTTGTCGGTTTTGGAGGCGTCAGTCTTGGGCTGTGCGGATGTTCCTGCGGGGGCAGCACCTGCGGCCGGTGGAGCGGTTGAGCTAGATTCGGCACGAGCAGGAGCCGGTGCAGCCGCCGAAGCGCCTGGGCTGCTCTCTCCTGCCCTAGCCGGATTCGCCGAAGGTCCCGGGCCAGCAGCTACGGGCGCCGTTGGGGTCAAGACTGGAACATTGTTGGACGGGTTCAGGGTCGACCCTGCGGATGGCGCTGCTGGATTTTCTGTTGCAGGAGCGGGCGTATTCGCCACTGCGTTTGGGTCGTTTGGCGCCGCTATAATCTCAAATCCAAGGCTATTACCCGGAGCGGAGGGAGCTCCTCTGGGAACAGTGGTGGCGTCAACAGGTGCAGCATCTGCGGGCTGTTCGGGTCCCGCCGTCGCAGCGTCGGCCCCCGAAATGGTGAACGCCGGGCCTCTAGCGCCAGGCTTCAGAATATCCGTTGCGGAAATGGAGTCGTTTGGCGGGCTCATTTGCGGCGTCCCGGCGTGAGCCGCATAGGTAACATCCGGATTGCCCTTAATCATACCGAGAGGCATCCTTATTACCGCGGATTGATGGTGCTGCTCACGATATAGCTGTTCCTTCGTCATCCGGGCATACGCTTCGGGATCGGCGGAAGGTGCAGGCAAACCCATGGATACTAGGCGTGCGCGCGCGTCCACGGCCCGTTTGGACAAGGGGTAATCGCGGAGAATGCGGTCGTAGCACTTGGCCGACAGATCGCCCCAGTGATTTTTGTCGTCCTCGTTTTTCGATCCTTGCTTCGCCCGGTAATACACGTTGGCCAGCATCCAAAGCGCCTCATCCGTCTGGCTATAGAGCGGATACCGGTCGCTTACTTCCACCAAGCGCGCAGCCGCGGCGCGATAATCCCCCTTCACATAATAATAACGAGCGATCTTGAATTCGCCGTCCCCAAGAACTTCTTGCACCTCGCGCAGATATTGCTCCGCCCTGGGGAGCAACGGGCTCTGGGGATATTTCAATATGAATGCCTGAAACTCGTCTTCCGCCGCTTGCGCCTGCGTCGAATCGCGATCCGCTTTTTCCATCATGCGGTAATGCGCCATGCCGATCTGCATCTGCGCGTAGGCTGCTTCGTCGAGGAAGGGAAAAAACGTGCCGAAATCTTTGTACTCGAAAATCGCCTGCATGGTGTTGGAGGTGCCGCCCTCTTTGTAATAAGAGTCCGCGACGGAAAGTTTTGCCTTGGCCAGATATTCGCTGTCGGGGTAAGTGTTAATCAGGGTCTGGAGCGCGAGGCGTCCTTCGGTGTAACGTCCTGCCTTTAGATCGGCGAGCGCGCGATCGTAGAGGATCTTGTCGGGTTCGGCGGAAGCTTCCAGGGCGGGTTTCGGCGCTTGTTTTTTCTTGGATTTCTTGGATGTTGATTGCCCTGCCGTTTTTCGAGGCGCGGCTTTGGGCGGCTGTGCAGTTTGGGGAGCGCTCTGAGGATTCGGAGCCGTCACCGGCGCGCCTTGGTTCTGTTGCGCGGTTTGCGGCGAGCCATCAGCGGGCTGTTGCGCGCGCGCGTTAGCGCACACTTCCAGAGAGAAAAACGTTCCCGCTGCCAGGATTATGAACGAACGCGTAAGCCTGAAGTTTCCTGCCATCGCACCCCTGATAACGGCCCCCAAAGTCTTGCGAACCCTCAAACCTTCTGGCTCAGGGCTTCGCTTGCCAGCCTGCGCAACTGCCGTGTCGCCCCAGCCGGATCGGTTGTGTGAAAAATCGATGTCCCGGCCACAAACGTATTCGCCCCAGCCTGGGCAAGCTCGGCGATGTTGTCCAAATCGACGCCCCCATCCACTTCGATCCGGAAGTTGCCATTATATCGCGAGCGCCACTGATTGAGTTGCCGAATTTTCTCCAAGGCCCCGCGAATAAATTTTTGCCCGCCGAACCCCGGATTCACCGACATGACCAGCACGGTATCCAACTTGTCCAGAACCTCACTCAGCATCGCCACCGGTGTGGCGGGATTAATCGCCGCGCCGGCTTCCGCTCCGTGTTCGCGAATCATGGCCAGCGCGCGATCCAGGTGCACTGTAGCTTCCTGGTGCACCAAAACCCTGGTTGCCCCCGCGTGAACGAACTCCTCGATGTACTCTTCGGGCTGCTCGATCATCAGATGCACGTCCAGGGGCAATCGGGTTGCCTTGCGCATGGACGCCACCACTGGAATCCCGATGGAGATATTGGGGACGAAATGGCCGTCCATCACGTCCAGGTGGATCACTTCGGCGCCCGCTTGTTCCACCATGCGCACTTCTTCGCCCAAGCGCGCAAAGTTCGACGCCAGAATGGACGGTGCGATCTCGATGCGTGCGTGCGTCATGCGATCACGCGGATTTTAGCACAGGCGGGCCGCCGTCAACGTGGCGATGCTACTCGGCGAGTTGCAGCTCAATGGTGGTGTTCGCGTCAATGCGAGCTCCGCGTGCGGGAGCTTGCGCGGCGACCGTTCCGTGCAGGATCCCGGGCCACGGCGAAAAAGTGAGCTTGGATACTTTTAGTGCCGAGCCGACCAATTTTGATTCGGCCTCGGCCAGCGAAAGGCCTACCATTTCCGGCATTACGTAAGCAGGCGGCCTGGAACCCAGCGACACAAGCAAATCGATGTGCGGGCTGGTGATGTCGGAATTCCCGGGCGCAGGCATCTGCTGTATCACGGTGTCGTCTTGTCCTAGCGGAAGGTAAGCGCTCGATACTTCGCCCAGCTGCATTCCACTGCGAAGAAGCTCGATACGAGCCGCACGCAAGCTATGTTCCACCAGCGAAGGAATCGTGGCTTTTTGCGGACCCAGGCTCAGCATCACGTGCGCGTACTGTCCGGTCTTAACGCGTGAACCGGGCGCGGGACTTTGTCTCACCACCGTGTCGACGGGCAAGGGATTGAAAACATGGTCTTCCACCTTGATGCCCACGCCGCGGCTTTGAAGGGTTTGTTGCGCTTCGATCGCTTTCATGCCAACCACGTCCGGCATGGCGACTTCGCGTCCTTGAATCGCGAACCGCACGGCGGTGAGCGCGCTTAGAAATGCCACGGACGCCAGAATGAATGCCAGCAGCGACATTCGAAAAACCCATTGCAGGCGATCTCGCAGCGTCATTCCTTCGATTCTCCGTTTGTAAAGCGTATCACGGCGCGTGGCTGGCTTGGTTTTCTGTTTGCGTTAAGTGTTTTTAGGTTTTACCGTAGATGAACGCCCAGCCTATGCCAGGATCGCTCCGGGAGAAAATCAGCTTTTATTTCTTTTCTAGCAGCGCTGCGAAGAAGCCGTCAGTTTGGTACCCGCCGGGGGTCGTGTGAAATTGCCCCACCTCATCGAATAGTTTTCTTGCTTCGACTGCGTGCGCCAGGTGGCGGGAGATCGATCGCGCTGCTTCCACTGCCGTTATGCGCTGCACTCCAGCCAGTTTGCGAAGGGCTTCATCAACCACATTTTCGTTTTCCTCTGGTTCGAGCGAGCAAGTGGAGTACACCAGCCGGCCAGCTGGAGCGAGTTGACGGAGCGCCGATACGAGCAGCCGCACCTGCAAGTCATGAAGTTCACGCAACTGTTCGGGCTTTAGCCGCCAGCGAATTTCCGGGTGACGTGCAAGAGTTCCGGTGCCGGAGCAAGGAGCGTCGACCAGGATGCGGTTGAACGGAACGCCGAAGGGCAGATTCGCAGCTGCATCCAATGCAAGCAGGCGAACGTCATTGAGGTTCAGGCGTTTGAACTGTTCGCGCATGGCTCGCAGCCGATGGGCATGGCGGTCGGCGGCGATGATCAATCCATTTGTCCCTGCTTTTCGCGCAAGGGTCGGCGTCTTTCCGCCCGGCGCCGCGCACAAATCCAGCACGCGATCACCCGGTTGCACATCGAGAAGCAAAGGAATCGCTTGCGAGGCTTCGTCTTGAATCGAAATATCGCCGCAACGGAACGCTTCGGTGCGCGTGGGGCTGCCGCCAGTTATCGCGAATGCCTCCTGCAAAAGATGGCCGGTGTCCACACCCAATCCGAACTTTCGCAGGCCCTCCAGAATTGACTGACGTCGCTCGGCGTGATGCAAGGAACAAGTCAATCGCGGCGTTCGGTTGTCAGATTGCAGCAGGGAAGTCGTCTCGGATTCACCGAGCCGCGCGAGCCAGCGATTCACTAACCAAGCGGGATGCGAATGTAGAATTGACAGTCGCTCGCCGAGCGAGATGTCCGCCGGGAGAGATCTCTCCGGCGGCTCTTTCGCCTCCGCCGCCAAGCGCCGCAGAACCGCATTTACCAGCGACGCAGCCGAAGATTTTCGCGCGCTTTTTACCAGCTCTGCGGACTCGTTGACAGCCGCGCGGGCGGGGATGCGTTCGAGAAATCGAAGCTGGTACAAACCCATGCGCAACGCGATTGCCACCGGCAGATCCAGGCGCTCGACCGGCTTCTTTAACGCCTGCTGGATTAAAAAATCCAGAAGGCCGCGCCAGCGCAGGACTCCAAGCGAGAGTTCAGTGGCTAGCGCGGCGTCGTCGGTTCTGATTCCGGCGCCGAGCGACAGGTGCAAGACGTCGGTGGCATACGCGCCCTCCGCTTCCACGCGTCGCAGCACATCGTATGCAATTTTCCTCGCAACACTCAGTGGCATTTATTTGTGACGTGCCTTCGGACAAGCAGTTGAATTCTCACGCAAAAATGAAACGTACCGGTGAGGCCTGGGAAATTAATCGCCGAAACGATCGTCCCGCGTCAATCGTGCGCCGTTCGCGAATTCGAGTGCGGTGACTCGCTTACGTCCTTCGAGCTGCACGAATTCCAGTCGTAGCGCAGTTGCGCTTCCGCATGAGACCACTACGCTACTGTCTGCTTTAAGAATTTCGCCAGCTAAACCAACAGTCGCAGAGGGCATTAACAGCGGACGGCCCCAGATAGCGCAGTTCTTTCCGCGAAATGAACTGAATGTGCCGGGCCAGGGCTGCAATCCGCGAATCCGGTTGTAGATTTGCTGCGCCGTCAACGACCAATCGATTCTGCCTTCTTCTTTCTTCAGCGGCGGAGCAAAACTCGCCTGCGAGTTATCCTGCGGTAGCGCCGCGAGCGTTCCGCTGTCGAGGCCACGTAAAGTTTCCGCCACGAGAGGCGCGCCGGCCTCCGACAACCGCGCATACAATTCAGGCGCAGTTTCGTCCGGGCCGATTTCGGTTTCAAACCTCAGCAACATAGGACCCGTATCTAGGCCCGCGTCGATGTTCATCGTGGTCAGCCCGGTGCGATTTTCACCGTTCAGAATTGCGCGATGGATGGGGGCAGCTCCGCGATATTTCGGCAGCAACGACCCATGCAGGTTGATCCACCCAAGCCGGGAAATTTCAATCAAGCGTGGAAGGATAATCTGCCCGTAAGCGATGATGACCACCGCGTCTGGCGCAGCTTGCTTAAAAAACTCAAAGGCCTCATCTGATTTAATGGTGGCAGGTTGATAAACGGGAATGCCGGCGGCAACCGCGGCTTCTTTTACCGGCGAGCTCCGTATGGCGAGCGCGCGGCCGCGCGGCCGGTCAGGTTGCGTCACCACCCCTACGACTCGAAAATCGGGCTGTCCAAGCAAATAGCGGAGCGAAGGCAGCGCAAATTCAGGTGTGCCGCAAAAAACAATTCTGAGCGGCACGCGTGCCCTACCACTCGCCGGCTTTTTTCATTTTGCGGATTTTGCGCTTGATCATGTCGCGCTTCAGCATGCTCACATGCGTGATGAAGAGGATTCCGTTCAAATGATCGATCTCGTGGCAAAAAGCGCGCGCCAACAATCCTTCGCCGCGCATTTCGAACTCTTTTCCCGTTGCGTCCTGCGCTCGTATGGTCACGTACTGCGGCCGCGCTACGTGCGCGCGAAACCCGGGTACCGAAAGACATCCTTCCTCTTCGCGCTGCTCGCCTTCGGCATGAATAATTTCAGGGTTTGCGCACACAAGCTTCGCTTCCGGATTTTTCCCGTTGCTCACGTCGATCACGGTGACCCGCAGACTTAGCCCAATCTGCGGCGCTGCCAAGCCCACGCCCGACGCCGCGTACATGGACTCAAACATATCGTCAACCAGCTTCTGCAGATCCGCGTCAAATTTCTCCACGCGTTTTGTGGGAGTCTCCAGCACCGGGTCGCCGTACTTTACGATCGGATGAATCATTTCTGCGCGTTTATCCCCTGAATCTTGCTTTTTTAAAATGCGTCGAGCTGCTTTTGATATCCATCAAAATTCCGGCGCATCTCTTCGATGGAATCCCCGCCAAATTTTTCCAGGAACGCTCCGGCTAGCTCCAAGGAAACCATGGCCTCACCGATCACGCCCGCCGCTGGCACCACGCATACGTCTGAACGCTCGTACGCTGCTTTCACCGGCTGTTTCGTTTTCAAATCAGCCGTAAGAAGAGGCCGCCGGAGCGTTGAAATTGGCTTTAAATATCCGCGCACTACAATTTCACTTCCGTTTGAGATGCCGCCCTCAATGCCGCCTGCGCGGTTTGAAGTACGAGCGAATCTCTTGCCGGTTGTATCGTAACGAATCTCGTCCTGGACTTCCGAGCCATAGCTTCCTGCGTTTGCTACCCCTGTGCCGATTTCGACTGCTTTCACTGCCTGTATGGACATCACTGCGTGCGCCAGTTTCGCATCCAGCTTTTCGTCCCACTGCGCATGGCTGCCCAGGCCCGCAGGAACTCCCCGCGCCACAATTTCAAATACTCCGCCCACAGAGTCGCCTTCTTTCAAGGCGCGCTCTACTTCTGCTTTCATCTTCGATTCCGCGCCAGCGTCCACACAGCGCAAGGGCGATTCCAGATTTTCGCACGCTGCGACGATTTCCGGCCAGTCGGCGGTGCGTTCCAGTCGCACATGCCCCACGGCAATCGTGTGGCTCAAGACGCTCGCGCCCAATTGGCGCAAAAGCAATTTCGCAAACGCACCGGCCGCAACCCGTGCCGCTGTCTCGCGTGCTGACGCGCGTTCGAGTATGTACCGTGCGTCGTGAAAATCAAACTTCAGCGCGCCAGCCAAATCTGCGTGGCCCGGACGAGCTGCCGTAAGGGGACGCTGCAAGTCGTCGCCACCTTCGGTATCTTCCACCGGCAACGCCTTTTCCCAGTTCTTCCAGTCACCATTTTCAATACGCAACGCGATAGGCGCGCCAATCGTTTTCCCGTGCCGCACCCCTGCGAAAATCTCCGCCTGATCTTTCTCAATTCGCTGGCGCGCACCGCGTCCATATCCGAGTTGCCGGCGGTGCAATTCGCGCTGAATAAATTCCTGATCTACCGCGAGTCCGGCAGGCAAGCCGGAAATCCAAGCGACCAGCGCCTGTCCGTGAGACTCTCCGGCAGTAACAAATCGCAACATTATTCCCCGAGTGCCCCGCAAGCCGATGTGCTGCCGGCGCGACGAAAGATTCTACCGGACACGCTGACTTGCGTAAAGCGAGGGCCGCGCCAGCCGCGCCAGAACCATGCCGCGTTCCTAACTTGGAAAGTAACTGTATTTGTGAAAATGAGAGGACGTAAGCGGATTTGCAATTCTACCGGAGTGCTGCGGGTCTTTTAATGCCCACACCATTTGGGCGCACGCTTTTCGAGGAATGAAGCAAGGCCCTCGCGGAAATCTGCCGTCCCGCGAATGCGCGCATTCTCTTGCGTGGCCGATTCCAATTCGTGACGCATACGATCGTCGTGACTCAGCAGCAAGCGTTTGGTCATCGCCAAACTTACCGGGCTTGCTTCGAGGTACATTGTTGCTACCTCGCGCGCGCGTTTCATCAGATCCTCCAACGGCACAATCTCGTTCACCAAACCCAGGCGAAATGCTTCCGCGGCGTCTATGATCCGTCCAGTTAATAAAAGATCGCGCGCATGTTTTTCTCCGACCTGGCGGCGCAGCATTACAGAAACCAGCGCTGGAATAAAACCAATACGCACCTCGGTATATCCGAACTTCGCTTCGGGAGCCGCTACAGTGAAATCGGAAAGCGTTGCCAGCCCGCATCCGCCGGCAATTGCCGCGCCATTCACCGCTGTGATGAGCGGTTTGGGAAATCCGTAAATGAGCTGAAACATTCTAGCCATGCGCCGTGAATCGGCAAGATTCTCTTCCGGTGTTTGTTTGGCGATGGCCTGGAGGGTCTCCAAGTCCATTCCCGAGCAAAAAGATTTTCCCGCGCCGGTGAGGATTACGACGCGAACGGAGCCGTCCGCCTCCGCTGCGTTCAGCGCGGCGAAAAGCTCTTCAATCATCGGCGTGGAAATCGCGTTGCGTTTTTCGGGGCGGTTTAAAGTTACGACTGCGATCCTACCGTCGCGCTCGAATTTTAAGGTGCTATATTCCAAGACATCCTCGGTTTCAGTTTACGGTCGGCGAAGTTATTGGATCGGCCGTTTTTGGCGCGTGCGAGTACTTCTCGCGAAGCTCGTCGGTCATGGCGCAAGCAACCACGAGCGACTTGGTGTCAATGCCAGTGGAGACGCCGCGAGCGGCCAGCGTGGTCAAAATTGCTTCGGTAGGAATATTTCCCACCAGCTCGTCTCCGGCGAAAGGGCATCCGCCCAAGCCCGTTAGTGCGCCATCGAACCGCCGGCATCCCGCTTCGTAAGCTGCCAACACTTTCTGCGGAGCATTCTCCGGGCGGCTGTGCAAGTGCACTCCGATTTCAACTCCAGCCACGGACTTTTTCGCGGCGTTATACAGACTGGCCACATCTTCCGGCGTCGCGGTGCCCACCGTGTCGGCAAGAGAAACCGTTCGCACGCCGACGTCTTTCAGCCACACCAGCGTCTCTTCCACGATCTCCGGCCCCCACGGCTCGTCGTACGGGTTCCCAAACGCCATGGAAATATAAATCACCAGGTTTTTGGCGGCGGCCTTGGTATCGGCTTGCAGCTTGTGCACGAGCGCACGAGTTTCCTCGCGGGACATGTTTGCGTTCGCGCGCCGGAAATACGCGGAGATGGAGTACGGATAGCCAATCGTCGTCACGCCGGGCGTCGCCAGAGCGCGTTCAAGTCCCTGCGCATTCACCACAATCCCAATAACGTCCGGCGCCGGACCCGGAGCTGCGTTCAATTCGCTCAGCCCCTGCATGACGGACTCGCTGTCGGCCATCTGCGGCACATGTTTGGGCGAAACGAAACTCACCGCATCGATGTGGTGGAAGCCGAGCGCAAGCAAGCGGCCCAGATAACGAACTTTTTCCTTCGTGGGAATAATTTGGCTCAGACCCTGCCAGGCATCCCGCGGACATTCCACAATCGTGACGTTTTCTGCCATAGGTTAGTACCAGGGACTCCGATAAATGTGCACTGCATACCACAGCGCCGAAATTCCGCCAACAATAGAAATCGTCATCAGAAAAACAATTATGCGAGATACCGCGGGTTGCTTGACGTTAATAATCGTCAAAACCGCCGCCACTACAAGCCCCAGGCAGGCCAGATATTGCGACACCTGATACATGAACCACATCCCCGAATGAGAATTGGGACCGCCCTGCGAAATCACGTACGAGCTTGCCCACGCAAAAAAACACGGCGAAACAAGAAGCAAAGTGAACAGTAGCGTTGTAACTCCGCCGCGTTGCGCAACTGCATTTCCCTGGTCCATCTAGGTCTGTAATACACCCGTCTTGAACTCCGCTACATGCGGATTCAATGCCGCCGATTCCAGCGCTTCGATCAAAGCTTCGCGCGTGCGTGCGGGATCGATGATTGCGTCCACCCACAAGCGCGCGGCTGCATACCGCGGATCGGTCTGATGCTCGTACGTTGCTCGAGTGGTTTGGTACAGCTCCTTTTTCTCTGCTTCGCTTAGTTTCTTACCTTCGCGCTCGAGCTGCTTGATTTTAATTTCTACCAGTGTTCCTGCGGCCGCATCTCCACCCATCACGGCGTAGCGCGCCGTGGGCCATGCAAAAATAAATCTGGGATCATACGCTTTTCCGCACATGGCGTAATGGCCAGCACCGAAACTTCCCCCGCAAATCACTGTAATCTTCGGCACAACGCTGTTGGCCACCGCATTCACCATCTTGGCGCCCGCGCGGATGATGCCGCTCCATTCCGCTTCCTTGCCAACCATAAACCCATTCACGTCGTGCAGGAAAACCAACGGCACCAGGTTCTGATTGCAGTCGAGGATGAAGCGTGCAGCTTTGTCCGCCGACTCTGTATAAATGACTCCGCCAAACTCGATTCGCTTGTCCCCGGTTCCGGGAGCGGCGACCGTCACGGATTTCTTCTGGTTGGCCACCACCCCCACGGACCAACCGCCGATACGAGCATAGCCGCACAACACAGTTTGCCCGTATTCCGCGCGGTATTCTTCAAACTCGCTTTTATCCACAATACGCGCGATGATTTCGCGCATGTCATATTGCTTGCCGGCATCCGCCGAAAAGATTCCGTAGATTTCGTCACCAGGGTATTTCGGCTGCGCGGCCATCTTGTGATCGAAGGGAGCGCCCGCGGCCTGGCCGATTTTGTCGAGCAATGCGCGAATGCGTTTTATGCAAGCATGGTCGTCCGGCTCGCGAAAGTCGATCGTGCCGCTAATCTGCGCATGCATCTGAGCGCCGCCCAAATCTTCGGCCGAAGTCTTTTGTCCGATCGCGGCCTGCACCAGCGCTGGACCCGCCAGAAAAAGCCCACTTCCTTCGGTCATCAGGATTTTGTCGCACATCACCGGAAGGTAGGCGCCGCCCGCAACGCACATTCCCATAATCGCGGTGATCTGTGGAACACCCATCGCGCTCATCACCGCGTTGTTGCGGAATACGCGCCCGAAATCGTCGGTGTCTGGAAAAACATCTTCCTGCAGCGGAAGAAAAACTCCCGCGGAATCCACCAAATAAATTGTCGGGATATGATTTTCAATCGCGATGTTCTGCGCACGGATTACTTTCTTCGTCGTCATCGGGAAAAACGCGCCCGCTTTCACCGTTGCGTCGTTGGCGATGATCATCACGCGCCGCCCAGAAACGTGCGCCAGGCCCGTGATTGTTCCAGCTGCCGGAGCGCCGCCCCATTCCTCATACATCTCGTAGGCTGCAAATAATCCCAGCTCGAAAAATTCTGTTTTAGGGTCAATCAGCTTCGCGATGCGTTCCCGCGCGGTCAACCTGCCTTTCTTGTGCTGCGCTTCAATAGCCTTTGCGCCGCCGCATTGGCGGATGCGTTCTTCCTCATTTTTTATTTCCGTCAGTCGATCAACCATCTGCCGGCTGCGCTTTTCGAAGTCGGCGGATTTCGTGTCGGCCCGCGTATCGTTTTTCGTGCTGCTCAAAGGATCCTTTCTCATACTGGGCTACTGTGCTGGAGCGACGCCCGCATGGAAATACGGCATCAGATTGTACCATTCGAACTTAGTTTTTGACTTCGCGCACGGATGCGTTAAAATCGCGTCGGTTCGGGATGAGTCCCGAATCAAAACTTTCTCGGAGGATGCCTATGCTTTGCTGTATCCATGCGAAGGATCAGTCTGCCTCCGGCTTCTTGATTTAAGTCTGCCGATCGCAACTTCTCCTTCAGCGCTATTTCCTTGAAGTCCATCGCGCAGCAGCGTCGCGCTTGTTTCCTGATAATTGAACCGCGCCAATTGGCGCCTAAAAAGGAGAATCAAATGGATTTCGTGGACTCGGATCTGGCACGTCGCATGGAAATGGCGGAAGCGAACGCATGTCGCGCATGCGCCGAGTCGTTTCAGCAACAGCATCCGGATTTCCCCGTTGCGGTACAAGAAATTGCCGGTAGTTTCGCGGTTTTCGCCGGCGTGGACTCCCCGGTTACGCAGGCGATTGGTCTGGGTCTTCACGGTGACGTGCCGGACTCCGACCTCGATCGCCTGGGGGATTTTTTCCACAGCCGTGGCGCTGCTGCCGCGGTAGAACTTTGCCCGCTGGTGCCGATGTCTCTTTATGAAAGGTTCGCAAAACGCGGCTATCAGTTGCTCGAGGTGTCAGACGTGTTGTTTCGAAAGCTCACTGAACTTGCTAGCGATGTCAAAGCGCCGCCTTCTGGCGTAAGCATACGCCGTGCGGCACCCGATGAATCACGGTTGTGGACTGAAACGGTAGCGCAAGGATTCGCCGAACATAATCCAGTGACGCAGTCCATCCTCGACGTGATGGAAGGATTTTTCCCCGCCGCACATTGTTTCCTCGCATTAGTGGATGGCACTGTCGCTGGCGGCGCCGCGCTTTCCGTGCGGGAAGGAGTCTGCGGCCTTTTCGGGGCCAGCACGCTGCCGGAATTTCGAGGTCGAGGCGTGCAAAGCGCGTTGCTAAAGGCGCGTCTCGAGTCGGCCGCAGCGCAGGGTTGCGATGTTGCCGCAAGCATCGCGCAGCCGGGAAGCGTCTCACACCGCAATATCGAGCGTCAGGGATTCCGCGTCGCCTATACGCGCACAAAACTGATCCGCGCGGTGGCATAGAGTTCCAAAATCCGGACGATGGAGAAAGCCCATGGGTGGCACCTACGGCGCCCGACCGTCTTCACACACAGTTACCCAACGCTTACGCACGGGGCTAACGGCTAGCGCGCCTACGGCGCTCATGCACGGGGGGAGGGAGCCGCTCGTCAGAATAATTACGCGCCGCGGGTGGCGCTCGAAATTCTCTGACGTATAAAATCTACGATGGCTTGGGTGGGAGTCCCAGGAAGGAAAACCTCGGCGATTCCGCCTTTTTTCAGCGCCGGGATGTCCGCCTCGGGAATAATTCCCCCGATCAGAACAGTGACGTCGTCCATGCGTTTTTCGCGCAGCAAGTCCATCAATCGCGGACAAAGCGTATTGTGCGCGCCGGAAAGTATGGAGAGGCCGATAACGTCCACGTCCTCTTGCGCCGCTGCAGACGCGATCATTTCCGGCGTTTGCCGCAGTCCCGTATAGATCACTTCCATGCCGGCGTCCCGCAGCGCTCGCGCAATAATTTTTGCGCCGCGGTCGTGCCCATCAAGTCCCGGCTTGGCAATCAGCACCCGAATTTTCTTATCGCTCATGGCAGGCAAGAATACTTCAAATCGCGCTTGAAACGATAGTGACGCGAGCGCTTCGATTTCCTGCTAGCTATCGCAAGTCCAGCAAAAACTCTTCCAGCAGGGAATTGAACTGGTCGGCGTTATCCACAAACAAAGCATGGCCGGCGCGGTCAAAAACCTCCAGTTGCGAGCCGTGGATCTGCTTTTGCATATCCGCGATCGTGCTCATGTAGCCGCTTTTTGCCGCGCACACGATGCTCGGCTTATCAATTTTCGGCAGCACGGAACGATAATCCGCGACGAAGTATCCAACCAGTAGCGCCACGGCGGTGTTGGTCGGTACGCGCAGCGACGCCTGAATCAACCTGTGGAGATATTCTTCCGCTTGCGGTTTTTTGAAATTCAGGTCGCGAACGAATCCATTTGTCGCCTTTTGCCGGTCCTCCAGGATTCCTTTCAGAAGTCCGAAATCCTGATCCGCATCACCAGGAATGTGTCCGCCCGCGTCATTGTCGACGAATACAAACCCCGCGAAATCTCCGGTTCCGAACTGATCTATGTACGACATGGTCTCAACCACCGCCATAGACCACGAAACGATTACGACCGGCGCAAGATGTAACTGAGTCACCACCGCTTTAATATCGCGCGCTCGTACTCCGGGAAACAACCCATCGGAAGTTTGCGAAGATTCACCCTGCGAACGCGGATCCATCGCGACCACACGATAATCTCTCGAAAAGTACGAGATCTGGTTCTCCCAAATCCAGGCAGGCATGGTCCATCCCGGCACAAAAAGCAGCGAAGGGAAATTGTGCGCGCCGGAAACTGCGATATTGCCCTTGGTCGGCTTTACATCGGCCGGAAGGGGATTGCCCACCTGCGCGCTCTCAACATTTGCCGAACGTCCCGCTTCGAGATAATGAATCTTTACTCCGTCGGGTGTGGTGATAAATCCGCTCTTGACCGCTGCTGGTTTCTTGTCTTTCACTCCCGCGCTCGCTGGATGAGCGGCCGCGCAGCCAAAAACAAAAAGGCACAGAGTCGCAAAAAGGGAATTTCCAGCCGAACTAAGGGATTTCAATGTTGGACCGCCCTTAACCGATTGCCGGTCAATTGTGCAGGATGGAATTCTTAGGTAACGGCCACTTCTTCATAAATGCCGAACACATCGCGCAGCGTGTCGCAAATTTCGCCGAGCGTGGCATACGCCTTCACCGCTTCGTAGATATACGGCATGGTATTTTCGGTTCCGGCCGCCGCTTCACGCAGAGCCGCGAGACGCCGGGCAACCTCGTCGTTCGAACGTTTGGCGCGAAGTTTCCGCAGCCTTTGCGTTTGGCCTTCGGCGACCGTCTCGTCGATTTGCAATATGTCGATGGCCTTCTCTTCGGTGACGTAATCATTCACACCCACAATGATTTTTTCTTTGCGGTCCACGGCAACCTGGTAGCGATAGGCTGCTTCGGCAATCTCGCGCTGCGGATACGCCCGCTCGATGGCCGGCACCATCCCGCCCAGCGCGTCGATTTTCTCGACGTAATCCCAGGCACCGCGTTCGATCTCATTGGTCAGCGTTTCCACGAAATACGAACCGCCCAACGGATCGGCTGTATTCGTCACGCCGCTTTCGTGCGCGATGATCTGCTGCGTGCGCAAAGCCACGGTCGCGGCAAACTCAGTAGGCAGCGCCCAGGCTTCGTCCAAAGAATTCGTGTGCAGAGATTGCGTTCCACCCAGCACGGCCGAGAGAGCCTGCAACGCCGTGCGGACCACGTTGTTGTAAGGCTGCTGCGCAGTCAAAGAGCACCCGGCTGTCTGCGTATGGAAACGCAAGGCCCATGAACGCGGGCTCTTCGCGCCGAAGCGCTCGCGCATGGTCTTGTACCAGATGCGGCGAGCCGCACGGTATTTCGCGATTTCCTCGAAAAAATCATTGTGGGCGTTGAAGAAAAATGAAAGCCGAGGCACAAATTCGTCCACCTCCAGCCCTCGCCGTATGCCCCACTCCACATATTCAATGCCGTCGCGCAAAGTGAACGCCGCTTCCTGAATCGCCGTCGAGCCGGCTTCGCGGATATGGTAGCCGCTAACGGAAATAGGATTGAATCGCGGCGTGTGCTTCATTCCAAACTCGAATGTATCGATCACCAGCCGCATCGACGGCTCGGGCGGATAGATGTATTCCTTCTGCGCGATGTATTCCTTCAAAATATCGTTCTGCAGCGTCCCGGAAATTTTCTTCCAGTCCGCGCCCTGCTTTTCAGCCACGGCGAGATACATGGCCCAAATCACCGAGGCGGGGGAATTGATGGTCATGGAAGTGGTGACGTCTGCGAGCGGGATCTTGTCGAAGAGCGTTTCCATGTCGGCCAGTGAACTGATGGCTACACCGCACTTTCCTACTTCACCTTCCGACAGCGCGTGGTCAGAGTCATAGCCCATGAGCGTCGGCAAATCGAACGCGACGGAAAGTCCCGTTTGTCCTTGCGAAAGCAAATAGCGAAACCTGCGGTTGGTATCCTCAGCCGCGCCGAATCCGGCAAACTGACGCATGGTCCATAGCCGGCCGCGGTACATCGTCGAATGAATTCCGCGCGCATAGGGAGGCTCACCGGGATAACCCAAATCGCGTTCCGCGTTCCACGCAGGCAAATCTGCCTGGGTATAAAGCCGCTTTATCGGGTAGCTTGAGACGGTGGTGAAATCGGAAGGGCGCTCGGGTGTTTTCTCAAGCGTGGGCTTCAGAGTTTTTTCTTCCCAGTCGCGCTCGGCTTTCGACGGGTTGCGCTTCGCGTCAGGAACAGTTACTGAAGCGGACTTCAGCGGATCGGCAATTTTTTCGCCAATTTTTTCGGCCATGAGCAGAGCTCCTTGGACGGCGCGAAATTCTCGTTTCAAAACTCTCTAACGTTCATTCTAGGTCAACGTTCTAGCGGCAGCAAGCCGCGCTATCCAGAGTAGGCTTGGCAAACACGCGTCCGGCCGGCGAGATCCTGTCCGCCCAAATTGCGCAGTCTAATTGCGAAGGCTTACTTCGCCCCGATCGAATCGTCTCCATCCGGCGTTCCAGGGATGAGCTTCTCGTGATAGATTTTGCCCCTAAGCGCATCCGCCATGGTGATGCGGTTAACTTCCAGAGTGCGGCCCATGGCTTGGTTGAAATTCACCAGAGCCTCTTCGAGATTTACTCTGGCTCGCAACTCCGTTCCTTCGGCCGCTGTCAAGTCGCGCGATCGAAGCACCACGTTGTAACTGGTGGAAGACCCGAGCTGATATTTCTTCTGCTCGGCGTCGAGGGTCTGTTGCGCCAGGTTTCGCGCTTTCTCCGCTGCCGCCACTTGCGCGCGATCCTGTTGCAAGGCAATCATGGTATTTCGCACGTTGAGCACGATCGTGTTTTGCGTTTGGCGATACTGCGTTTGCTGTACGCGTTCATTCAGCAAAGCCCGAGCGTTGTCCGCTTGCGCCGATCGGTTGCGTATCGGAATTGAAAAAGTCACGCCGGCGGCGTAGGTCGGAAACTTATTCTCAAACAGGCTGGATAAAGCAGCTCCTAAGCCATTGGTCTTCAGCGTCGTCGGAAAGACTGGGAATCCCACAACTTCATTACCGATTTGCAGCCCGGTTATCGAGTCCACGATGGGTTCGCTCGGGATCGGCGTAATAGAGCTCGGAATATTGGACGTCGGGGTTATCGAGTTTCCTGAAAGGCCGGTCGCGCTGTACTGTGCATAAACGTTCAGGGCAGGCAGAAGGGCGTTCTTCGTCGCCTTCGCTTCTATTCCAGCATTCTTAAGGTTCAGATCGGATTGATAGATTTCCGGCCGCTTCTGCCAGGCTTCTTTTACCGCGTCATCTAGCGGGATATTTTCCACAATCTCCGGAGTCGCAATCGTTGTGGTGGGCACGATCTCAATTCCTTGCAGATCGGGCGCCATCAGATTCTTGGTAATGTCGTTCAGCAGCACGGTCTGCTGTTGCAGGCGCGTGGTCTGGGCCACGATCAAGTTTTGCTGATCGGTTGCCACCTGCGATTCTGCTGTGAGTACGTCCAGAGGCGCCATGGTCCCGATCTGCAGTTGCTTCTTATTGTCTTCGAACAGCTTGGTCGAAACACCCACCGCCGCCTCTTGTACTTTCACGTTTTCGCGGTCGTACACCAGTTCCCAGTAATCGTTCGAGGTCTGCGTCACCGTGGCCATCACCTGCTGCGCCAGCTGCGAGTCGGCGATCTTCAGCGAGTTCTTGGCTTCCAGGATGTATCGAGTGTTCACCAGTATTCCAAAGCCGTTCAGCAGCGGTTGCGTCAATGTCGCCGTCAGAACCGGTTGCACGAACGGGTTGAACAGGTTCTGCGGCGAGTTGGAGGCCGCCCGCGATGTGTCAAGGGTAGTCGAGAAGTTCGTGCCGGTGTGAAAGCCCTGGGTGTAGCCGAAATTGTAGGTGTAGCCATTCGTCGTCAGGCTCGGAATCGTGGCTGAAGTACCGGTCCCTGAAAGGAGCGGGTTGTTTACTGGTATGGTGGACCTCTGCCAGTTGACGCTTCCCGAAACTACCGGGTCGAAAGAAACGGAGGGCGAACTGCCCAGCACGATTTGTTGGGTATTGGCGAATTGCGGAATTCCGCCTGCCTTCGCCTTCAGAATTTGCGATTCTGCGATCCATGGCAAGAACTTTTGCACGCTTATGTTCAAATTATTTTCAAGCGCGAGCGAGATAGCGTCCTCGAGGCTGAGCATCAGCTTGCCGTTCTGGATCAACTGGTCCAGGCGCGGAGAATTCGTCAGCATCGGCTGCGGAATTTTGGCCGTAGTGTATGGCGCAATAATGTTCGGAAAGAATGGCTTTCCCTTCGAGTAGTCCGGGCCCAGAGTCATCTTCATCTCCCGCGCTTCGGCGGCGGCGGGAGTTTGCGGCTGCTGCTTAAGCTGGCTGCCGGAAGGCTCCTGAGTCTGTCCCGGCTGAGCCTGGCCCGGAGTTTGCTGTGACTGGGCAGGCGTCGGTTGGTCCTGTTGCTCTGGTTGCGGCGGAATCCCCTGGCTTGTGGGATTCTGGCCTTCCTGGGCCTGAGCAAAGGCCGGCGACACGACCAGAGAAAAAGCCGTCAGCATCACCAGAGCAACATTCGTAAACCTTCGAATCATCGTCGTTTTTCCTCTCGGCATGAGTGGGACGTTGAGGCATTCACAGACCTCACTATATCTAAACGCGCGCACACACCCCTTTGTTTCAAATGACCTATTTCGAAGCAACGGGGCGGCCACGTGTATCCAATTGAATTCAGACGGTTAATCGGGATTTTCAGATCACAGCTCGTTCATTAGCGAACATTACTGTGCGCAATCGAACAAACGGACACCGAAGTGTAGCATCGCCATTACCCGCTGACAATCTTGCACAGATGCCGGATATCTTCATGGGTCTCAGCACGAGGTGAAAACGTTTCGCAGATAAGCCCTCAACCGAGCCCATCCAGCCTGTGTCGATCGCGCCGAGCGTTCAAAGTTCAATCGCTGCACACAGCAAGCGACCGGTACCGAAATCCGGCTAGTGTCAGCATGACTCTGCACTCAATGAACGAATTCGCTTACGCGCAAACTTGATTCGCACAATCTTTCGCGAACTTCATCCGCTATTAAAGACAGTGTAATCCACCGGCAACCACATCGGAACAGACTGCGCCGCTTGCTGTGCGAGCAATCGAATCAATCCACCAGGAGGAACCGCATGAGGTTGAGCTCCAAGATCGGAATGTGGCGGCAGCGCGCTGCACTTTGCGCATGTATCGCCACGTTGATGTTGAATCCCATCGCCGCGTCAGGCCAAAGCGCTACCGAGGCTAAGGGTGCCAAGCAGAAACAGACCGAAACGCCCATCACACACGTCATCGTCCTCATCGGCGAGAACCGCACGTTCGATCATGTTTTCGCCACTTACGTGCCCCAGAGCAAGGATTCGGTTCTGAATCTTCTGTCTGAGGAAATCATCAACGCCGACGGCACGCCCGGGAAGCATTTCAACAAGGCTCAACAATTTCAGGCTACCGCGCCTTTCGAAAAGAAGTATTTCATCAGCCTGGAAGGCAACAGAAAAGAGGCCTACCCGCTTTTGCCTGAGCCAACCCTGAATTTCGCGCCTAACGCGCCAACCTTTCCCCCAGGAACGCCGGCAAGCTTTCTGGCGGCGATTGAACCGTCTTTAGATCCGGCCTTCTTGAACTTCCTTACCACCGGAGGAACTGGTCTGGGCCAGAGTTTCATCCTGCAAGATTCCGACACCCGGGTACAGAACTACTTTGCGCTACCGAGCGGTCCATTCCAGCTCACCGGGCCGACCCTCCCTTACGATTCCTATACCGGAGACTCCACACATAGGTTGTTCGAGATGTGGCAGCAATCGGACTGCAGTATCCAAAACGCCACGCCTCGCAATCCTTCGGGGTGCTTGAGCGATCTTTATCCCTTCGTAATCACGAACTACACCAACCAGTTTGATCCTTTCTTCGCCGGCATCGACGACAATG
>Ga0307477_10001213_pt1 | contig 22619 bp, 28 predicted proteins | sample atmos_gasesECM2C_FD_203316 | JGI IMG/M metagenome (GOLD analysis project Ga0307477, IMG submission 203316) | Hardwood forest soil microbial communities from Morgan-Monroe State Forest, Indiana, United States - atmos_gasesECM2C_515 | ecosystem: Environmental > Terrestrial > Soil > Temperate...
CCTGACTACGGAGAGGTCGTCGCCAAGCTGAAGGCGACCAGGAGGGCTAAGGGCTACCGGCTCGCCGGCTGGGTCGTAGTGACGACGACCGTGGGCTCGTTCCAGGCCAACGTGGCGAGGTCTCTCGTCTCGCTTGGGGCTGACGTCGCCATAGTGGCAGGCGAGACCGGCGAGGAGACGAGGGGGAGCCTCAGGGCTAACCAGAGGTTCAAAGAGGCTGCTAAGATCCATCTGGGGACCGACGTCGCCGAGGTAGTCTCGAAAGGGATAGGGCACGGAGGAGGGCACGCCACCGCAGCTTCTTTCACGTGCGACCTCCCCGAAGAGGCTGCCGTCGAATCGGCGCTGAAGATTCTCTCGGAGCTTCTCAAGGAGAAGCCGGTCGAGATACGCTAGGCCCGCTGTTCCTCTGGGTATAGGAGAGGATCCAGGGCGCCCTCCCAGCCGCCCTCGTAGCCTGGACCTGGGGGAGCCTGATCAACAGGAAAGAGACCCCTGAGACGAGCAGGAGCTGTAACAGGTTGAAGAACGCCGTCAGGCCCAGGACGAGGACAAGCGCGTTCTCCGCTGTGAGCGTAACGCCGATGAGCTTGAACCCCCCGGCGACGAACCCGACGATCCCGGGCACCGTGAAGAGGAAGACTATCAGGATGTAGTTTGGCACCGTCATGATGGCAGCCCTCAGTATCATCCCGAGCGTCGTCCCGAGCCCCACCGCCCTCCCTATCGTCGACCTCCCGGTCCTAGCGACGATTACCGTCCCGAGCCATATCCCGAGGAGCGAGGAGAGGATCGCGATGAGCTTGAGCTCGGGCCCAAAGTACGCCACGTTCTGCCCTATGGCCATCAGCGTTGCGAACTCTATGAACGATGAGACGAGTGCCGGAACGGGCCCGAAGATGAAGAACGCGAGAAGGATTGCTACCTCCCCGAAATCAAACTGAAGATACGGGACCACGGGGAAGTTCAGGCCCAGCCCCTGAGAGATCGTCGTCAGGACCACTGCAAGGGCTCCGAATACGGCTATCCCTCCGAGCGACACGCTGTCAAACCTCCCGAACTTCCCTCTCTGCATAGCACTCTACTCGAGCGCGGTGTTAATAAGAACTTGGTAAGGACCATAAAACTAGTTCAGACAAAAGCACGGATTCGACAAATAAAGTAGTGGCTACCAAAAGATTATCAGCCATCCGCCCCGCGGCTGCCTTCGAGCAGGAATATCGCTTGGGAACCCTCGCGTCTGTCAGCGGCCTTTCCTTCAGGTACCCTGACGCGGGGAAATGGGCCCTCCAAGACATCGACCTTCATGTGGAAGAGGGCGACGTAGTCCTTCTCGCAGGACCGAGCGGGTGCGGCAAGTCCACGCTGCTGAGGTGCCTGAACGGCCTCATACCACACATGTACCCAGGGGAGCTGCGCGGCGAGGTCACGGTCGGGGGGCAGAAGGTGGCCGAGACCCCGATGGCCTCGCTCTCTCAGAACGTCGGGATGCTCTTCCAGAACCCCGAGAACCAGATCTTCATGTTCTCCGTCGAGAGGGACATCGCTTTCGGGCTCCAGAACCTTGGGGTCCCGAGGGATGAGATGCGTTCGAGGGTCGACGAGACGATGCGGCTCCTCGGGATCACCGACCTCGCGCAACGCGCCCCCCACGAGCTCTCAGACGGGCAGAAGCAGCGCGCCGCCCTCGCCGGAGTGATCGCCATGCGCCCGAAGCTGATAATCCTGGACGAGCCCACCTCGCTTCTCGACCCGAGGACCGCCATGGACGTCGTCGGCATGATAGAGGAACTCAACCACGCCCACGGGATCACCTTCATCGTGGTCGAGCACCGGCTCGAGCTGCTCACCCCCGTCGCCGACAGGCTGGTGGTCCTTGACGCCGGAAGGAAGGTGTTGGACGGAAAGCCCATGGATGTCCTCGCGGACGAGAGGGCCGGTGGCTTCGGCATCTCCATCCCGCCGGTCGCGCGGCTCTACACCTACCTGGCAAAGGAGGGCTTCAAACTACCTCGCCCCCCCCGCTCCCCCGAGGAGCTAGCCCAGGAGCTCCAGGCCACTTGACCCTCATAGAATTCGACCGGGTGACCTTCGTCCACCAGACCGGTACCGTCGCTCTGAGGGATGTAAGCCTCAGGGTTAGCAAGGGAGAGACCGTGGCGATCGTCGGCGAGAACGGAGCAGGCAAGACCACCCTCGTGAGGCACATCAACGGCCTCCTAAAGCCGTCGAGTGGGGCTGTGAGGGTCGACGGCGTCGACACGCGCAAGATCACGACAGCGACCCTCTCGAGGAAGGCGGGGATAGCCTTCCAGAACCCCGACCACCAGCTCTTCTCAGAGTCGGTCGAGAGCGAGGTCAAGTTCGCGCTGAGGAACTTCGGCTTCACAGAGGAGGCCATCGCCGAGAGGTGCGACTGGGCCCTGAACTTCTTCGGGCTCGCCGAGTACCGGAAGACCTCCCCCCTCGTCCTGAGCGGCGGTGAGAAGAAGAGGCTCACGCTCGCCTGCATCCTCGCCTGGGACCCCGACATCGTCGTCCTCGACGAGCCGACCGTAGGGCAGGACGCCCTCCAGAAGGAGAAGCTCTCACAGATAGTGAAGATGCTGCAGGCGACTGGCAAGACGGTAATCATCGTCTCGCACGACATCGAGTTCCTCTGGCCCCTTCAACCGCGTCTCGTCGTCATGTCCGGCGGGAGGATCGTGGCCGACGGTCCGACGGGCCAAGTGATGGCGGACAAGGATGTGCTCGTCGGCGCCAGGGTCACGCAGCCCCAACTCCTGCGGCTCTACCTTGCGCTGCGCGTGAGGCCGGATAAGCCCTTCTTCGACGTCCCCACGGCCGAGAGATGGATCGCGGAGGCCGCCCCCTAGTGTACTGGCTCTCAGGGGGCTTCGTGTTCCGGAAGGTGGTCTCTCCGTTCCACAAGCTCGACCCGAGGGTCAAGCTTCTCGTCTCCGGGGAGTTCTTCGTGCTCTCGCTCGCAGCCTCCTCGGTGGTCGAGGTCGCCCTCGTCCTGGCCGCGATAGTCTCGGTCGCGGCGGTCGCAAAGTCCCTCAAGAGGATCGGGAGGACCATCGTCTTCTCCTCCGGCTTCGCCGCCTTCATCCTCGTGGTGAACATCCTCTTCGGGCTGGGAGTGCCCAACGCGGTGCTCTACTCTGTCCGGTTCCTCGCGATAATCAGCTCGACGAGCGTCTTCTTCGTCACGACCTCCCCCGATGAGCTGGAGCAGATAATGAGGTGGTGGAAGCTGCCCCGCGACGTCGTCTTCGCCTTCGTCACGGCGGTCAGGTTCATCCCGGTCGTGATGCTGGACGCCTTCCAGATCATGGACGCCCAAAAGTCGAGGGGCCTCGAGCTCGAGAAGGGGAGCATCCCCAGGCGGGTGCGGAACACCATACCTGTCCTCATCCCTCTGGTGGTGAACTCCGTCATCCGTAGCGGAGAGCTCGCCGAGGCAATGGAGTCGAGGGCGTACGGCTCGAGCCCAAAGCCGACGTCGCTCTACGGGCTGTCCGCCCGTTGGTACGACTGGTCCGTGCTCGTCCTCGGCATCGTCCTGATGGTGGGAACACTCTATATCTACCGCTCGGTACGATTCCCGTTCTGAATGATAGTCCCGAGGATCATCGCCGACGAGAGAGAGAAGCAGAGCGGCGTCCCGGAGAAGCTCTCTAGGCTCGATGTGAGAGTGTACTTCAGCCGGCTGGGGGTCGGGGACTACGTCGTTACGCCTGAGATAGCCGTCGAGCGCAAGTCCCTCCCAGACTTTGTCGCCTCGGTGTACGACGGGAGGCTCTTCTCCCAGGCCTCCTCTCTCTCGAGCGCGTTCAGGAAGCCGTACATCATCATCGAAGGGGACCTGACCCAGCTCACCAAGCTCGTCAAGAACGTCTCGTCCTACTACGGCGCCGTGGCCTCTGTCACTCTAGCCTACGACCTGAGGCTCTTGCATACCGCCACTCAAGATGAGACTGCTATGGCGCTCGCGGCGCTGGTCCGGAACAGCAGGGCAAGGCCCGTCCCCCCCGGGATAATGCTGGCGCCTCCCAAGGGCAAGGATACGTCCCAGCAGCAGCTCTACCTCGTCTCATCCCTCCCGGGAGTCGGGATGAAACTGGCGAGAAGGATGCTCAACAGGCACGGCACCCCGAGGCAGGTGATGACTCTTACCGAGGCCCAGCTCGCCATGGTCCCAGGACTCGGGCCGAAGAGGGCCTCCAAGATCGCCCGCGCGCTAGACACCAAGTTCATGGCCGAAGAAGAGAAGGGAGCAGAACAGGAGGTGCTCGAAGACCAGTGAAGATAACGATAGTAGGGGGGACGGGAGACCTAGGGCTCGGCCTCGCGGTCAGGCTCGCAAGGGCGCATGAGGTGACCATCGGGTCGAGGGACGCGTCGCGGGCGGAGGGGGCAGCCGCCAAGGCCACCGGCCTCTCAGGCAGAGGAGTGTCCGGTAAGGAGAACTCGGCCGCTGTCCGCGACTGCGACGTCGCGATCCTCGCAATCCCAGACCTCATGCCGACGGACCTCCTCTCCAGCGTTAAGAGCGGCCTGGCCGGGAAGCTGGTCATCTCCCCGATAGTCCCGATGCGTCTCGAGGACGGTCTCTTCTCTATCTCCACCCAGGGCGAATCCGCGGCTGAGCGGGTGGCCGCGGCGCTCCAGACCAGGGTCGCGGGCGCATTCCACACAGTCCCTGCACAGAAGCTCCTCAGCCTCGACTCCGAGCTCGACTACGACGTTCTCGTGACCGCCGATGCGAGGGGGACATACGAGGAGGCGGCAGAAATCGTCTCCTCTGTCGGGCGACTCAGGCCCCTCTACGCAGGGCCTCTGAAGGCCTCTCGGGTGGTGGAGGCTATCACCCCGACGCTGCTCAACGTCGCACGGCTGAACAAAGTAAAGACGCCCTCCATCAAGATCGTCTGAGGGGAACGTTGCGGCCCGTCTGGCAAGACATATATCCTCTGAAGTCGCTATTCTTGCAGGCGTGGCTTCACCAAACGAAGCTGAGGGGTTGAGGGTCCGTGCCAATCCGGGGTTGACGAGCCCGGGTCCTCTGGTGGTCGACGATGGCTCTTTCCGCTCCAAGGTCCTCGCGGTCCTTGGAGACCCCGAGAAGGTCTCAATCATTGGGACGATAACGAAGACGGGCAAGACCTCTCTTGCCATAAGCTCGGAGACACGCATACCCCCGAGCACCGCATACAGGAAGCTGGTCGAGTTGAGGAACCTCGGCCTCGTGGTGCGGGAGCGGGTTGAAGTCCGCGAAGGGAAGAGGATAAGCTATTACGTCGCTGCCTTCACGGAGATCAGACTGAAGTCCGCGGACGGCCATCTGCGACTTGAGATGGTTCCGAGCGAGGCGACAGTGAGCCGGCTATGGATAAGTCTCCTATGGGATAGCCAGCCTCCCGAAGAGACCTGAAGCCTACCAGCTGCCGGTCGAAGGCCCGCTTCATCTCGAGCACCGCTCCGCCGAGGAGCGCCGCGTCCGCGACGGGGAAGACCGTGTTGTCGAGCCAGTCCCAGGGGCCGAACATGTTCGGGTCGACCAGCGTCGAGAGCACGAATCCAAGTCCACGGACGAACCATATCCCCATGGCGACGAGCATGTACCACCAGAAATGTGGGATGGGCCCAATTGACCTACCAAGCTTGAACCCCGCCGTGATCGTGATCGCCCAGATCGAGAGCGTCAGCGCATTAGCCGTCAGGAGAGCATAATCTGTCAAAGTCCTCATTATCGGCTACAAACGCCGTGGTATTTCTTGTTGGCCCCGATTCTCATAATTTGATAACCGTGCGACGGCTTTATTATTTGCAATACGAGGCCTCGCCCCTAGAGGCGTGCTGTTGGAGGGTCTTCTCTAGCTTTGAACGGAAGAGCGATCTGGACGATCACGACGCAGACGTTCACCGACTCGATAAGGTCGAGGTGGCTCATCGTCTTCGGAGCGATCTTCTTCGTCCTCGCTACCAGCGTGACGCTCCTGAACTTCGCCGCCGACGGCTTCGACCTCGCCGCGGTCCAAGCGATGTGCGATTCGGTGTGCCCTGTAAACTTCGTCGCGCAATACCTCTCGGGCTTCGTCGCCGTCGTCTACCCCTACATCCCGCTCCTGACCCTCCCGATGGGGGCAGCCCTGATCGTGGAGGAGAGGGAACTGGGCACCTTGCAATACATAATGTCGAACCCGATATCCAAGGCCGACTTCCTCCTCGGTCGGATGCTCGGGATGCTGTTCGCGACGGAGGTTGTAGTCACAGTCGGGTTCGGTGTCGCCACCATCCTGGTCTTCCGCAACGACCTCACGCAGTACCCGCCCTTCGCCACGGCAACGGGCGCCGCGTTCGTACTCAACGGCATAATGCTCTTCCTCTCGATGATAGTCTCTGCGCTCACAAAGCGGAAGACCACCGCGATTGGGATCTCGGTGGTCATCTGGCTCTTGTTCACGGTCATCGGCACCGCTCAGACGTTCTCGGTCTATCTCAACCTGAGAGCGGGCCCCTGGGCGAGCCTCCCCCCCATGCTCCTCAACCCCGTCAACACCGCCCAGGATTGGGCGACGCTCCTCCTCGGTCAGGATATCAGGACGACCGGGGCAACGGGCCTGATAATCACCACACTCTTCCATGACAGCACCGGCCTGGTCCTGGCCTCTACGCTAATCGCCTGGCTAATCGGGTGCTTCGCGATCGCATTCCTGCTCTTCAGGCATCAAGACGTGATTTGAATGGTGTCTAGCCACATTCCAGACGGAGAGAAAGAAGGATGAACGGCCGCGCAATCAGGACAATCGCGGCCCAGAGCTTCTGGGATTCCTTGAGGGGCAGATGGTTCATGCTATTCGCCATAACCTACTTCTTCCTGGTCATCGGATTCCCCATCATCACCCTCGATGTTCTCTCCTTGCTTCCGTCCACGTACCTCGCGACCTACCTCTCTACCTTCATCGCGACCGCGTACAACTTCATTCCGCTCATAACCCTCCCGATGGGAGCGACTGTAGTCGTCGATGAGAGGGAGGCAGGCACCCTTCAATACATGATGTCGAACCCCATATCAAAGTCCGACTTCCTCTCGGGCCGGATCCTCGGCATGCTGATCGCGACCACCGGGGTCGTCGCATTGGGCTTCTTGGTGGCAACAGTCTTTGCCTACGGTTCTGACTTTGGCCACTACAATGTTCTGGCCATCGCACTCGTAGCCGCGGTCATGCTCAATGCGATAATGCTGGCTATCTCGATGATAGTCTCGACCGTCAGCAAGCGCAGGGGCGCCGCGGTTGGGATGGCCATATTCTTGTGGTTCTTGTTCTCGGTGCTCGCGGATGTAGGCGAACTGGGCATCATGTCGAGCAACACACAGACAGCCAACCCCACGATTGCCGTCCCCGGCCTCGTTCTGGACCCGGTGTATACCGCAACAAGCTGGGCGGTCCTGGCCTTGGGGTCAAGGGTCACGCAGAGCTCTGCTGTCAGCCTCATAAGTGCCTCGAAGGTCTTCGGCGCGGAGACGACCTACGTGCTCATGGGGATCATGACCGTGTGGCTTGCCATCTGCCTCGTGACGCCTTACCTGTTGTTCAGGTTCAGAGACGTGGTGTGAGCAAGTTGGCTGCACCAGCACTGGGCAGTCCTCAGCCATCAGGAAAGCCTTCCCTCATCGGAGATCCGGACACGGCCGAGGAGGAGGGCAAGTCGGCACTCGGCAAATGGAAATGGGTCTTGCTCGTCGCAGGGATCATAGTAGTGGTGTACGTCTTAACTCAGCTGACCTCATTCGATTGCTCTCTCTTCAACTCTCCCCTCGGGGTCGGGGGTGGCAACCCCACTTGCTAGCGGTCATGAGACGCCCCGCGATTCCGCGACGCGGGGCCAGACTGAGCTCCCTGTGGCATGGAAGAACCGCGGTCTCATCGACCAGGATCGCCGCCGTCGTAGTTGTGGTGGTCCTCGTCGCGGGCTTGGCTTACTACGCAGTCAACTCGGGGGCCTCTCAAACCTCGCACACCACAACACCCGTCAGCACCTCGGCCCAGGCGCCGAACATCAACCTGACGCAGGCATACCTGACGCACCTCGCCGCCTTTGGGAACAGGACCGTCTGCACCTTCTCCGCGACCTGCGTCTACTCGTATGCCGTGTTGAACGACTACAACGACCAGTCAGCGGTGACCTGGAGGGGCGGAAACTCGAGCTACCTCGAGTCCGGGACGTTCTCTGGGATGACCAACATCCAGTCCCTCTACCAGCGCGTGACCGGGGCAACCAACACGATGATCTTCAAGATAACCAGCATCAAGACCACCGGGGACCAGTTGAGGGTGATTATGGGCATAAACGGGGTGGGCAGGACTCTTGGCAAGTACTCCGGGATTATCAACGCGTCCGTGACGTACTCCAGCTCCGGAGGGGCATGGTCGATCTCCAAGGAGGTCTGGACATACACCACCCTTATTGCACAGAACACGGCCGGATACCAGCCGTACGTCTCAAACTACGCGTCGGGCTGAGGTAGCAAGACATATGATACGACACGCTTAAATATAATGTCAGCAAAGATACAATTACTGCAAACTCGGCTGATGCTGATTCAGGACGGATACGCTTCTGATTCTCTGAAGACGAATTTGCCGTGGAAACAATAGAAAATGAACAGTTTCAAAGAACTAGAACTGCGCCCCCAGATACTGAGGGGCGTCGATGAAGCTGGGTTCGAGACCCCATTCCCTATCCAGCAACTAGCCATCGGTCCCCTATTAGCGGGCCGTGACATCATCGGGCAAGCGAAAACGGGGAGCGGAAAGACAGCCGCTTTCGGTCTGCCTATGCTGCAGGCGATTGACACCTCGCGCAGGGAGGTGCAAGCGCTCGTGCTCGCCCCCACCAGGGAGCTCGCCGTGCAGATCAAGGAGGAGATAGCACGCCTCGGCGCGTACACCGGCGTGAGGATCCTCACGATATACGGAGGCCAGTCGATCAACGTCCAGCTCGCCGAGCTGAACAAGGGAGTGCACGTCGTCGTCGGGACCCCTGGCAGGGTCATCGACCACCTGAAGCGGGGGAGCCTCGACCTGAGGAACGCAGGGTTCGTAGTCCTCGACGAGGCGGATACCATGCTCGACATGGGCTTCATCGAGGACATCGAGTTCATCCTCGACTCAACGCCTCCGAAGAAACAGATGAGCCTCTTCTCCGCGACCATGCCGAGAAGGATCATGGACATCGCACAGCGATACATGAAGAACCCCGAGAAGATTCTGGTGAGCGCCGACGAGCCACAGGCGGAGACCCTCGAGCAGCTCTACGCCGTGACAGGGTACGACGACAAGCTCCAGACGCTCCTCGACATCCTGGAGACCGAGAGGCCGGTGAGCTCCATAATCTTCACACGTACCAAGTACGGGGCTCACAAGCTGACGAGAGAGCTCGTCAAGAGATACTTCAACGCCGTCCCCCTCCATGGGGACCTGAGTCAGAACCAGCGGGACCATTCCATGCGGCTCTTCAGGTCCGCGAAGGCCGACATACTCGTCGCGACGGACGTGGCCAGCCGCGGCCTTGATATCTCGCAGGTCGAGGCCGTGATCAACTACGACGTCCCTCAAGATCCGCTCCTGTACTTCCACCGAGTCGGGAGGACGGCCAGGGCTGGAGACACCGGCAAGGCGTTCACCCTCGTCTCTGGCGACGAGCAGACCGACTTTGAGCGCATACTCTCCCTAACCAAGGCGCCCATCCGCCCGCTGAGGAAGCAGGACGCAGAGCACACCTTTTATGTCAGCTCAAAGACCACTATCACCGAGCTTCAAGATGAGCGCTACGGCGGAGGCGGGGGCCGAGGAAGAGGGTATCGCGGCGGCTATAGCCAGCAGCGGGGGCGCTTCAACGGGAGGGGTCGTCGTTGGTGAGATGTAGCAACTGCAACGCCGTCGCCAAGGTGCAATGCAGCGACTGCCAAAAGTGGGTCTGCAGGTCCCACGTGAGCCTCATCTTCAACGAGGACACTAGGGCGTTCAAGAGCCTCTGCGGAGCCTGCTACTCTCAAGTGAGGAGACTGAATTGGGTAAGAGAAAGGTCCTAAACGAAGCCCACCTGAAGGAGCTCGTCCTCCCCGAACAGGGCGAGCTTCTTGGAAGGGTCCTCAAGATATCCGGAGGGAACCAGGTCCTCGTCCAGTGCACGGACGGCGAGACGAGGCTATGCAGGATCAGGGGCAAGATGAAGAGGAGGATGTGGATCCGCGAGAACGACATCGTGCTGGTCTCCCCGTGGGACTTTGACCACAGGAGGGCCGACATCGTGTGGCGGTACATCAAGGACCACGCCGACTGGCTCGAGAACAACGGATACATGAAGCCCACGACCCCCGCGGCAACCCCCGCGACGCAGCCCGGCCCGGCGCCGGCCCCACAGTCTGCCTAGCCGCTCAAAAGTCCGGCACCCAGCCGGACTTCTTGGACCACGTCGCAATCGCGTCGTGCGCGTGGATGGACTCGAAACAGCGCGCCCTGACGTGCAGGGAGTTGGGGAAGCGCTTCACGCACTCCCTCACTAGGTCCTCCGCGAACCTGGTCCTGTCCTGAGCGTCCAGGATCTTCTTCGCCTCCTCCACCCTCTTCATCTTCTCTGTCGGCATCGCGGAGAAGCACTCCCCCATCTTCTCGATCGTCTTTGGCATGTCCACCTGCTTCTTGCTCTGAAGCATCATTACGATCTCGGCCCTTTGCATGTGCCCCACGCCGACCATCTTCTTGCTGCATGGGCACGCGGTCATCCCCTTCGCGGTCAGCTCGTAGCGGACCAGCCCCGCCTCCCTCGTCTTGATGCGGGCGGGCATGAACTGGTCGGCGTAGGGGAGCTCGAACCTGCAGGTCACGCAGGAGCCGGGCTGGGTCTTGTTTACCTCCCGGCAGATCTTCCGGAGCCAGCTGACGATGTCGGGCGCGCCGCTCAGAGACGCCGCCTGGACAAGCCTGCTCATGTGGACACCCCTGTGCATCCCTGTGGAGGTCTGGATCTCCAGGGTGACGGGCATCGAGACCTTCCCGTCCTTATAGAAGACTCTCAGCTCAGAGACGCCCGCGTCGACGGGGACCTCGGCCGGCTCGTTCTGGGTGTCAGCAAGCGTGTCTATGTACTGTGTAGCATAGACTTCCTGCCTCTCGCCACGCGTATGGCGCATGGAAGGTCGCCGACCGAATCCACTTTAAACCTTTTTCGAAGTCAGGGGGTCGTTGAGGCCCGCGTCGATGAAAGCCCTGGTCCTTGCGACGCACCCTGGGCACTCCCAGCAGTGACCCTCTCCGTCCCTATGGCAGCTCCAGGTCAACTGGAGAGGGACCCCGAGGCCGGCGGCCCGGGCCACGACCTCAGGCTTCGTCAGCCTGCGGAGCGGGCGCACTATCCTCGTCTGGTCCCTCCTGAGGCGGCTCGAGGAGCTCCAGAGTGCCCTCTGGAGCTGGGCGAAGAACAGGTCGCTCGTGTCCTCGAAGACCCGCATGTCATCTTTGTTGTGACCTCCGATTATGCGACTCGCGGCTGTCTCCTCCGCGTAGGACGCCGCCAGCCCGTAGTACACCAGGTTCTTCATGGGGATGTAGGTCGGTGGAAGCCCCTTGAACGCGGCCGCCCTCGTGTCCCCGGCCTCCCTCATCGCCGGTACGCTGACGAGCCTGTGCTCCCTGACCCCCGCCGCCTTGCCAATCAGTCTAGCTGCTACGAGCTCTCGCCGCGCTGTCCCGTGGATCTTTATCGTAAGCGCCCTGACAGAATAGCCCTCGCGCTTCGCCGAGTAGAGGCACGTGGCCGAGTCGATCCCCCCAGAGAGTAGGATTATCGCTTCCGTCCTTTCTCTGCCTCTCTCATGTGGAGCCGGGCCAGGAGGTAGGCCCCCTTGTTCAGCCCCTCATAGACGTAGACCCCGACGGCCTCGACGTTCTCGGGCATCTTCTTGGCTATCCTCTCCAGGAGCTCGTTGGCAAGGTTCTCCACCGTCGCCTCTCCCTCGAGGAGCACCGTCGTCTTCTTGGGGACGTGGAGCGAGAACTGCCCGTGCGCCGTGTCGAAGCTCAGGTCCACGTGGGTCCTCGTCTCCGCCGTCACGTACCTCTCGCTGATGAAGAGCTTGTGGTCCAGGTCCGAGATCGCCGCTTTGATTATCGGCTTCGCGTCGTTGAAGTCTATCACCATCCCGTCGCGGGTCGACCCGATCACCTCGACGAGGGCGGAAGAGGTGTGCCCGTGCATCACGGAGCACTTCTCCGTCTTCGGCAGGATGTGAGCGTAGTCGAAGTTGAACGCGGGGTCGTCCATGAAGACCGTCTGGAGCCTCCCGCCATCCTCTCCTCCCAGCTGGATCGTCCTTATCCCCGCATCTGTCCTGTCGCTCCGCGTGGCGGAGCGAGAGATGAGGACGCACGCCTTGCCCGACCTTGAGAGGTCCGCCAACTCGTCCCGGGAGAGCCCCCTGTCGACGAAGATGAGCCTAGGACCCACGACAAAATCGGGCACGAGGCCGGTCCCCGGCACGGCCGCGGAGCCTTGCGCGTACTCTATCCCGAGGCCCTCCAAGATCCCTGCGACCGCGACCTGGAGGCCTCCCTCGTACGCCCTCCCCGACTTCCTGTAGGACCTGGCGTACCCGCCCGTCTCAAGCCCTTTCAGGCGCGGCGCCAGGTCATGAAAGAGGTCCTTCTGCACGAACCTCCCGCGCGCCCTGCTTCAATTTATACAGTTTTACCTGCTCCCAAGAACCTGACAGACGGGTAGCCCACCACCTCGGAGTCGTCTCCCGTCACGTCGCCGCTGGTGGCATACTTCAGGAGCTCCCCACGGGTGAACTTGAGCTGCGTGCAAGCCTCCATCACCGCTGCGATCGCGCCGTACCCGCAGGCCGTGACCTTCATCCTCTCCATAGTCGCGTAGAACCCATCGACGTCCATCCGCTTGACGTGCTCGAGCAAGGCCATGTCCTTGTCCCTGGCCTGCGCCGAAGGCTCGTAGTGGGTGAGGTCTGACGACGCCACGAGCACCGCCTCCCTTCCTGCGAGGAGCTTCGCGATCCCCTTCCCAAGGCCGCGGGCCGTCGCCATGTCCTGCACTGCCAGGCAGATCGGCAGGAAATCGAACTGGCCGTAGAGCTGCTGGAGGAACGGGAGCTGTACCTCTATCGAGTGCTCCATCCTCTGCGCCTCCGGATCGAAGTACACCAAGCCCGTGAGCTCCACAAGCTCCTTCGAAGCCCGGGAGTCAATGGTGACCCGGCCGAGCGGCGTCTCCCACTCCCCTTCCTTGTACGTTGAGACGCCCCCGCCTATCCCGTAGTGGTTGGGGCCGACGACCACGACCAGCTCCGGCCTCCTGAGCGCCGACATCTCGAGGTAGCTGTGCGCAGCGATTGGGCCCGAGTACTTGTAGCCGGCGTGAGGGCACACGCAGGCCACCACCCCGTGCGCCTCTTCTTCGAGCGGAGGCATCCTCTTCGGACCCAGGTCGTGCATGTACGAGCCCCGGAGCGCTCTCTGGAGTTCGCCCCTCTCAGCAGGGTAGAATCCTCCCGCGACCGCCGGTCTCCGCACGACCATCGGGCTCTCAGCTCATCCTCCCGATTTAAGGGGCGCGTGGTCCTGGTCTAGAGCTCTGGGCCGCGGACCTTTGGGATGAAGAAGGCCTCGATCTCCCTGTCCCTGAACCTGGCGGCCCTCTCTCCGACTATCGGGACCCTGTGACCGCACCGCTTGCAAGAGTGGTTCTTGTCGAGGTTCCACGCCGCTATCGAGTACCCGTGCCTCTCGATGACGATCTCGTGGCACCCGGGGCAGTAGGTGTGCTCGTACGGGTTCCCATGGACGTTCCCCACGTATACGTATTCTAGCCCGGCCTCCTTTGCCACATTGTAGTGCTTCATTAGCAGTTCGAAGGGCGTCCTGGGGATGTCGAGCATCTTATAGTCCGGATGGAACTGCGTGAACTGGATGGGGACGTCGGGCCCAAGATTGTCGTAGAGCCACCTGCAGAGCCTCCTTGCCTCGTCGACGTCCTCCCCGACCTCCGGTATAATCAGGTCAGTCAGCTCCGTGTGTATCCCTTGCGCCTTGAGCTCTAGTAGCGTCTGCTTGATCGGCTCCGCGCTCACGGTCATGGTCTGCTTTCTCTGGAAGTTCTGTTCGCCGCTCCCCTTGTAGTCGACGACGACCGCGTCTATCGACCCCTTGATGAGGCGGACCATCTCCTCAGTCCCGTAACCGTTCGTGACAAAGACCGCGTACTGACCGTCCTTGTGGGCCTCCCTCGCCGCATCTACCGCGTACTCGACGAAGATCGTGGGCTCGTTGTAGCTGAATCCGACTCCTTCGCATTGGTTGGAGGCAGCGAGACCAGGGAGCTCCTTGGGGGCGACGTCTTCCCCGTAGATCTCCGTCTCCTTGCTGATCGCATGGTTCTGGCAAAAGCGGCAGTACCACGAACATGAGACGGACCCTACAGTGAATACATGCGTCCCTGGGTAAAAGTGGTTGAAAGGCTTCTTCTCGATGGGGTCAATCTGCATCGCAGCCAATTTGCCATAAGCCGAGAGGTATAGCTTCCCCCCGACGTTCCTCCTGACGTAACAAAAGCCGTGAGACCCCTCTGGGATGGAGCACCGCCTGTAGCAGGCGTCGCAGACTATCCTCCCTCCCTCTCCCGGGTGCCATAGGATGGCTTCCTTCTCCACCATTCCGCAGAATCGATTCGTCGGCCTCATGGACCCTAATAATCCTACGGGTTTCCGGCACCGCTCGAAGCAAACTCCTTAACAACGACCAAGCGTCCTTCCGCGTCACGATGCTCACGCTCGAGCAAGGGTCCATGTTGGTATCGATCGCGCGCACTGCAGTCGACGCTTTCGTTGTGCAGGGCAAGATGCCTAGGGTAGGGTCCGGCCCGCGGGCAGATTTCCTGAGTGTCCGACGGGGCGCGTTTGTTACGCTTAACACAGTGGCGGGGGACCTTCGCGGCTGCATCGGGTTCGCCATGCCGGTGAGGCCGCTCGGGGACGCGGTTTTTGAGGCTGCTATCGGGGCGGCTTCCCACGACCCGCGGTTCCCTCCGGTGCGATCGGACGAGCTGGACCAACTACTAGTTGAGGTCAGTGCACTGACCGAGCCCGAGCTCCTCAAGTGCAAGTCCCAAGACCTCCCTAATCACGTCCGAATTGGGACGGACGGTCTTATCGTCAGCTCTCCCGGCTCGGGCGGACTCCTGCTCCCCCAGGTCGCGACCGAGATGAAGTTCACGCCGGAAGATTTCCTGGCTCACACGTGCGTGAAGGCTGGGCTGTTCCCCGACGCGTGGCTCAACGAAGGGGTGAAGGTCCAGAGGTTCCAGGCAGAGGTCTTCGCCGAGACCTCGCCTCGGGGACCAGCAGAGGGGCACTCGAACCAGCTAGGGCCGTGAAAAGTTGGTTGGCAGTATTCCCCGGGAGGATGCACCAGAACTCCGTTACTGGTTGACCAATTCGCAAAAGTTTATGATCTGGCCGGTACCTGTGAATGCTGACGCACTTGCTGTGAGGGCTTGGTCCTGCGAGATCTGACTCTCGAGCGTGGCTACCATCTCCTCGTATCCTGCTGGCTTGGTAGAGTTAAGGATCGCAATAATTGAACTGTCATTCGCAACCTGCTGCCGAAGAATCTTAGTTGTGTTCGAGAAGATGCCAAGCATCGCTGAGGCGGCTGCATTCATGTTATGGCAATAGGAACGCCCGGACTCTTTGAGGGTCGAGAATTGATTGGAGATTTGATTGACTTGAGTGACCGCGATAGCCAATGCAGCCCCAAGTAATATGACAGTTGCCAAGAAGGCAGAATTTTTCTTTCCCAGACTCCTTTGAGTCTTCTTCATAGAGTCATTCTTTTTGACGCATTCTGTATAAGAGTTATCCACTTGATGCGGATTGAGCGCTTCCCCAGACCTTCCCAGGAGGCAAAGAATCGGGCGGTCAAGACACTCCTAATTTGACCGCACAGGTGACGACGATTAACGCCCTCTCTTGGGTGACGCAGAGTTGAGAGAACCCAGCAACCGTCGCTTAACAGCGATAATCGGCAACCATCAACTTACAAGAACCTGTGATGTTCTATTCGTGGAGTTTGTACAGCACCGAGGTCGAATTGGAGATTGCCACCCCTCCTTCACTCGTTGCGAAAATTGATACGGTGTAATTGCCGGGGGGGAGGTTCGCCCAAACTTCCAGGTATGTCGTGCCCGGAGCTCCGGCGGCAAGGTTCATAGTGGTAACCACGTAAGAGACTGTTTGTCCCATTTGATTATGGACTACACCATAGACAAATCCCGTCAGAGGAACAGCCACTTGGTTTGAATAAATCACGACCAAGTCTCCTCCAAAAGAGGCCAAGGCAGGTTTGGTTACAAGGATCCAGTCGAATGCTCCATAGTCGCAGGAAAAGCAAGGCGTAGCGGCAGCGGAACTCATCGTGGTGATATTATCGAAGCTGGGAAACACAAGCAGAGTGGTTGCTAACAAAACTATCAGCGCCTTCGGTAGCTTCATCGTTTGGTAACACGCTTTTGGGATATTTAGTAATTCTGGAACTTTCATCCATTCCGCCTCGCCACCCGAAATTCAACACCCGAAACAAAACACCCAAAGATTCAACAGTGAACCGGCATCATCCTTACTACACCGAGTGACGACGGTTAACGCCCTCTCTTGGGTGACGCGAGTTAAGAGAACCCCCGCTAGCTCCCGCCAAAACCTGATTTACCGCGGGTTTAAAGCCCAATCCCCAAGCGGCCGTGATCCAGACTGGTTAGGATTGGGGCTTCCCATTCCTTCAAAATGCGCCAGAAATGGCAAAAGAAGGAGAAAACAGCCCTTCGCCCGGGTTCAAATCCCGGCGGCCGCACCTCTTTGCCTAATCCAGGCGATTTTCACGCGATTTAGGATTGAAGGGGGCCATTATCACGCCCTTCAGAGGGCCGTTCACTCGGCGTCGGCCGCCCAAACCCTGGTAACGCTACATGTCCCAACCCAATCCAATTGCGCTCGGCAGCGTCATAACCTCTCGCTCGAGCCAGCCTTATTGACGGTCGTGTCTCGGTCGACCTTCCTGTTGCTGCGCCTGCAATATTCTTGGGCAAAACCTTGTATACTTTAGTTAAGTTGTTTGGACGTTAGTGGGGAGAACTCAACGGTTGAGTGGAATTTTTCTTCCTGGTGTAATGGATAGCAACCGTATTAGCCCCAATACCAATACCTACGACTCTTTCATCCTAGAAACGAGAAAAGCAGACTTCGGATTGTCTAGGGCAGGTCGCCTAATTCTGCCTCCTTGGAGAATCGTACTCGTCATCGTTGTGGCTTTGGTAACTGTCGGACCTATGCTATTTGGTATCTTCTACTCTGCGATCATGCACACCGATGCTGGGACCACTATCGGTAAGGCAATGTCATATACTGCCCCCTATATTGGATACCTTGTTCTCTTAGTCTTGGTTCTCGTGGCGCTCGAAACCATTTCCAAAAAGAGGTGTCCGAAGATTGGTAGCTGAGTTTGGAGGAGATAAGAGAGATGAGAACGCATTCGTGGCCTTCAGCATGGCCGCACTATCTCTGTATTTTCCCTTCCGTAGCTTGGAGAGGTAGGACCGCCATCGCGAGCGTGTTCGCCGTGGCCCCAGGGACCGCCCGACCGATCCCGTCGAACGCGGAGACGACGCCCAGCTGTCGGAGCACGTTGTCGACCAGCGTGGTGTTGACAAACTGCGCCGCGGTGATGACAGGCACGTTCTGGTTGATGAATTCGCTCGTCGTGTAAAGGTAGTTGACCCCTAACTGAGCCCGGGTCATGTTTATCCCGCCGTTTATCCCGAATCCATGCGCGTACCCGACATAGAGCGTTGTCAACTGGGTGCTGTTCAAGTCGGGCCTGGCCTTCTCTGCGAAGCTGAGCCAGGCGGTCTCGTTGCCCGCAAAGTACCTGTTGCCCATTATCAGGGCCTTTACAAACTCCTGGAGGAGGGCAGTGTGGCTCTTGAAGAAGCTCGTCTTGACGACGAGTCCAGGGAGCGCTGGAGGTTGGAACCGAGCGAACGTGGTCGAGTTGACTATCATCGAGAGGTTGGGCACCCCGGAGAGCGATGGCAAGCTCTGCGCGGTGGTTGCGATGGCGTCGAGCGAGCCCTGCACCAGCCCGGCAACCCGACCTTGGGGCGTATTGACCGGAACCCAGTTTATCGCAGTCGATGGGTCGTATGAGACGCCCATGGCCTTGAGGACGGCTATCGTGACCACCTGATCGGCGCCCCCGATTCCGGAGACTCCCACGTTCTTGCCCGGGAGCTGGGCGGCGCTAGTGATGGAGTTCTTGCCGATGATGAAGAGCCCGCCCAGGCAGGTGAAGCAGTCGCTCGCCCCGTTGGATGCTATGGCAGTGAAGTTCGCCTGCCCGAGCGCCGTCGTCTTGAAAGCCTCGGTCGACGAGATGTCGGCGACGTTGATTGAGCCGGATTGGAGGGCCTGCAGAATCACCACGCTGTTCGTGAAAGCTTGGATCGTCAGGTTGACCCCTTGCCTTTGGAAGTAGCCAGCGCTGTACGACAGCCATTCCGCGGACTGACCAGCGTTCGCCACGTTCGCAGCCGAACCCGTGCCGGATGTTCCGAGTATCAGGTTTCCCTTCACTAGCGTGCTGACGCTGGTCGTGCCTGCCGATACGGAGCCTGCACTCGATGTCTGAGTCGAGCGGATGGTCGAGGGCGGCGTAGTGGCCCCTGGCGCGAGGAAGACGAACGCTCCCCCCAAGACGATCAATACAGCGACAAACGCAAGGGCGACGTATGCCGGTCGTGAGAGTCCGGCGCGTAGAAGCATGCTGGTACACGAGATCGGGTCATGATATTTGGTTGTTGTAAGAATGATTCAAACTAGGACTAATCCATCGAACGGCCAGGGGTCGCGAGGAAGGGGAGCTTTGAGGCAACGCATGAATAGTCTCACAGCCCAGTATCCGCCCAGTGAGCAAAAAGGATCATGTCTGGACTTCTTGAGCTGCCCGCACCCTACGCGTCCTACCTGATCTTGATTATGCGAGTCTGGATCGGAGCGAACCTCATGATTCACGGGTATCCGAAATTGAAATCGATATTATACGAGAAGGCCGATGCCAAGGGGTACAACATAGAAGGTTCCAAAAAAATAGCGCAAAGCATGGGCGCTCCTGCGGTATCTGCCTATCTTGTCACTTTGCTGGAGTTCTTTGGAGGCATCTTTCTCGTGATAGGTCTGATCGTCCCCTTGGTGGGGTTCTTGTTCGCGGTCGAATTCGGAGCCATATCGGCAGCAAAGAAGTTCAAGCTGAATGGAAGGTACATCGGAGGCCAACTTCCCAATCGGTATGAGATCAACGTGCTGTATCTCATATTCAGCATCGAATTCCTGGTGTTGGGAGCTGGTCCGTTCTCAATAGACGCTCTATTAGGCCTCTAATGAGTGAGAAGGACTCCTCTCCAAACCTAGAAGTTTGGCGACACTTCCGCGTAAACCTTCCTCGCGAAGTAGATCGCGGCCAGCAGGACGACGACTGTGACGACTTCCACGTCGGTGATCAAAGAAGGTGTCTTCAGCGGGGTCACCAGTCCCAACTGGTCAGCTAAGGCAAGGATGATGTACCCTACCGACCCGACGACAGCCAGAGTCGAGGCGGGCCGGGGCCTGAACCCCACGAGGACGAGCGCGATGACGTTGAGTGTTAGCCCACCAAAAAGGAGCCCGAGCCAAGGGAGGGACGCGGGGTTGGTTAGGATAGCCGAGCCCCTGGTCTCGAACCCGAGCGGAGAGAGCAGGAAGTCGCAGAACACGAACACGAGCAGCAACATGGCCAGGATCTTGCCGTTCCGGCTGAACCTCATCCTCTACCAGCTCCCCGCGCTACAGGTTACCTTCATGTAGTTGATACAGAATGGAAAGCATTTAAGGCCCAGCTATCCAACTTTAACCAACTTGCTGGAAGGAAAGTATCTCTCAGCGATCTATGCGGACCCCAACCACAGGGCTTGTCCCATCGAACAGACCTTCAAGATAGTCGGAAAGAAGTGGACGGTGCTGGTCCTTAGGGAGCTGTTCTTCGGGGCGAACCGTTTCAGCACCATCAAGACAAGGGTCGGCAGGATCAACCCCAAAGTGCTCTCGAACCGCCTCAGGGACCTGGAGGACTCCGGGATGATCAAGAGGACCGTCACTCCTGGCCGCCCGGTACAGATCGGGTATGCGCTCACGGAAAAGGGGACGAACATCTTGCCGTTCCTGTTCTCCGCCGCAAAGTACTCGATGGGGAACTGCCCGGAGGTCGTGTTCAAGGACGGCAAGTCCTACACCGCCGAAGAGATACTGAAGAAGATGTCAGGGTCCGTTAAGGTTTGATCGGGAAAAGCTCGGGCGCGGCTCTCCTTCCATATGCATTGGACGCCCTCCTGTTAGTAGAGCCTCTCATGAGCACACAAGTGCAATCAAAGAAGAGGGCGAACCGAATCCAACCTATCACTCCTTGGAGCACGGTAGACAGGACCGAGGCCGCAAGAAACGGTCCCCGGCCCCGCCATCGCGCTTTCCCATCGCCTGGATTTGACATGAATTCACGCGACGACTCACGCGACGATTGTGCCGTTGATGGTGGGGGATATGGCCACGCCGGAGCCGTCCACTACGAAGACGTCCGCGGTGTAGGAGTCGAAGGGGACGTTGAGGAAGATCGCAGTGCTAGCTGACGTGCCCGCGGCCGCCAAGATCGGACTAGACGCTATTGCTACCGTCTGTCCGAGCCCGTTGTGGAGCGCGACGTATACGGACCCGTTGACCTGACTTGGCGACTGGTTCGCGAAGGTGACCCACATGTATGGGATCGTGGCGTTGAACACCACCTGTGGCTGGCCTACCAGGCCGAGCATCTGCACGCCTGCCGGGTTGCTGGTGGTGTCCGCGTGGAGCGGTGCCGCCATCGACGCCATCGCGAGGACTAGCGCGCCGAAGACTGCGAATCCTCCTGTTTGACTTGTTTTCAATTCGGTTCATTCACCCCCTTTCTTGCTGGACTGTTGCCCGGCGCAGTTCTTCTACCTTCCTCGAATCTGACTAGAATTACTAAGAACACTTCTAGAATTCTATTAGAACTTCGTAGTCTGAACTATAATGACCACAATTATTGGATAAAAGGCATCAGGCTGCAGGACGCGAGCCTAAACACCGGTGGCCGGCTTTAGGCTTATCCCGCCACCCTTGATCTCCAGCTCGTAGACCTCGTTCACGTCCAGCCTCAAGGCGAACATGTCGTACTCCGTCTCGGTCAGGACCATCGTGATCTTGGGGAACGCCAACTCCCTGACCTGGGGCATCATCCCCATCGACTGGAGCTGTGAGACCATGCTCTGGACCATCCGGCCCTCCTCCCCCGCCCCGTAGCCGGGCATCCCAGGCCTCTGCCTGACCTCCACGAGCTCTATCTGCTTGGCGGGGAGGCCCGTGGCCGGGTCGGTCACGCTGCTTATCCTGTGGACCCGAACCTGTACCATGAACTTCCCACCATCCTTTCGCTCAGACGTCCTCTTCCTTTGAGATCTCTGGCGCCTCGAGCCCGTCGACGTGGGGCTCATCTCCCGTCACGGGGGCGGGAGCTGGTTGCTGTGGCGCGGCCTCCTCCCCTGCCTGGCCCGCGAGCTCCTCCACTTCCTCCGGGGTCAGCACCCTCACCATTGAGAGGTTGACCAGGCTGTTCTTGGACGCGTCGCCAGAGAGCCTTCCCATCGGCCCCCTCAGCTGGCGCCACTTTAGCTTGCTATGCCCGCTCTTTGACGTATAGATTATGCCGAGGACGTCGTTCGCGTTGACGAACGTGATGTCGCGGATCTTCTTCAGGGTGACCTTGTCGGCCGCCTCGATGTAGATCGAGCCCGGGTTCTCCTCCTTCTCGGGGAAGACCTCAGGGTCGCGGAGGTACGACTCCGGGATGAAGCTCCTGCAGGTGCTCATCACCAAGAACCTCCTGAAACCTTCGATGTGACAATTTACGTCGATTTCTACCGTGCCCCACCCCGCCCCTCGATGTGGAGTCTGTAACCTCCTCTATTTGAATAATGTTCTGTAAGGATGCCGTCGTTCGTCACTCCATCACTCCCGGGCTTGAATCGCGCCCGAAAGTGAATGCATAGGTCGCGTGGGTTCTCTACTCAAGATCTTTCTCACCATATCAACTTGGCTATTGCGGTCATCACTCACGCGGCTCCGCTCAGGGCGCCGCAGGCAAAAAAGCTATTCATGGTCTGGGTGCCTCGAGGCCTCCTATGCGCTTCCTCATCCGCGTCCTCCCTGGCGCCGGCAGGGGGCAAGACCTGCTCCGTGTGGTCCGCACCCTCTCAAAGTACCTCGGGGCGAGGGCTGTCAACCCAAAGTGGACCTCGTACGGGGCCCTCGAGCTGGACGTCTTCGTCGCCAACCCCAGTGACCTTGACGTCCTCCTCGCGGCCGTCGAGCCTCTCGCCAGCGTCGAGTTCAGCCGGAACCTGGACGACCCTCCCAAGCCCCGGTCGAAGGAAGAGATCGTCGA
>Ga0307477_10001214_pt1 | contig 22617 bp, 14 predicted proteins | sample atmos_gasesECM2C_FD_203316 | JGI IMG/M metagenome (GOLD analysis project Ga0307477, IMG submission 203316) | Hardwood forest soil microbial communities from Morgan-Monroe State Forest, Indiana, United States - atmos_gasesECM2C_515 | ecosystem: Environmental > Terrestrial > Soil > Temperate...
TGTAAGGAATGGGATGTCGTGGTGATGAGCGATAATGATCTAATTGCCGTCGTGGAGGTCAAAAGCCAAGTTGGCAGTTTTGGAAACAATTTCAATAATCGGGTAGAGGAGGCGCTTGGCAACGCGACGGATTTTTGGACAGCCCACAGTAAGGGATATTTCGAGCCGAGCGCCAAACCGTGGCTCGGCTATCTCTTGATGCTGGAGGAAAAACCAGCGAGTCTGAATGCTACGAAGCGCATCAGCCTGCAACCTTATGGCGTCAACGAGGAGTTTCAGGGACTAAGCTACGCCAAACGGTACGAACTAGTGTGTCAACGCATGGTGCGCGAATTACTGTATGATGCAGCTTGCTTTATTACGAGCAGTGCTTCCGGCGGATTAAAGGGAAAATTCAACCAACCCAATGAGGAACTGGGGATCAGGAATTTCGCCATATCGCTTCATGCAAGGGCGGCTGCTTTTGCTAGACTGAAACGCTCTAAATCATCGCAATAGCAAGCGATGTAGACTGGAATACCGGGATGGTTGCTCTGAACGTAAACGGAAAGCGCGTCGAGGCGGATGTCGAGACTGACACGCCGCTCCTGTGGGTGCTGCGCGACACGCTCGGCCTCACCGGCACCAAATTCGGTTGTGGTGCGGGCCTGTGCGGCGCCTGCACCGTGCATGTGGACGGCCAACCGATGCGGTCCTGCTCGCTTGCCGTCGGCCGGCTGGCGGGGAAGGAGATCGTCACCATCGAAAGCATCGCCGCGGACAAGAATCATCCCGTGGTGATGGCCTGGATCGAAGAGCAGGTGCCGCAATGCGGTTATTGCCAAGCGGGCCAGATCATGGCGGCAACCGCGCTCTTGAAGCGCAATCCCAAACCCTCGGATTCCGATATCGATAATGCGATGACCAACATCTGCCGCTGCGGCACCTATGCGGAAATCCGCGCCGCCATCCGCCGGGCATCGGCCCAGTCGAAAGGCTGAGCGATGGAAATCGACCGCAGACAGTTCCTTATCACCACCGCTGTCGTGGGCGGCGGCATGGCTCTGTCGCTCTCGCTACCCGATGCGGAAGCGGCGGAGAGCGCCGTTGCGTCACGCGTCAATCCGCGGCCGTGGCTGCCGCCTACCGAAGGCGGGGTCGAGGTCAATCCGTGGATCGTCATCCGTCCCGACGACAGCGTGCTGATCCGCGTCAACCAGTCGGATTTGGGGCAAGGCGTGCTGACCTCCAATCCGATGATGATTTGCGAAGAGCTCGAATGCGACTGGTCGAAAGTGCAGAGCGTCTATGCCGAACCCAATCGTCACATTCGGGAACACAATCTCTACGATCATCTGCATACCGAGGCGAGCAGCTCGGTGCGTTTGGGCCGCGCGCTGTACCAACAGGCGGGCGCCAGCGCGCGCGAGAGGCTGAAAGCAGCGGCGGCGGAAAAATGGGGCGTGCCGGTCGCTGAGGTGCAGGCGAAGAACAGTGTCCTTACCCACGTGCCTTCGGGGCGCACCCTGCGCTATGGCGAAGTGGCGGCGCGCGCCGCTGCAATCAGGCTCGACAAGGAGCCCGCGATCAAGACGCCCGGCCAGTTCGCGCTGATCGGCACGCGGGTGCAACGGTTCGATGTCGAAGTGAAATCGCGCGCCCAAGCGGTTTACGGCATCGACATCCGGCTCCCCGGAATGGTTTATGCGGCGGTCAAACAATCGCCTTCCTATGGCGGGTCGCTGAAAAGCTTCAATTTCGACGCCATCCGCAAAATGCCGGGCGTGATTACGGCAATTCCGATGGAAGGCATCGATCATGCGAGCGGCATTGCCGTGGTCGCGGATTCGTGGTGGCGGGCCAAGACGGCGCTCGACAAATTGCCGGTGGTGTGGAACGCGGGGCCGAATGCGCGGCAGAGCACGAGCGATCTCGTTGCGGAATATCGCGCGCGGATCAACGCAAAAGGTCAGATCGCGGTCGATCGCGGCAATGTGGAAGCGGCACTTTCCCGCGCGAACAAGGTCGTGGAAGCGGAATATCAGCTCTCCCATCAAGCGCATGCGCAGCTCGAGCCGCCCAATTGCACCGCGCAAATAACAGCGGACCGCGCAGAGATCTGGTTCGGCACGCAAGAGCCGGATAACGCCACGACGCAAGCAGCCAAACTGGCTGGACTGCCGGTAGAAAAAGTCTTTGTGCACAACTGCTTCCAAGGTGGAGGGTTTGGCAGGGGCGGATTGCACGGCCAATTGCAGCAGGCGGTGGTCATCGCCAAAGCGCTCCCCGGCCGCCCGGTCAAAGTGCTGTGGACACGCGAAGAAGATCTCGCCCACGTCAATGGCTATCACCCCATGGGACTGGCCCGCATGACCGCAAGTTTGGGCCCCGATGGGATGCCTCAAGCGATCTGGATTCGCGTCGCCGGCAATGATGCGCTCGAAGGCACGGGGATGATCGAGTATGGGCCTTACAACGCGAAACTCGCGCATCAATTGCTGCGCGGTTTTCATCTCTTTCCCTACGCCACGCCCAATCTGCGTGTCGAAGTGAACACCATGAAGACCTTCGTTCCGAGCTCGACTTGGCGTTCGACGGGGACCTACGCGAACGTATTTTATCTCGAGAGCTTTATCGAAGAATTGGCGCATGCCGCGGGACAGGACCCTATCGCATACCGCCGCGCGCTGCTTAACGCTGCCAATCCCGCCTCGTTCGAAGACAATGCCAAAGCCGATTGGCTGAAGGCGTTGAACACGCTCGCGGAAAAAGCGGGCACCGGGAAGGCATTGCCCAAAGGGCGGGGCATCGGATTTGCCATTGACGACCGCAAAGCCGTGGCGCCGCGCGGTATCGCGCTCGTTGCTCTCGCAGTCACAGTGTCGGTAACGCCGGCCGGCGCGGTCGGCATCGAGCGCATGGACATTGTGCACGACCGCGGCCATGCGCTGATCAATCCCGAGGCCGCGGAACGCCAAATCCGCAGTATGATGGCCTGGGGTCTGGGACCGGTGTTCAATCAGGAGATCACCTTCCGCAATGCCGCGGCCGAGCAGAGTAATTTCCACGATTATACGCCGGTCAAGATGAGCGAATTTCCTCGCGACGTCCGGCTTGAATTCATCCAGACCGGCCGCTGGATTTCGGGTATCGGCGAAGAGGTGGTGCCGCTGGTCGCGCCCGCGGTGTGCAACGCCATCTATCGGGCGACGGGGAAGCGCATTCGTTCGATCCCGCTGCGCAATCACGATCTGAGCTGGACATAGAAAAGGGTAGGGCATGATCCGATTTTCAAAGCCACTATTGCTGGCAAGCGGTGCGTTCGCATTTTTGCTGTGCGGTCATTTCGCGGCCGGCCAAACCGCCGGGTCGTCAGCGCTGACGCCCGCGGTAACGCCTTACATCGATGCTCACACCCATGCCCAACGCGACGATCCTGAGGGGTCGGTGCGCCTCGTCCTGCAGGCGATGAAGGGCCTCAACGGCGCAAAAGCGATCATCCTGATGGAGCCCTACGGCCCCAATAATCCCGATGCATGGGAAGCGGAGACCATCTTGCCTGCGGCCAAAAAATATCCGGACAAGATCGCGGTTCTGGGCGGCGGCGGCAGTCTCAACGAGATGATTCTGGAATCTTCGCGCACCGGCGACGCCGGGCCTGACGTCCAGCGCAGATTTCGGGCGCGCGCCGAGGAATTGCTGCGCGGAGGCGTAGCCGGTTTTGGCGAATTGTCCACCGAGCATTTCTCGCTGCCGACGTCTCCCGTGAAAGATTACGAATACGCGCCCGCGGACAGTCCACTGATGCTGCTGCTCGCCGATATTGCGGCAGAGCACAATGTCCCGATCGATCTGCACATGGAGGCCGTGCCGCGGGACATGCCGGCGCCGGCGGGATTGAAGCCGCCCAATCCGCCGCAATTGCACGGCAATTTTGCCGCTCTCGAACGCCTGCTGGCGCATAATCCGCGCGCCAAACTGGTCTGGGCACATGCGGGCGCGGACAATACCGGCTATCGCTCACCCGAACTCATGCGACCGCTGCTGCAGCGTCACCCCAACCTTTATATGGAGATCAAGTACGATCCCAATGCGCTGGGTAAGAATCCCCCGATTGGTCCGGATGGGAAGCTGAAGCCCGAATGGCTGAAGCTGTACGAGGATTTTCCCGACCGCTTCCTCATCGGCAGCGACCAGCATTATGAGCCGTCGGCGCACGGGCCGCTCACGCGCGCGCAAGCGAATGCTTTGCTGTTGAACCAGCTTTCCGTTTCGCTGCGGCAAAAGATCGGAATGGAGAATCCGCTGCGGCTTTACCATTTCGGTGGCTGATAAGTCCGTGAGCGGACGATTGCTTTAGCCGGGCAATACGAATTTCACAATTGCGTTATGCGCGAGGAAAAGCGTGGCCAGGCTTTCGTTAAATCATGTTCCGCCCACTGACGACTAACCAAAGCCTCTTTGAAACCGCGGCGTTCAAGCTCGCTCGCCGCGAGCCGCTTGTGAATGTGACCGCTTGTCAGGCACCCGCCAATTCCTGGTGCGTTTCCTCAATGGAGGTGCAGCGACCAAATCGCGTGGTCCTTTGGAGGGCCCGTGGTCGCGCTCGTGAAAAGGAAAACGCGTCATGAACAAAGCAATCCTGTCCGTACTGCTGTTATCGGCCGTTTGCGCCTCACCGGCCTCGGCCAATTATTTCTCCAACCCGCGTACCGGGGTGAATTTGAACGTCGGCTCGGCGCCGAATCCGACGCCTGCCGAGCTTCGTCTCCTCGGCGAATCCCGCTACACCGTGGCCGAGAACGTGGTCACTCCGCCGCCTGCCATAGTGGCGGAGGCTCCGCCACCTCCGGCTCCGTATGTAGAACCGTACGTAGCGCCTGCGCCGCCGCCTGCGGTGTTGGCTCGGTCGTTCGTGGTATTCTTCGACTTTGACAAATCCAATCTGACTGCGGAAGCGCAACAGGTTGTGGCACAGGCAGTGTCGACCGCGATGCAAACCGGTTCGGTCCGGATTGTCGTCACCGGTCACACCGACACGGTCGGTTCGCGCGCGTATAATCAACGGCTGTCCGAACGTCGCGCCATGGCGGTGAAAATGGAAATGATCCGCGACGGAATGCCTCGCAACGAAATCGTGACAATCGGCAAGAACTTCTCTGAGCCGCTGGTCGCCACGGGCCCGGGCGTTCGCGAACCGCAGAATCGCCGTGCGATGATCGATCTCGGCACACCCGCGATCGCGAGCCTTGAGTAGGCGTTGATTGTGAAATCCGATTGAGAATCGCTTAAGGGTCTCAATTGGATTGAATAGAGGACCCCCGGGACTGAACATCCCGGGGGTTCGTTTTTGCGAGGGTACTTCCCGGCTTTTTCCGATAATATCGATGCGGGAGGGCGCGGTGAGCGTGTCGATCAGACCATTGGAGACACTGGGCTCGGAAATCCGGGATGTCGATCTTTCCAAGGCACTCTCGAAGCAAGACAGCATTGCGATCGAACAGGCCCTCGACCGGCAGTTGGTTGTGGTTGCGCGCGGCCAGCAGCTCAGCGATCCCGAGCTGCTCGCCTTCAGCCGCAATTTCGGCGAACTCGATCCGCCTGGACCCAATCCTTACGGCGAACCGTTCAACAAGGAATTTCCCGAAATCAATGTGATCTCGAATGTCTTGGAGAACGGCCGGCCGATCGGAAATCTCGGGTCTGGCGAGGCGGCTTGGCACGCCGACATGACCTATACCGAAACACCCCCCAAAGCCGCCATCCTTTACGCTTTGGAAATTCCTGCCAGGGGCGGCGGCAATACCTATTTTGCCGATATGTTTGCCGCCTATGATTCGCTGCCACGCGATCTGAAAGCAAAAATCCAGGGCAAGCTCGCTATTCACGATGCATCCCGCAACAGTGCAGGCATGTTGCGCAAGGGATATGCCGAGGTGCACGACGTGTCCAAAACGCTGGGCGCGCGGCATCCGCTGGTTCGCACCGATGCGCGAAGCGGGCGGAAAGCGCTGTTCCTCGGCCGCCGTCACAACAGTTACATAGCCGGCCTCGACGTCACTGAGAGCGAGGCACTGCTCGATGAGATCTGGGCGCATGCCACACAAGCGAAATTCACCATGCGCCATGAGTGGCGTGCCGGCGACGTGCTGATGTGGAACAATCTCGCCGTCATGCACCGGCGTGATCCGTTCGATCCGAATTCACGCCGCGTCATGCACCGTACGCAAATCAAGGGCGTGGAGCGGATCGCATGAATCGGGCTGCCGGACACACAAGATTGGACGAGATTGTGTTGCGCCGCGTGCGGCTCCCGCTGATCCGGCCTTACCGCCTGTCCTACCGCACCTTCACCGAGTTCGAACCGATTATCGTGGAATTACGCTCAAGCGATGGCCGCATCGGCTGGGGCGAAGGCCATATCTCTCCGGGTTCGAGCAGCGAGACGCGCGAAGGGGGTTGGAATTTCTGTCGCGAATACGCGGCAAAAATCTTGCGCCAAGACGCGCAAGCGGCGAAGGCGATCGTTGCTGCGACACGCACCGCAAGCAAGGTTGCAGCGACGGCGCTGATCACCGCCATCGAGATGCTGGAGGGAAATCCGGTTTTACAGAGCGAAAGCGAAATCCGCTTGCCGCTCGTGACGCCGCTCAACGCCACCGAGCCGCAAGAGATTGCCGATGAGGTGGAGCGGCGCCTCGCCGAAGGTTTTCGCACCTTCAAAGTCAAAGTCGGTACGGATGTTGACGCCGATCTCGCGCGTGTAGCCGCGATCCAAGCGGCGATTGCCGGGCGCGCGGCGATCCGCATTGACGCCAATCGCGGCTATTCCCAGCGCGATGCCTGCCGTTTTGCCGCCGTGCTGGATGCTGAGGGAATCGAGCTGTTCGAGCAGCCGTGCGCGGCCCAAGACTGGGAGGCCAATGCTCGCGTGGCAAAGGTCTCGACCGTCCCGCTGATGCTGGACGAACCCATTTGTGAGCTTGACGACATAGATCGCGCCGGCGCGATCGAGGGCGTTGCCTTCTGCAAATTGAAGCTGAAGCGGTTCGGCGGGCTGGATCGCCTGCGGCAAGCGCTGGATCGGGTTAGCGCGCGCGCCATGGAACCGGTGCTGGGCGATGGTCTTTCCAGCGAAATCGGCTGTTGGATGGAGGCCTGTGCAGCGCGCGACACCATTCGCAATGCAGGCGAGTTCAACGGCTTTCTCAAGCCGAAGGTCCGGCTGTTTTCGCAGCCGCTAAATTTCACCGGCGGCGAATTGATCGTGCCGGCAAGCTTTGTCGCTTCCATTGACCGTGAGGTCCTGAAATCGCATGAGGTCGTCTCTGAACGATTCGCGCCGGTTACCGTCTCCATGAGCCGAACGGCTTGAAACATGCGCGTTCTGAAGCTCGGCGCTTCGAATATTGTTCTCCTGTTGCTTTGCGCGCTGTACCTGATCCTCTACGTCGACCGGGTCAACATTTCGACCGCCGCGCCACTGATTCAAACGGATCTTCGCTTAAGCAACACCGCATTGGGTTTCGCCTTTTCGGCTTTCGCCTATTCCTATGCGTTTTGCCAATTGTTCGGCGGAGTCATCGGCGACAAATTCGGCGCGCGGCTGACCTTGTGCGGTTCCATTCTCATCGTCTGCCTTGCCACTGCGGCGACAGGCGCCGTCGGCGGATTACTTTCCTTGTTCCTGGTGCGTGTTGCGCTTGGCTTCGGTGAAGGCGCAGCGCTTCCAACCGCGACGCACGCGATGTCGGACTGGGTGTCCGCAGAAAACTGGGGTTTTGCGCAAGGCGTTACCCACAGCTTCGCCCGCCTCGGGAATTTCGCGGCGCCGCCCATCGTCGTTGCTTTGATTGCCTGGTCCTCTTGGCGCGCATCGTTCTACATCCTCGCCGGCGCAAGCCTGATTTGGATGGTCGTGTGGTTCTGGTACTTCCGCGACTGCTCCACCGATTCGTCTGTGCGCGTTGAGCATTCAGTTCCGTGGTTGAAGCTGGCGCGGCGCACAGCACCGGCGACCGCGGTCAATTTTTGCTATGGCTGGACGCTATGGCTGTTCCTGACCTGGATTCCGTCCTTCTTCGTCCAGAACTATCATCTCGATCTCGCCAGCTCCGCCCTTTATGCCTCGGGCGTTTTTCTTGGCGGGGTGGCCGGCGATACGCTGGGCGGACTTGCAAGCGACCGAATTCTTCGACGAACCGGAAATCTCGGCTTTGCCCGGCGAAGCGTCATCGTGGTTGGATTTGTTGGCGCCTGCGTGTTTCTCATTCCGGTGGTTCTTCTGCATGACCTGACCGTTTCGGCTGTGAGTCTGTCTTTGGCGTTCTTTTTCGCCGAGCTGATCGTCGCACCGATTTGGGCAGTGACCATGGACGTGTCGCCGAATTATGCCGGCTCTGCCAGCGGATTGATGAATTTCGGCTCCGCGTTTGCCGGCATCGTCTCGCCGTTCTTCTTCGGCTTTATGATCGACTTCACCGGCAGTTGGACGACCCCGTTTGTCGCTTCGATTCTGCTCCTGCTGCTGGGCGCCGCTTTAGCGTTTGCCTTGCATCCGGAGCGACCATTTGATGCCGATGCGAAGACTGCGGCTTTGCTCGGTGTCCCGAGGGGAGCGCTTTAACGCTCCCTGGCAGCGGGTCTCCGAAGCGACTAAGCTGGATTATCCGCCAAGCAGAAACTGGAGGCACGCCATGAAGATGTCTCGACGGGAGACCATGCAATTCTCCGCCACTGCGCTTGCCGCTTTGTCCATCGCGAGTTTGCGTCCCTCTCCGCTCGCGGCGCAAACTGCCCAGCCTCAACCCGATAATCTCGTGCCGGCGCCATTGCGGAACATCTCTCCGCTCCCGCTTGCGCCCGACGGCTCTGCTGTTGAATACCGCCCTCAAGATGCGGGAGCGATCACCGGCGTGCTTTGGCGCACGAAGAACCAAACACCCGACATTGAGTTCGATTATCGAAAAATGAAAGTGAAGCTCGATGCCCGCGGTACGGCCAAGCTCTCCGGCACATTGACCTTTGCCGATCTGGAAAAATTGCCGTCTCATTCCCAAGTGACGCTGCTTCAATGCGGCGCGCCGATGCCGAAGGGCATCGTGAAATGGACTGGCGTGCGCTTTTCGGATTTTGCTCAAGCGGTCGGCGCACAGCCTTTCGCATCCTACGGACGCTTCGTCGGATCGGATGGCTACATCATCGATGAGGACATGAAGACGCTGATGCACCCGCAGGTCATGCTCGCCTGGCTGCTCAATGACCGGCCTATTCCGCCGGAAAACGGCGCGCCGCTCCGCCTCGTCGTGCCATTCCGCTATGGCGCGCGCAGCCTAAAGGCGATCAGGGAAATCCAGCTCACGGCGACGGCGTTTCCCGCGCCCGCGCCGGCCTGACGGCTATCCCGCGGCGACGCGGAGCTTCGCTCGCGAAGATGCTGCCGCATGCGCCGCGGATTGGCGCAGCATTTTGCGCGCTTCCCACTCGTCGGCGTGATCCAAACTTTCCAGGAATTGCGCTTCGCCGGCAGAAAAGAACGCCACTGGGATGCCGTCGCGATAGAGCACGCGATTATTGGTGAAAGCAGGAAGCTTCGGGCCCGGCGTAATGATGCCGGCAAGATTGAGCGGGTCAGCGCCGGAAATCGATACCCACGCATCGGTAGATTGGTCACGGCGGATTTCGCGCAAAGTGCCGATCGAATCGGGCAGGGCAAATTGTTCGCCGGAAAAGCCGGCAACAAAACGTCCGCCGCGGATTTCGCCGCGCCCCTCAAGCTTGCGGTAGACCCGCAAAAGCTCGCGCCAGGGCGGCAACCATTCGGCCTCGCGCGCGAGCAGGCGCCAAAACACCACGCCGTAGCGGCTCAGCAGCGCGCGCGCGGCATGCTCGATCGCCTCGGGACTGGCCTTTGCCGCCGCCGGAGCGCGCCGTGCCAGCGCCCAACGGCCGGCATCGTCCATCCCGGATTTTGCCATGCGCCGCCGCGACCGGACACCGGCAAGCGGTTTGCGTTCGTTCGAGGGCACCAGCAAGGCGCGCAAGCCGCCAAAGCTATCCGAATTCACCAGGCCAAGCGCAACCAGTTCGCCGAGGGCATCTTCGACCTGTACCCGCAGCAATCCGGTCCCGTCGACCAATTCGTCGAAGAAGCATGCGCCATTTTGGCGAATGTAATCGAGCACGGCTTGAGCGTGCGCGCTTGCGGGCGTCGTTTCCGTTTTCGCGCAGAGCGCGGACCAAAGCGGCGCATGGCGGCGCGGCAGCAAGGCGATCGGCGTGGTTCGCACCGGCGCCGTTTTGGCGTCCGTTGCGCTGGAACGCGGGGTCAGCCTTGCCCAAGTGATCTGCCCGGCGAGGCAGCGATCGTCCAGCCACAGCGGCTCATATCCGGTGATGCGGCTGGGCAGAATCTCGCTCTCCCAGGCGGCGGCGGGTGCCTCGAATCCTTCGAGCTGCGCCACGATCGTGTCGAGCGCGTCCGGCCCTTCCATCCGTGTATCCGCCGAGACTTTCTGCCAATGAAACAGGAAGCGTAGAAAATCGCGCGCCGGCACGGGTTCGATCTCCGCGCGCAGGCGCTTGAGCGTGTGACTGTGAATGCGGGCAAGCAGCCGGCGCTCGCACCACTCTTCGCTTTCCGCGGTTGGCGTGAAACGGCCGCGCATGACGAAGCCTTCGGCTTCGAGCTTAGCGAGCGCGCCCGCGATGTCGGCAGAAGCTAATCCGAGCGGCGCAGCGAGTGCTTGCTGCGTCACCGGCCCAAGCCCCTCGAGCCGGCCGCGCAGGATTTCCAGCAAAGCTTCGTCGGCCGATAGCGGCGCACCGGCATAGGCTTCGGGAACTGCAATCGGTGGATCGAGCTGAGCCGATGGCCAGAGCGCGTGAAACTGCGGCAGGCGCTCCGCAGCAACCCAAAATTTCGCTGCCGGTGCGGAAAATCGGGTGACGCGGTTCTGAGCTGCAAGCTCCGACAGCCACCCATTCCATTGCGGCTGCTGTGCGACTTCCTGCTCGCTCAAGAACCCCAACCAAGCCAGCGCGTCATGCAACTCATCGGCGTTTGCCGCTTCGGGCCAGGTCTCGGAGCGAACCCGCGCGATCGCGTCCTCGTCCAGCCGGCCGAGATCGGCGGCTTCCTCCGGCGACAGCCAACGCCGGCTCATCACCGCTTGCGTGCGGCGCTCCTCCAGCGGCGCGTCGTCGAGATAGGCGTAGGGGCGTGCCGACAGCACTTCAAGCGCGAGCGGCGAAGGTTCGGTGAGATCACGCGCGACGATGCGAATCGCTCCGGATTCGATGCCCATGAGCAGGCGCTTGAAGCCGTCGAAATCCATCGCTTCATGCAGGCAGTCGTCGATGGTCTGACGCACCAGGGGATGATCGGGAATCTCGCGATCGCCCACGAGGTTTTCGCCGCATGCGACCTGGTCCGGAAAAACCGAACCAAGCAGATCTTCGGCGTTCATGCGCAGAAGTTGCGGCGCCACTTTCTTGCCGCCGCGGAAGCGAGGGAGCGCCAGCGCGATCCCGGTGACCCAGCGCCAGCGCGTGGTGAACATGGGCGCGTCGAGCAGCGCCTGGATCAGCAACGGTTCGACGCTGTTCGAATGGAGATAGCGCGATACCTCGCCAAGCTCGAAACTGTGCGCGGTGGTGAGCGACAGCACGATATTGTCTTCGGTCGCTGCCGCTTGAAGCTCGAAATTGAACTTGCGGCAGAAGCGCTTACGCAGGGCCAACCCCCAGGCGCGATTGATGCGGCTGCCGAACGGCGAGTGGATCACCAGCTGCATGCCGCCGGCTTCGTCAAAGAAGCGCTCGAACACGATGGTGTCCTGTGATGGCAGGCATCCGAGCGCGGCGTGGCCGGAACGGAGATATTCGGTCAATTCGCGCGCCGGCCCGCTCGCCAAACCTGCCTCGGCGAGCCAAAGTTGCGCGCTTTCGCCCGAAGCATCGGTTTCAAGATGGGCCGCAATTTCGGTCCGCAGACGAGAGACGGAGAGGGACAGCTCATCGCTCCGGCCAGGTGCCTCCCCGAGCCAGAAGGGGATGGTTGGCGCCATGCCCTTGGCGTCTTCGACCCGCACCGTGCCGCGCTCGACCCTCAAGATGCGATAGGAGTGGTTGCCGAGCAGGAAGACATCGCCGGCGAGGCTTTCCACCGCGAAATCCTCGTTGATCGTGCCGAGGAGGATGTTTTCCGGCTCGAGCAGCACTTTGTAATCGGCATTGTCGGGAATCGCGCCGCCGGAGGTGATCGCCGTCAGCCGCGCACCGCGTCGCCCGCGCAGCACCCGGTTGACCGCGTCATGGTGGATGAGCGCGCCGCGCCGCCCGCGAGCGGTGCTGAACCCCTGCGCTAACATACTGACAATCGCGGAGAAATCTTCGCGCGGGAGCGCGCGATAAGGGTGGCTGCGGCGGATGAGCGCGAACAGTTCGTCCTCGGCCCATTCCTTGGCTGCGACTTCCGCGACGATCTGCTGCGCCAAAACGTCGAGTGAATTTTCAGGGATCGCCAGCCGGTCAAGCTCGCCGCGGTTGACGGAATCGATAAGCGCCGCACATTCGACCAGCTCGTCGCGGGAGAGTGGAAACAGGCGGCCCTTCGGCGTGCCGGCGACCGCATGCCCGGAACGGCCAACGCGCTGCAGGAAAGCCGCAATCGAGCGCGGGCTGCCAAGTTGGCAGACAAGATCGACATCCCCGATATCAATGCCGAGTTCGAGCGAGGCGGTGGCAACCAGGGCCTTGAGCTTGCCATGCTTCAGGCGTTGCTCGGCGTCCAGCCGCTGTTCCTTGGCGAGGCTGCCGTGGTGAGCGGCGATGTGGTCTTCGCCAAGCATCTCCGAAAGCCGGTTGGTCACCCGTTCCACCTGCCGGCGTGTGTTGACAAAAATCAGCGTCGTGCGGTGGCTTTCGATCAGCTGTGTCAGCCGGGCGTAAACCTGGTCCCAAACTTCGCTGGACATCACCGCTTCGAGCGGGGAGGGCGGGAGTTCGAGGGCGAGATCGCGGGCGCGCCGGTGGCCAATATCGACGATTTCGCACGCCGCGCGCGGATTGCCCGCGCCGAGGAGAAATCTTGCAACCTCATCAATGGGTTTCTGTGTCGCCGAGAGGCCGATGCGCAGCAGGTCCCCTTTGCAGAGCGCGGCCAAACGCTCAATCGAGAGAGACAGATGCGTGCCGCGCTTGTTCGGCGCGAGCGCATGGATTTCATCGACAATCAGAGTCCGGGTGGTTGCCAACATCGCGCGGCCCGATTCCGAGCCAAGCAGGATGTAAAGCGACTCGGGCGTGGTCACGACGATGTGAGGCGGCCGGCGGCGCATGCGTTCGCGTTCACCTGGCGGCGTATCGCCGGTGCGCACCCACGTGCGGATTTCGGCGCCCGGCAGACCTTGCTCGCGCAAAGCCTCGCCGATCCCCGCCAGCGGAGCTTCGAGATTGCGCTTGATGTCGTTGGATAAGGCTTTGAGGGGCGAGACGTAGACCACCTGCGTCTCGTCCTTCAGCGTTCCGTCGAGCCCTTGTCGCACGAGGCTGTCGATTGCGGCCAGGAAAGCAGCAAGCGTCTTGCCTGAACCGGTTGGCGCAGCAATCAGAGTGTGCTTTTGGGCTTGGATTGCCGGCCAGGCTTGCGCCTGCGCCGCCGTCGGCGCGGCGAAGCTCTTGTCGAACCAGGCGGCGACCGCCGGATGGAATAACGAATTCGTGTTCATTTCCCGGAGTCTATAGAGCCAGTAGGCGTTCGATCAACGGCTGCAAAACGCCTGCCCATTGCCTTGAACGGGTGACGAAATGTGGTCCGATTCCGCGAAAAATCAACCCATCAGATGGTGCCATTTACTGCCATGCGGGTGTTGAATTTGTCAGCCTATCCACAAGCCGCTCGATTTTTTGCATCAGGCGGGAACCTTTTAATTGGCCGGTCGTTTTATTGTGGCTCTCAAAGAGCACCGTGCGCTCAATAGCGCGCGCATGAAAAAGCCCGGCAGCCCCCCTCCCGGGCTTTTTCTTTGCCCGCTCCTCTCAACGGCGAGCCGCGTCATCGGCAAAACTGTGCAGCGAATCAAAGAGATCGGGATTTGCAATCACACGCGGCACCTTGTGCTGCCCTCCGAGTTGGCCGCGAGACTTCATCCAAGCTTCGAATGTGCCGCGGCCGACGGCCTTCAGCTGCGGCGGATCAAGGCCAAATCCCCCTGAGCGATGGGCGCGGTAGTCGTCATTGCGCCGCGACAATTCCGCATCGATCGTATCGAGGAAAATTTTCATTTCTGCCGGCTTGGGAGGGGGCGTGCTGAATTCCACGACATACAAATGGCCGCCGCGCCGGCGTACTTCACCGGGAAAAACCGATCCCACCGCGAAATCGGCGATTTGCGCCTCGATGGCGGTAGCTGCCGCGCCGACCGCGCTTTCAATCTCTTCGCCGGTGAGGTGCTCGCCGAACGATGACAGGAAATAGGAGGTTCGCCCGGTTACCAACAGCCGCGGCGGCGCGCGATTGACGAATCTCACAATATCGCCGAGGAGATAGGCCCATAGTCCGGCACAGCTTGTAACTGCCAGGGCGTAATCGATTCCCAGCTCGATAGAACCAGCCCAATGCCGGATTGGGTTTGGGGCGTCTAACTCCTCCACCGGGATGAATTCGTAAAACAGCCCGTGATCGCAAATGAGCCGCATGCCTTCGCCGGGCCCACGGTCCTGAACAGCGATGAATCCTTCGCTCGCCGCATAAGCCTCCCTCGTTTCCGCCCGAGTGCCCGCCATCAGCGCCTCGAATTGCGGGCGGTAAGGCGCGAAATTCACGCCACCATGGACGACCAGCTCCAGATCGGGAAAAAACGCGCCGAGCTCGGCTCCGCGCTGGGGTTTGAGCGCAAACATCCGCTCGAAAAAAATCAGCAGCCAGCTCGGGGTACCGGCGATTGCACGAATGTCCTCCTTGAGAATACCGCGCGCTAGGACATCGATTTTTTTCTCCCAATCCGGGATCAGGGCCAGATTGCGGGGCGGATAAACATAGGGCCGCGACCAAGGCGGCACGCGGGCGGCCGCGATACCCGACAAATCGCCGGTGAAAATTCCAGGCGCCAGTTCACTCAAGTCCGTGCTGCCGCCGAGCATGAAAGTTTTGCCCGCCAGGAGCCGGCTTTTTCGGCGGTTGATCAGATGATGCACGACAAGATCGAGCGCTCCACGCTCATTGGCGCGATTCATCTCCTGAGAACAAGGGATATATTTTGTCGTGCCGCTGGTAGTGCCGGAACTGAGCGCAAAATAGGGAATCGTGCCAGGCCAGCTGCAGTCGGTGAGCCTTGGAAAGGCCGGCTGCCAATAATCGCGCCACATCTCCTCGTAACGGCGCAGCGGCACCCGCGCCTGAAAACCGGCGATGTCGCTGATGGCGGCAAAACCATGGTCTCGCCCGAATTTGGTATTTGCCGCATGACGCAAAAGCTTCAGAAGTTGCTTTCGTTGAACATCCACGGTCTTTTCGCCGGCGAGAACGCGCCCGCGCCGCCGCGCATAGAATTTGAGAAAAGGCGTGGCGTCGATCACGAATGGCGGCCGGGAATGAGCAGCGTATGATGGCGGAAATTATTCCGTGCCGTTTCCGGCCGCAAAGGAAGCTGGATGTATTCGCTGCGGCGCCATAGGGCCAACTGATCGATGAAGCTGCTGCTGCCGAACCGGCCGTCCTGGCCGCCCAACAAGGCGAAATAATTGGCGTCGGGATCTGCGAGATCGGAGATATGCCGCGCCACCGAGCCGTAGCGGGCGCTGTGTCGGCGATTGGTGAGACCGTGGGCTGTTTTCATCAGAGTTTCCGAGGCGCCGGACGCGGGAAGGTCGGCGAAACGATAGCCGCGGCCAAGAACGGGAATCAGACCAAGCGGGTGCGCCAGGACCAGACGATGGCGCCGGCCCCAATTGCCGCCGCGTTTAAAATCCCTTGCAGCTTTGATTACCGCGCGATTTAAGGCGCCGCGTCGCGCATCCGGCTCAACCGCGAGAATATCGCTCCACAGCAGAGCGCGCGTTCCCCATGCCGCGTCATAGGCGGAATGCCGCCGGGCGGGCACCAGCTCGCGCGCGAGATGAAAGAACAGAACTTCGAAGGCGAGAGCGCCTTTTGATTGCCAATCGTAATTGCCGTCCCAATTCCCCAGAGCTTCCCACAACGCTTCTGCCCGGCTTTGCGGCCCGATCTCGCGAAGCCATGAAACGAGCAGATCGCGTTCGGTCAGAGCTTCCGCGAGGTGAACGTCGCTCTGAATCCGCATCAGATCAGAAACCGCCAGTTTGGGCGGGCTGCCGAGCAAATGATTTAGCCGCAGCAGGCGATTGGGCGGCGAAAAGTGAAAGCCGACGATGGGGAAGGGCGCCTTCGGCCTCGCATTGGCGGAGGCAAGAAATCCTTGCGGAGGATCGAATCTGGCTGGGAGGTCGGCGCTTTTCATAGGCGTCTCCCAACCACTTTCCGGCGCACTGACGATATCCGCCGGCTCGGCTTCCGTCCGCCGCGGCAGTTTGACAGCGGCGACCTGGCCGATGTGGCCATGAATATGGGCGAAATTCATCTCCAGTCCCGGCACGGCGTAATCGTCGAATGCTCGGCGGAACTCATCCCAATTCCGCGCGGCGCCCACTTGCAGCATCGCGCTGAATTCATCGCTCGAACTATGCCCTGTCCAGCGCAGCGCAAGCACGCCGTTGTATGAGCGAAATTGCGGCAGATCGCTTACCACGGGCCCCCATGGCGATTGACGAATACGCAGCGTGGTGTCGCGCGCGCCTCGCACGCCAATGGTCTCGACGCGTTCGCTGAGTTCGGTCCCGGGGGGAACGGCGATGAGATCGCTGCTTGCCGCGTGCAGGCTTGCCCCACCCCAGGCGATCCAGGGATTGCGGCCGATCGCGATAAAGGGCAGCCCCGGAATCATGAGACCAACGGCGTGAAGCGAAGGCGATTTTACGCACGCCAACAGCCAGGGATTGGGCAGAATGATAGAAAGATGCGGATCATTGGCGATCAGCGCGCCACCGGTTTGGCTTTTTGCCGCGGCGACGGCCAAGGAATTGCTTCCGGAGCGAATCGCGCTTCCGGTCAACGCCTCCATCAAACCGGAGGCAAAGCCCGCGTTCCGATCGCTCGAAACAGATAGGAGATCGTGCAGCAGCAATCTTCGCCAAAGGCGGGGCCAATCCGGATCGTTGCGATATTTAAGCAGCCGCATCCAAACGAGCCAATTGACATCGGCGGCGATGAGACGTCCGAGCGTCACGATATCGCTAACGCTAAAGCGCGCCGCAGCGATGTTCAGGAGCGAGAATTCGCGTGGGCGCTCGGGCGCGCGGTCAACAACGTGGTTGATGCCCCGCACAAAAGATTCAAGCCAGTTGCGCGTTTTGACCGGCATGGTTTCGAGAATCTGCGGCACAGCGCGCGCGATATCGAAGGTCCTGACCAGCCGGTCGATGTCGATGCCGCGCCGCCCAACCACCTCGGAGATGCGGCCGAGGGCCAGCCGGCGCGTGAGTTCGATCTGGCCTAGACGCAGATGAGCGTGCACCACGCCCAGAGCTACCGCCAAATCCTCCTCACTGTCGGCCTCGATGAACGGCACCTGGTAGTCGTTCCACGAAATCGCCACTGCGCGGGACAGCGGCGCACCCTCGAGCGGCAACATGGCCAGACGTTGCTCCATCGATAGCCTGCGCCGGGGCCGCAACTGATCCCAGGCGAGCCGGCCCAACAAATTCGCGACTTCGAATCCGAGAGCCATTCAACGTGAGCCGGGTTCGCGCTTTTTCCCTACGCGGTTGCCCGGCAATGCTCCTTCGGCGGCCTTGGAAAGCTCGGTCAGTTCGGAGACCGCCGCCCGAGCGGCTTGGCTTTCGATGGCGCGATAGCGGGCTATGATTGCTTTGCCCAAATCGGTCAGTTTCGCGCCGCCGCCTTTCGCGCCGCCGGTCGCGGTGGTGATCACAGGCGCGCCGAACGTATCTTCCACCGCCTGCAACAAAAGCCAGGCGTGGCGATAGCTCATACTCATGGCGGCAGCGGCGCCACGGATCGAACCTTGCTCCTCGATCAGTTCGAGCAGGCGTGCTTTGCCCGGGCCGAACCCTTCGGCGCCGTCAAAGTCGATGCGTATGGAAAGCCGCGTCATGAGGGGGGATGTTGCTGTCGGAACGGCGGTTCGTCCAGAGCTTGTGACGCGGGATAGCACGTGATAGTTAATCAAGTATCACGACTGAGGTAGTTGCCAATGATCCGGTTGTTGCGCGCGCTCCTCGTCACCGCCCTTTTCCTTCTGACGCCACCTGCGTCATTTGCGCAAAGCCCCAATGGCATCACCGTCCTGGCCGCGGCGTCCTTGACCAACGTGCTGCAAGAAATCGCCAAGAGCTATGAGGCAGAGAGCGGCCGCAAAGTGACTTTTTCCTTCGCCGGTTCAATGCTTCTCGCCAAACAGATCGAGGCGAGCGCCGGCGCCGACATGTTCATTTCCGCCGATGCCGAATCGATGGACTATCTCGATGGGAAGAATCTCATCGCAAAACCCACTCGGATCAACCTTCTGCGCAATAGCCTGGTGTTGATTGCGCCGGCCGGCTCGAAGGTTGCGCTCCGAATTGCGCCGGGGTTCAAGCTTGCAAACTCGCTGGGCGCCGGCCGTTTGGCGCTCGCCAATGTCGATACAGTTCCGGCTGGGCGCTATGGCAAGGCCGCTTTGGTGAAGCTTGGCGTGTGGGACAGCATCAAAGAGCGCTTGGCCCAAGGCGAAGACGTACGCGCAACTTTGGCCTATGTGGCGCGCGGTGAGGCGCCGCTCGGCATCGTCTACGCTACCGATGCGCGCATCGAACCCAAAGTCCGGATCGTCGCGACCTTCCCGGAGAATACTCACGACCCCATCATCTATCCGGCGGCGCTGACCAAAGATGCAAAGCCGGAGGCTGGAAATTTTTTGACCTACCTGGAAGGACGCGAAGCCGGCGCTATATTCGAGCGCAACGGGTTCAGCGTGCTCGGCAATGCGGGTCGTCAATAAAAAAATTCATTTCCTTCAATTCCTTACCACTGAACCCTGCCGTCTCTGACGGGGAAGTGAAAGAGATGAAGTATTGGTGGGGTGCTTCGCCGCCTTTCGTAAGATAAAACTACGCGCCCTTCGGCTGAATACCATCACCGAAGACTGACCTTTTCAGGAGTTCCCCATGAATTATTTTCGCGCGGCCCCCGTGCGCCGGCTAGGTTTCGCAAGTGCCCTGATGGGCGGTATCGCCCTCGCCGTTTTGGGCATTGCGAATTTTGCCTTTGCGCCGGCGGCGCCGGCGGCCCCGGCACGGACGGTGGCTACGGCCGTAGCCGAGCCTGGAGTGTTCCGCGCGACGCTTCCGAATGGCCTGCGTGTGATCCTGGTCCGCAATACGCTTGCACCTGTGGTGGCGACGTCGGTCAATTACCTCGTCGGCTCCAACGATGCGCCCGACGGCTTTCCGGGCATGGCGCATGCGCAAGAGCACATGATGTTTCGCGGCAGTCCCGGCCTGACGGCCGATCAGCTCGCCAATATCGGCAGCGTCATGGGCGGCAATTTCAACGCCAATACGCGCGAAAACCTCACCCAATATCTCTTCACCGTTCCCTCCGAGGATCTCGATGTCGCCCTGCACGTCGAAGCGACGCGTATGAGAGACGTTATCGACAGCGATAAGGACTGGTCGGAGGAGCGCGGCGCCATCGAGCAAGAGGTCGCGCAGGACGTTTCGAATCCCAATTACGTCATGTTCTCGAAGCTGCGCGAAATCATGTTCGCCGGGACGCCGTACGAGCATGACGCGCTCGGCACGCGGCCGTCTTTCGACAAGACGACAGGCGCGATGCTGAAGGCGTTCCACGACAAATGGTATGCGCCCAACAACGCCATTCTGGTTGTGGTCGGAAATCTCGATCCCCAGGCGACGCTGGCGAAAATCCGCGACCTGTTCGGTTCGATTCCGAGAAAACAGCTCCCGGCGCATCCCGGCATCAATCCCCAACCGATAGCGCCGTCCGACCCGGTGATGGTCCCGACCGACCAAGCCGATGGCGCCAGCGTTCTAGCCATGCGCATGCCGGGACTCGACAGTCCGGATTTTCCGGCGCTCGAGGTTTTGTCCGACGTGCTGAACAGCGAGCGCGGCGATCTTTACGCGCTGGTCCCCGCAGGAAAGGCGCTGGCCACCGGCTTTTCGCTCGACCCGCTGCCGAAAGTCGGCATGGGCTATGCCTCGATCTCGTTCCCGGCTGACGGCGATGCCAAAGCCGCGGGAGCGGAATTGCGTGCGACATTGCAGAAGATCTTGCACGATGGCGTGCCGGCCGATCTGGTCGAGGCGGCAAAGACTCAAGAAGAACGCCAAGCCGAGTTTCAGAAGGATTCGATTGCCGGCCTTGCCAGTGTGTGGGCGGAAGCGGTCGCGGTCTACAATTTGCGCTCGCCCGACGAGGATTTGGAGCGCATCAAGAAGGTCACCGTCGATGATGTGAACCGCGTTGCGCGGCAATATCTCGATCTCGACCACGCCGTATCGGCGGTTCTGACGCCGCGTGGGGCAGGACGTGCGGTTGCTTCCAGCGGCTTTGGCGGCCAGGAGAGCATTTCGCTCGGCGAAGCTCAGCCCACCCAGCTTCCCGATTGGGCGGAGAGTGCGCTGAATCGCTTGTCTGTGCCCGCCTCCACGGTTCATCCGACGGTCACTACCTTGCCAAACGGCTTGACCCTCATCGTGCAGCCTGAAGACGTGAGCGATAGCGTCACGGTTTACGGCCATATCAAAACGCGGCCCGAACTCCTGGTGCCCGATGGCAAAGAAGGCATGTCGCAAGTGCTGTCGGAACTGTTCGATTATGGCAGCGAAAAACTGGATCGCATCGCCTTCCAGGAGGCGCTCGATCAGATCGGGGCGCAAGAGAAAGCGGGAACCGATTTCAGTGTGCAGGTGCTGTCGCGCGATCTCGACCGCGGATTGGAGCTGCTTGCGGACAATGAGCTGCACCCGGCATTTCCGGCCCAAGCCCTGGATATTATCAAGGGCCAAACTGCGCGTGTCGTGGCGGCACAACTCAAAAGCCCCGGCTATTTGATGCAGCATTCGCTGCGCACGTCGCTGTTCCCGAAAGACGATCCTTCGTTGCGCGAAGCGACTCCGGAAAGCGTGCGTTCGCTCACCTTGAACGACGTGAAGGACTATTACCGCAAGAGCTTTCGTCCCGATCTCACCAGCATCGTCGTGGTTGGCCGCGTGACGCCGGCGAGTGCCCGCGCCGCCGTGGAGAAATATTTCGGCGATTGGAAAGCCGACGGTCCGAAGCCGCCGGTCGATCTGCCGCCGGTGACCGACAACAAGCCCAATGTGGTTGCCGTGCCTGATGAAAGCCGGGTTCAGGACAGCGTCGTGCTCGCGGAGAATATCGGCATCACGCGCTCGCATCCCGATTACTACGCGCTCGAATTGGGCAGCGCGGTGCTCGGCGGCAGCTTCTATTCGACGAGGCTTTCCATCGATCTGAGGAAAAACGCCGGCCTGGTTTATTCCGTGGGTTCGGATGTGAACGCCGGAAAAACTCGCGGCAATTACCTTGTGCAATACGCTTGCGATCCGCAAAACGTCTCCAAGGCGAATACCATGGTGGTCGAGGAATTGAAGCGCATGCAGGACGAGCCGGTTGGCGCGGACGAGTTGAAACGCGTTAAGGCTCTCATGTTGCGGCAGATCCCGTTGGGCGAATCGAGCATCGCACGGATCGCGCGTGGACTGGCGGGCCGCTGGGATCTCGATCTGCCGTTGGACGAGCCGACACAGGCCGCCACGCGCTACATCGCGCTTGGTCCCGCCGACATCCAGTCCGCCTTCAAGAAATGGGTGCGTCCGGGCGATCTGGTTCGCGTCAGCCAAGGCCCAGCCCCGCAATAGGCGGCGCGCCGCGTGCGAAGCGCGCCATTGGCGCGCCGGGTGAAGGGGCGTGCCCCGCAGGGGGCTGCTCTCTTTTATCCTGGGACCGCAAAGCTCGCAGGCTGTTCGCCCCGCTGCCGCCGCTCCCACATCATCGTGAACGCGGATTCGAGGTGGCGCGTGAACTGCGCCGTATCGAACAACGGCCGCGTATCGCGATTGGCAGCGAGCTTCGCCTTGATGGACGCAAGAACAGCGGGCTCGCGCGCAAGTTTCAATGCAAATGCCTCATAATCGGACAGCGACGGCGCGATCAATTCGGGAACACCGTCAGCCTTAAGCAGGCTTGCCGCAACGCGCGCCGGAAAACTGTTGCCGGCGCAGGTGACCAAGGGCAAGCCCATCCATAGCGCGTCGCTCGCGGTGGTATGCGCATTATAGGGCAGCGTGTCGAGGAAGAGATCGGCCAGGCGATGGCGCGCCAGATGTTCGGCGGGTTGCCGCCGCGGCGCAAAGATCAGCCGATCGGGGAGAACCCCGCGCGATTCCGCCTCACGTTTGAGATTGGCTGTTGCGATGGCACTGTCTTCGAGCAGCCACAGCACGCTTCCTTGCACATTGCGCAGAAGTGACATCCAAGTATCGAAAATCTCCGGACCGATCTTGTAAATG
>Ga0307477_10001216_pt1 | contig 22595 bp, 18 predicted proteins | sample atmos_gasesECM2C_FD_203316 | JGI IMG/M metagenome (GOLD analysis project Ga0307477, IMG submission 203316) | Hardwood forest soil microbial communities from Morgan-Monroe State Forest, Indiana, United States - atmos_gasesECM2C_515 | ecosystem: Environmental > Terrestrial > Soil > Temperate...
AAAAGAGGAGTATTGCTTTCGAGGCGAAACCGTCAATTTTCCAGAGGTTGTCATCCCTCGCTCCGCAACCAGGGTATTTGTCCTGTGTCAGAATTGGTTTTGCGGAGCGAGGGATCTTGCTGTTCTCCTTATGAACAAAAAGAAAAGCAGATCCCCACGACCGCAACCTCAGGAGAGATTGTCCAAAGGTGTTTTAGAGGCGGTCGAAGGGATGACAGTGTCAGGAATTCTTTAGCGCGTGCTTTTCAAACGGAAGTACAAAAACACCGGTACGCCTGAGAGAATCACGGCGCTTCCCATCAACGAGTGCCTCAAATCTTGCGCGAACGTGGAATAGAGCAGGAAAGCTGCTGCGGCGATAAAGATCGCGGGCACTACCGGATATCCCCAGGTTCGGTATGGGCGCGGCACGTCCGCCAGGCGCTTGCGGAAGATGAAGATTGTGCTGGCGGCGATCATGTAGAAAAGCCACTCGGCGAAGATGGCAATTGAGAATAGTTGCTGGAAGCGCGAGACCATCAACAATAGAACGCAGGAAAGCACGGCTTGTACGATGAGCGCGTTGCCGGGAGTGAGAAATCGCGGATGAACCTGTGCGAGCGCGCGAAAGAAGTAGCCGTCGCGGGCCACGGCGAAGGGAACTCGTCCTCCGCTCATTACCGTTCCATTCAGACCGACGAGCATAGAAAGCGCCATTCCCGCCGAGACAATCATTGCACCTGCAACTCCGACCGCCAGCCGCATCGCTTCTGACGCCGGACGATCAGAACTAGCAACTTGCGCTGCCGGCATTACATATTGCACGGCCGCGTTCGTCGCCATGTACAAGACAGCGACCAGCAGCACTCCGACGATCAGTCCTAGTGGAATGTTTCGTTCCGGATTTTCGATCTCCTCGCTGACCATGTTCAGGTCATTCCATCCGTCATAGGCCCAGAGAGCAGCGACCAGGGCGACCATGAAGCCGCTGATGCCGCCAGTTGCACCAGAGTACGTCGTAGCAAAGTTGCGGAAGGTGCCGCCATGAAACGAGAACGCGACGCCCACGATGACGGCGATCATCAGCACCTTCAGCCAGGTGAAGAAGTACTGGAAGTCCCCGGCTCTGCGCACTCCGATGTAGTTAAGTGCGGAGATGCCCAGGGTCGCGATGATCGCTCCCAATTGAGCCCAAGTGACTGCAAAGGGAACCGTGATCGCGTTGTTGCCAAGAAATCTGAACGCATGGAACGTGCCAAGAATTCGCATGAGTCCAGTTGTGATGGTTGCGATCGATGCGGGCTTAGCGATGACGAACCAGGTCCAGGCGTAAAGAAATCCGGCCAGTGGACCGTAGGCGTCGCGCACATAAACATACTCGCCACCTGCTTGCGGTTTGAGTGCCCCGAGTTCCGCATAGGTAAGCGCGCCGAAGATAGACAAAATCCCCCCGGCGATCCACGCCAGATATACGACTTTGGCCGAGCCGACCGCCTGCATCATCTCCTTCGGCACCAGAAAAATGCCGCTACCAATGATGGTTCCCACCACAATTGAAATCGCGTGACGCAAACCCAGAGCGCGCGGAAGCTTCGCGGTGGCGGATAAAGTCGTGGCCTCGCTATGCATTGGCGCCCTCCAGCCGAGGCGAAGCGAGAAGGCTGATGCCATATCCGATGGCAAAGGTCACGATTGTGCCAATCGCGACCAGCCAGGTGTAAGCGATGCGGAATCCTGTCCAGTGCGCAAATTGATCGGCGCCGAGCCAGAGATAAAGGTTAAGAGCAAGACCGCAGGCCATCCCCACTATGGCTCCGCCCTCAGTCGCTCGCCGGGTCAGTATTCCCAGAAGGAATACGCCGAGCAGCGAACCATAAGCGACGGAGATGATCGTCAGTCCAATCTCGACGACGCGACCGCCATGACGCGATAGCAGCGCCAGTCCGAACAGGACAATGCCCCAAAGCACAGTTGCATATCGGGAAATGGCCACGCGCCGTTTTTCTGTCGCCTCAGGCCACCTCCGCAGATAAAAGTCCACAACCGTGGTTGACGAAAGGGAATTCAGAGCCGCGCTCAAATTCGACATCGCTGCAGCGAGAATTGCCGCCACCAGCAATCCGGAGATGCCATGAGGCATTCGGTTGACGATGAAGGTTGGAAAAATACGATCGGAGCTGGAAAAACCCACGAGCGGCGGGAAGATCTTGTAGAACACGTACAGAGAAGCCCCGACCAGCAGGAATAGTCCGAATTGAATGAGTATGAATACGCCGCTCGAGAGCAGCGCCAGCTTGGCTTGTCGTTCATTACGCGCAGCCAGCAAGCGCTGCACCATCAATTGATCGGTGCCGTGGGTCGAGGTCGTGAGAAACGTTCCACCGATGATGCCGGCCCAGAAGCTATAGCTGTTCGACGGGCTGAAGCTGAAATCGAAGACGCGAAACTTCCCGGTGCTTCCGGCGACTTGATGCACGACGCCCCAGCCTCCCGGAACGAGATGCAGGATGGTGAAGAATCCAATCACCGTGCCGGCGACATAGATGGTCATCTGTACCACGTCGGTCCACACCACTGCGGACATGCCGCCTTCGAAGGTGTACACCAGCGTCAGCAGGGTAATGATTGCGACCGAAAGAATGTCCCGCGCCCCTGGGGTAACGCCAAAGCGAGCGAAGATGTTGGTGAGCGCAATGGCAACGACGATGGAGATCGCCCACACCCGCACTCCTTCGGCTGCAGCCCGCGTTGCCAGGAAGAGTCCTGCGGTGAAGCGGTGCAGGCGTTTTCCGAAGCGGCGATCAATTAGCTGATATGCCGTAAAGAATTCCCCGCGAAAGTACTGCGGTATGAAGATGAGGCAGATCACTACCCGCGCGACCAGGTATCCCATCACGATCTGCAGGAAGCCGAAATCGCGATCATAGGCCAGGCCAGGAATGCTAATGACCGTTAAGGTGCTGGTCTCCGCCGAAACTATGGAGAGAGAAATCGCCCACCAGGGGATGTTTCGATCCGCGAGAAAGTAGCTTTTGAGCGATCGATCGGCAGAGCGGAAATGAATGCCAAAGAGAGTGATGCCCAGCAGGTAAAGCGCGAGCAGCGCGAGGTCAAAGGCGTTAAGTCCCATCCGAGTGCGGTTTCATGACGATACAAGAGTTGAGCGCGGGTGGGAAAGAAAGATTTGTCGGCAGCAGTTACCCGCCGAAGCCGTATCTTTGGCTCATCCCGAAATCGGATCCAACGCTTCCACGAGGCCGACGTATTCGTCAGTCGCCGCTTGCAGATTTTGGGCCAATCGAGCGCGCCGGCTTGCGTCGATTTGTTCCTGTGCCGGTAGATCCATATAAGCAAATAGCGCCTTGCGGGCTACTTCCATTTTCCTCTCGGCGGCGCGAACTTCTTCCAGCGTACTCATGGACAGCGATTTTCTCATGCCGCCCACTATTCAGTAGCGACAAAGTCCTTCCTGATGTTTAATACCACGGGCAGAGACCTCGAACTCAATTGCATTCGTCGTTCGATGCCTCGATTCCTCAAATTGCGCTTCACGGAGAACTAAATGGCCAACGAACAAGGCCCCAAGTCGAACGAGAACCCACTGACTGAAGTTGCCAAGACAATCGGCTCAACACTGGGCACCGCAGCCAATCGTGCCAACGCGATGATGCGCGAAGTAATGCCCGCAACGCTCAGCGAAAAGCTGGGCATCGAAAGCGCGCCTAAGACCGGTGCATCCAGCGCTAAAGCGAAGCCGAGGCCGAAGCAGCAGAAGAAGGCCTCTGCCAAGAGCACGAAGAAGCGGAAAACATCTGCGCGAAAAGCAGTGGCCAGGAAGAAGGCGCCTGCGCGAAAAGCCGCAAGCAAGAAAAAGGCTTCGCGCTCAAAGACCCGATAGGGTATGCCGGAAAGTCTCTTTCGATTAGAAACCTACCGCAGGGACTAGGGCCAAGTTGATTCGGAAGGCTGTCATTCTGAGCGCCGCCTTCGCGCGAAGAATCTCCCGCGATGCCTCAGTGTGAAACGTCCTGTCCTGGCTCCTTCACGAAATACTGGTAGAAGAGCCAGGCTAGTGCAATCAGAGTCCGGAACATTCCGGGAGATCCTTCGCCCAAAAGCGGGGCTCAGGATGACAGAATTAGGTGTTTCTCACGTACGTGATCTAATTGGCGACTAGTCCAGGCGACGCCAGTGGCCCTCCCTAACGCGGTTCCAGCCCTTCAACCAGCAGAATCGTGCTTTGCGCGATTGCCTGACGCAGCGCTTTGGCTTCGCGGTATTGCTCAGAGCTCCACCATTCTCTTGCCCGGCCCATGTTGGGGAACTCGAGAATCACGACGCGCCTCGGCTGCCATTCGCCTTCGAGCACCTCCGCGCGGCCGCCGCGTGCAATATAACGTCCGTCGAAAGCCTCAACCGCCTTTTGCGCCTTTTCCTTGTACTCCGGATAGCGCTCCGGTTGCAGGATCTCGACGAGGGCAATCGCGTACGCTGGCATTGAGTTCTTCCTTGTCTCACTACCACACGTGGCATGCATTCGCGCTGACCATCGGCTGACCAGCTTTGCAGGAAAAGGCCTTCTGGAATTCCGGCATATTTTGCACCACGCCATTCGTCCGCCAGCGCCCAGGTGAGTGAGGATCGACGGTGACAGCGAAGCGAGCAAATTGATCGCTCACGTTTTCGCACCATACCCCGGCAAATCCCAGGAAGAAGCGCTGTTCCGGAGTGAACCCATCGACCTTTTGCGTGAGTGGATCTTCGGCTGCCGATGTGGACTTGGCCTGCTGTTGCAGCGTCGATAGCAGCGCCATCAGAGCGATGCGCGCGCCGCCATTATCGGCTGTATTCTCGCCCAGCGTCAGTTTGCCGTTGAGCTTCAAGTCATCGACCGCAGTGAAACTGCCATACTCATTCGCGACGCACGCTGCGCGCTTTTCGAATTCGCGGGCATCGGTCGGCGTCCACCAGTCGCGCAGATTACCTTGCGGATCGAACTTGCGCCCCTCGTCGTCAAATCCATGCGTCAGCTCGTGCCCGATCACGGCACCGATAGCGCCGAAGTTCAGAGCGTCGTCGGCGCTGCGGGTAAAGAATGGCGGCTGCAGGATGCCGGCAGGAAAGACGATCTCGTTAAATTGCCCGTTGTAATAGGCGTTGACTGTGGGCGGCGTCATGCCCCACTCCGTTTTGTCCACAGGTTTGCCGATCTTGTTTGCCTGCCGGCGAGCCTCGAACTGTGACGCGCGAAGATAGTCGCCAAGGAAGTCGCCGCGGGTAATCTTGATGGAACTGTAATCGCGCCATTTGTCGGGATATCCGACCTTGTTCCGAATGGCCGCCAGTTTGACCTCCGCCTCCTTTTTGGTTTCGTCAGTCATCCAGGAAAGATTGGCGATGTCCTGATGCAGCGATTGCTCCAGCGCATTCACCATCTTCACCATGCGCTGCTTGCCTTCGATGCCGAAGGTCTCATCGACAAACGATTGTCCCAGCGCCTCGCCCAGCGATCCATTGGTCTGATCGACGCATCGCTTCCAGCGAACTGCCAATTCCTTCTGACCGAAAAGCGTTTGGCGAAAATGGAATCGCGCCTGCACAAACGGATCCGAGAGCCAGGGCGCGGCAAAGTTGATCATCTGCCATTCCAGATAGGTCTTCCACGCGTCCAATGGATACTTGGCAAAAATCACGTTTGCCTGTTTCAGGAATTCCGGATTGTCCACATTGAGCGAACTAAACGAAGGTATGCCGGCATAGCGCACCCATTGCTTTAGCTCGAGGTTGGGCGCGAGTGCGGCTGCGGCGTCCAATGTCATTTTGTGATCGCTGACTTCAGGGTCGCGCCGCGCGGTGCGGTCCAGCGCTGCCTTCGCCAGTTCGGTTTCGATATTGAGAATGGTTTGCGCCGATTCTGCCGCCTGAGTCTCGCTTTGGCCGGCCAGCACAAACGCCTTCTTCATATACGTGATATAGGCCTCGCGGACGGCTTTGGTCTTGTCGTCGTCCTTGAGGTAATAGTCGCGATCGGGCATGAGAATCCCGCCTTGATCGAGGTCGGCGATCACCATGGAAGCGTCGTGCAAGTCGGGGCTGGAACTGAAATCGAAGACCGGACTCGTGCCTTCCAGCAATTCGATATATGCCATCCGCTGAATGAGTTGATCGCGATTCTGAATGGCAGCAATGCGGTCAAGTTCGGAGCGCAGTGCTTCGATGCCTTTACTGTTGATCGTCTTTTCGTCCATGCACGCGTAATAGAAGTCCCCGATTTCGCGCTCCACGGTGCTGCGCTTGGGATCGTCCGCGGCATTTTTCTCCAAAGTAGCGTGCAGAATCTCCTGATTGCGTTGATGCACTTCGGCAAAGCTTCCCCAGTCGGACTGATCGGGAGGGATTGGATTGTTCTTCGTCCAGCCACCGCATGCGAACTGGTAGAAGTCCACGCAAGGTTCGGCGCTGCGGTCCAGGTTCGAAAGGCTGAATCCGCCTTGATCGGTCGGGGTCGAATTCGAAGAGGATGTTTGGCCGTAAACCGGGATCAGGAGGCCGAGAAGCAGAATCGATGAAGCCGCAAACAAGCGCATGAGCTGAATTTCCTCCGAGAAGCCAAAGGTGTCGAGCGAATTGAAGCAAAACAGACGAGATTAACACCAAGTGTGGGGACTGCCGACGCGCAGTCCCACAAAATAAGCGATTCAACCCCGCTCTTTTTAGTCACTTCGCGGGTTCGACGGAATCGTGAAACCTTAGGAAAAGCTTCTCCGCGGCCGCGACCAGGTTATCCGCTTCAGATTTCTTTTTGAAGGCAGACTTAACTTTCTCCGTACCCGACCAGAGTTCCCGTCGCGTCGTTGCGTCATAGATCTTCATATTGACCGTAGCGACAGAGAGGTCCTTGCTGGCGCCTGAAGACTGTTGCGGCTTGCCATCGGGAGTTGCATAGTCGGTGTGACTGCCGACGTTCACCGAGCCGCCTGCGTAAGAGGTGATCTCGACCACAAAATCCGCTTTTTCAGGCGAGTTCAGCAGCACGAAGCGTCCCCAGCCCTCGATGTCCGAACTAATCGCTTCAAAGGCGATATTGCCGCCATGCTCGTTCTTTATGTAGGCCGACTTCCCAAATGCGAACTTTTCGGCGATGTTCGGCGGAAGAGAACCCGCGTGCTTTGGCGCCTGCTGAGCGGGGATAGTGAGCGGAATGCCGCAGAGAACCAAAGCGACAACCCACTTTTTCAATCTGAAGCAGCAATTCATGGTTTGCCCGGAATGTCTTCGATCGCCGGAATTTTATGCCATATCGGGGGCCAATGTAGAGACGCAGCATGGCTGCGTCTCCACTTTGATAGATCAACATTTGACATAGATCAACAATGGAGTCCCCAGAACCATCAATGGAGGAAAAATCCACGCGTCCAGTAGAATAGAGAAGCCGCCCAGCATCCCTAACGGAGAGATGGCCGAGTGGCTGAAGGCGCACGCTTGGAAAGCGTGTATACCTTAACGGGTATCGTGGGTTCGAATCCCACTCTCTCCGCCAGTTTTCTTCCGGAAAGTGACCGAGTTCCAAAGGCACGACCACTCTCGAGCGTTCTCCCATCTGATGTTGATGTTTGGGCAGCCTGTCCGGGGAAAATTGCCAGGAGCGGAGCCGTTTCGGGCAGGGATAATTCGTTAGTTCGTTGCTAAATGTCCGACGGCGCGCGCGCGTTACTGCTGCGGCGTGCGCTCTGTCCAGAAGGACTTCGGTTTGCGATGGTGCTGGCTGCGGCTGCCGCCCAAACGAAACCCGGCATCGAAAACCGATGCCGGGCGGAATTAGGCAGCCCTCCCCCGAGAACTGCCCAATGCGAAAGCGATTCTACTCGACTTTTCCCAAGAGGCAAGATTTCAGTTCGTACGACAGCCCAGTTCAGATCAATATGGCCGTTACCATCGAGGTGGGTGCCGCCGTGGAACAGATTGGGTTTTATCCGGGTCCGAGTACGAGGACGGGTTCGGGTGCGGATACGGGTCCGGGCGCGGGGACGAGTACGGGTACGGGTGCGGGGACGAGTACGGGGACGGGCACGGGTACGGGTCCGAGTACGGTTACGGGAGCGGGTACGGGGACGAGCACGGGTGCGGGTACTGGAACGGGTACGGGGACGAGTACAGGTACGGGGTCGGGTACGGGTACGAGTACGGGTACTGGAACGGGTACGAGTACGGGTACTGGAACGGGCGCGGGGACGAGTACGGGTACGGGGTCGAGTACCGGTACGGGGTCGGGTACGGGTACGGAATCGGGGACGGGTACTGGGACGGGTACTGGAACGGGTCCGGGGACGGGTACTGGTACGGGTCCTAGTACGGGTACGGGCACGAGGACGGGGACGTAAGTACTGACGGCTTGATAAGCGTCCAAGCGGCCGAAACCGAGATTCGGGTTGATCCACACCGCCTTCCGCAACGCGGCGGAAACAGCGTTCTCAGTGAGTGGACTGTAGTACTGGTAAAGCAACGCTACGGTTCCGGACACAAATGGGGCGCTAAACGATGTTCCCCAAGCAGCCGCGTAGTGATTGCCAGGATAGGTAGTGCGGATAGCCTCCCCGGGCGCTGCCAGGTCTACCCAGCTACCGTAGTTTGTGAACGCACTCTGCAAATCCGGGACCGGATCCGTTGTCGTCGAGGCAATACCAAAAGCCAGATTGTAGCCCGCGGGATAAACGGCGGTGGTGGAATCCGTGTTGCCTGCTGACGCCACGCAGATCACCCCTTTGCTGTTGGCGTACCCAATAGCCACTTTCAACAGTGGGGATTGCGTGTGTCCATAATCGAAACTCATGTTGATGACATTGGCCCCACCGACATTGACGGCGTAAAAGATGGCAGCGACAACGTCGTAGATATGACCGGTGCCGTTCGCTTCAAACGCCTTCAGCGGGAGAATCTTGGCCTGCGGAGCGACGAGGTGGATGATGCCCGCCACCATAGTGCCGTGTCCGAAATCGGAGGGCAGCTTTGTGGTATCCAGAATGCCGGCCGTCGATTGATCCAGAATGCCCGCCGTGGATTGGTTCAGGGTCACAACGGTGTTCATGTCCAGAATGCCGGCGGTGGATTGATCCAAAATGCCTGCTGTGGACTGATCCAGGTCAAGGAATTCATCGGCTCCGGGCTGCTGCCGCGTGAAATCGAAGCCCGGCAACAGCACTCCCTGCAATGCCGCGTGGTTAGGATCGACTCCGGTGTCGATGACGGCAACGACTCCCGCGCCCACAGCCCCATACTGATTCTGCGCCTGGCCCAGGTTGATGAGGCTAGTGGCTGTCTGATTGACGTAATAGCTGGGGACTTGCGTCCCGTAGTAGGTGAGCACGCTCGCTTGGGATACGCTGTCCAGAATGCCCGCCGTTGACTGGTCGAGGTGTAAATCGGAACTGGCTCCGCCGACAGAACTGGTGTCAGTCAAACCGGTGGTATTGAAGAAGAGGTTGGTTGTCTGGCTGGGCGCGAGCGCACTAGAGCTTGTGCTGGACGTGACCTCCGGAGTAGCTGCGAGGTCGTCAACTTCGAAGTCCGAAACATTGGGGTCGGCATTAACGGTGCTGAGTAGTTGGTCAACGTCAACTGTGTCCGGCGCAGTGACGAGAAACAGGCCGGTATCCGGAATCGCGGCGACGATGGTCAGGCCGTACTGGTCAGCAACGGACGTCGCGGCATCGGGCGATACTCCGAGAATGAAGCGGCGCGCAAAAACCGGCAGCGACGTGAACAACACAACCAGTGCGATCAGGAGACCTTTACGGGTCATGCGATAGCTCCGTTTGCGCGCGCAACGAACTCCCACCCTGACTCCCTAAGGATGCAGCGCCCAGGCGGATTTCAATGTGGTTCTCCCGGGGTATGGGAGCAAACAGCCGCAATCCCTTGCAGGGAGCGTACTCCATGGCGAATTCCCCGAATTTATTCGTGGCAGTCTTGGTAACGACCAAATTCCTCGACATTAAGAACACAGGGACCTCGGGAACGCCGGCCGCGCGCTCCTGATTCGCAATCTGTCCGATCAGACGGACCTGTGTAGAACCTCGCTCATGTTCCAGTCGCAAATCCACAGAGTAGGGTCCGGCGACATACATCAGTTGATGGGCGGTGTGCTGCTGGCTTCGCACTCCGGCGAGCAGAGGCTCCCGGAAGCTGTCGTAGACCAGCCGCGCAATGGTTCGCGGTAGCAAGCGTACTTCCTCGGGTCGCTGCAAGGTGTAAACTGCGCGTAAATTGTGGACGGCATAATCGGGCACCTTGCAGGCAGTATCTTCCGTGGCTCGCCGCGCGACCTCGGAAAAAAATCCTGCCAGTTCACCGCATTCGTCGCAGCCGGTATCCAAGTGGGCCTGCATTCGCTCACGGGTTCTGCTGTCTACCAACGCGCGCGCGAAATCAACCCACTCTCCGAGTTCGTAATGACGTTTTTTGCCGCTTAACATTGCATCGCTCCCGCATCAGCCGCACCGCATTCGGCTATGCTCTGGCGAGATAGAAAGCACCGACATTTTTGCTCGGCTCCTACCGCCTTCTATCTATATAAGTGTCTGCTTTGCCTCTAATTAATAGGGTCTTAAGTAATCAATTTTCGCGTTCGCTAGACTCGCGACTACCGTAACCTTCGTCGCCGAGGGTTATTAAAAACCCATTTGCAACAAAACCTTATGCAAGCGCTCCAAGCATCGAGCACGGGTGAAACCGATGGATCCGATGGCTAAGCCGACCCGCTGCGCTACTTCGGCGTATGGCACAGGGGGCTGTTCATAAAACAGCAGCCGCACCAATTCGCGACAACGAGGAGGCAGTTGCGCAATACCTTCCCGCAGAAGCTGTTCTTTTTCCGCCTCGACAATTTCCGGCGCTGATACCGCGATGGCCTTCGGGTATTCTTCTTCGACATTGTCCAGGCTGAGTTCAGGCCGCTTTTGTCGATGCCATAGATAGCACTTCCGCGAGGTGACAACCATGAGCCAGGACTTCAGGGATTCCGCTCTTTGTAACTTCGACAACTCACAGAATAATTCCATATAGACGCTCTGCAGGATGTCGGCTGCGTCTGCGGAACTGGCCCCGTATTTGATCGGGACAGAATAAATCAGGCGTTTGTATTTGTTTATGAGCGTTTCCCAAGCCTGCTCATTTCCCTTGAGGCATTCCGCGACGAGGTATGCGTCACTCGACGTGGATTGGAGCTGATCGGGCTGATCGGAACGCGCCGTCCTTGCCTCTGGTAGCGCGGCGTCTGTCGATTCGGGTGTCGCCCGTGAATCAAGGCTGTCACCATCCATTCGCCGTATTCCCTCGGCGTAGCAATACGTTGGGAGGGGGGCTATTGAATGCATCATGCTTTTCAATCGAGTATGCCCTTTCCCATTGACGCCCAGTTAAACCACGGCTGCTGTGGATAAACGTGCGAAAGCCGGGGGAGCTAATCGCAGAGCTTCAGGATTCCCACTGCCCTTAAGGAGAGGCTCAGCCGAGCGCAAATTCGCGTGTGCCCTAGGTGAAGGGTACCCTATGGCGAATTGCGAACGTTGTCAATAGAGAAAAAGCTTTGAATGCGATCACCGCAAAGACGACAAAACGCACCATCTGCGGTTACATCCGACGGCAATGAGACGGTTGACTCAACGAGACCCGACAATGAGAAGAGCCTCCGAGACTTGTCTCGGAGGCTCTTCTCTGGGGGAGGGCAGCAAACATTACCCGGGGAGGGCTGGATCCAACGCAGTATGCTGCCGCTTCAAGCCCTAATGGGTGCCGGTCGGCAATAGAGCGCGACGACGCATCCGTTCATCGAAAATTCTGTTGATGGCGTTGCTCACGGTTGGTATCTCTACATCTCCTTTGGTGAAGAGCTTCTTAACTCCCCGTTTTTTCCATTCCGAAGCAGGGATATAAAATGACGTGAAAACGACCACCTCGGGTTCATAAGAGTGGCTTCGGGCGGCACGAACGACATCGTATCCAGCCGTTTGCGTCTCCATCGCCATGTCGGTGACCACGACATCAAATTCACCGCTGTCCAGAGCGGCGATCGCCGACGCTGCAGAGCGGACGGTTTGCACTTCAAACTTTTCCGCCTCGAGAAAAGCCGCGAAGCATTTGAGGAGCGAGGGCTCGTCATCTGCTATGAGCACGCGTCCTTTCATGCGAACACCTCTTGGCTTCCGACGAGAGATTCGATAGCGTCGACCAGAAGCGATGGCCCTGTGGCCTTCGGCACGAACCTATCCACGGCTATCAAAACGCTCCTCGGCACGGAGGTGCATCCCGAGAGCATGATGATCGGAATCGCATCATTTACGCGCCGAATTTTGCAAGCCAGCATGTCGCCATTCACTGTGGGCATTTCGTAATCGAGCACCACAGCATCCGGCGCTTCCGATTCGAACAATTGCAAACCGCGACGTGCGTCGGCAGCCGTCACCACCGCGTATCCCATAAGCTCAAGAACAGCCTTCCGCATCGCGAGCTGGTGGAAGTCGTCATCGATCAGCAAAAGCGTCTTTTTTTGATTTGCCACAAAAGCTCAGTGCAGGCGAGGGGCGAACCCCTGCTTCCGGTCGTACTGGAACGCTGCTGTTCATAGAGAGTGATTTTTGGGTGTGGAAAATAGCGGCCCGAAAAAAATGTAGTCATTTGGTGGGACCGGCCTTGACGGCAGGCAGAAGAGATACCACTAAAGTGGTGCACGGAGCACGTGAAATGGAGCGGGCTGCAATGCGGTTATACTGAGTTCCATCTTCCTGATTGATTTGCTGTTGTTACCGCCTCTGGGTAAAACCATGGCTCGCGTCCGGGTCCGGCATTTTCACAAATGGTTTTAACTGGCTGCAGGAACCAGTTGGATCGTTCGACGGGGCATTTTCCGCATGGAACCAGTCTTGCAAGTCGAGAATCTGAGCGTTCACTACGAAGGAGCCGGCTTGCCAGTACCTGCGTTGCGAGACGTCAGCTTCGCTATCTCGCGAGGCGAAGTGGTGGGAGTACTCGGTGAATCGGGTGCAGGAAAGACTACCCTTGCAATGGCCGCGCTGCAGTTGCTTGCGCCGACAGCACGAATTGTGAACGGATCGGTCCGATTCATGGGCCGCGATCTCACGCGCCTAAAAGAAAAAGAACTGGAACGAATCCGCGGAGCTCAATTGTCGCTGGTTTTTCAGGAGCCCGCGATTTCGTTGAGTCCAGTGATGCGCGTCGGCACGCAGATCGCGAATGTACTGCGCGCCCATCGCGGTTGGAACCGCGCTCACTGCCGCGGTCAGGCGGAAAAATTGATGGCGGAAGTTGGGCTTCGCGAGACTGAACGAATGTACGAGGCGTATCCGCACGAATTGAGTAGCGGCGAGAAACAAAGGGTAGTGGTTGCGCAAGCGATCGCATGTGAGCCGGCAATCGTCATTGCCGATGAGCCGACGGCAAACCTCGACACCACCACCGAAGCGCAAGTGCTGCAGCTTTTCAAGGACATGAAGGCACGCTTCAGCCTGGGGCTTCTATTCATTACTCATAATCCGGCTCTGTTGGCCGGATTTGCCGACCGGGTCATGGTGATGTACGCCGGACAAATCGTGGAACAGGGTCCGCTGGCCGCCGTTCTTCAGCAACCGCTGCACCCTTATTCGGCCGGACTGCTTCGCTGCGTCCCCGACGATCGCCCATTTGAGTCCGGCAAAAAATCATTTTTGCCGATTCCCGGCGATCCACCCGATCTGGCTACGCTACCAAATGCGTGCGCTTTCGAGGTTCGTTGTCGGTCTCGATTACCCATCTGCGCGACCTGCGTCCCTGACGTGACGCAACCCGCGCCAGGGCAATCAGTCCGCTGTTTCAATCCAGGAGAATGCGGTAATGGCTTCTGACCTGGTGAGAGCAGTGAACCTTCGGAAGATTTACCGGCCCCACCGCTGGTTTTCCGCAAAAACCCGAACGGTAGTGGCCCTCGATGGCGTCGACCTTGCCATCCCGCGCGGGGCCACGTTGGCGCTCACCGGACAATCGGGCTCGGGGAAATCGACTCTGGGCCGGTGCATCGCAGGGCTGGAGGAACCGACTTCAGGTGAGATCTGGTTCGACGAACAAAATATCTCGGGGCTGAGCGGCCGTGATCTCCGGCCGTTCCGAAAGGAAATTCAGTTCATTTTCCAAGACGCGGGCACAGCGTTGAATCCGCGGTTCTCTGCCGCAGCGATCGTGGAAGAACCGCTTGTCATCGCCGGATGGAATGAACAAGAATGCCGCCGGCGCGCCTTAGAAATCATGGATCAGGTCCAACTTTCGCCGGCTTGGGCGAATCGCCGACCGTCCGAATTCAGTGGCGGACAACGACAACGCCTTGCCATTGCACGGGCGCTCACCCTGGATCCTAAATTGCTGATTCTGGACGAGGCGCTTTCGAGTGTGGACATGTCCATCCGGGCTCAACTCGTCAACCTTCTTCTGCAGTTGCAGGCCTCGCTCGGCCTGACGTATTTGTTCATTTCGCACGACCTGGCTCTCCTTCCTTATGTTGCGGACCAAGTCGCCATCATGAACAAAGGACGAATTGTTGAGGTCTGCGGCGTCGCCGACTTCTATCGACACGACACGCATCGGGGGTACGCAGCCCCCGTTGGAACGGGTTACGCAACAGGCGGCAGGTGGTTAGGGCAATTTAGGAATTAGCAGTATGGGGTCCTACGTTCTCAATCGAGCTCTGCACGGCGTCCTGCTGGCGTTTGCTGTGTCTGTGTTCACGTTTGCTCTGCTGGAACTCGCTCCGGGCACGTACTTCGACGACCTCAAGGCCAATCCTAATATTTCTCCCGAGACCATTACACTCCTGAAAGCAAGATATGGACTTGAGCAATCACTGCCGTTGCGGTACGAGCGTTGGCTCAAATCGGCTGTTCGCGGTGATTTCGGGCTTTCTCTGGCCTACAACACACCGGTGGCTCCGCTGCTGTTGCCGCGTGCAAAGAACACGGTCGTCTTAACTGGATTAGCCACCCTCCTCGCGTGGATGATTGCGATTCCACTCGGCATCTGGAGTTCGGTCGGCAGGAGCAGTTGGCGCGGGCACATGGTGGAAACTGCCACCTCCGGTTTGCTGGTGATCCCGGAGATGATTTTGGCGCTGGCGTGCCTGTGGATCGCAGTGCGCACGCATGCGTTGCCTGTTGGAGGCATGACATCCACGCGATTCGCGGAATTCAACTGGTGGGCAAAGATTAAAGATCTTACGTCTCACCTCGTCGTGCCGGTAGCGGTACTCGCGATTGGGATGCTGCCGGTTCTGATGCGCCATGTGCGCAGTTCCATGGCCGAGGTGTTGAGTTCACAATTTATCCACGCCGCTCGAGCTCACGGCATTCCCAGCCGTTGGGTGCTGATGCTTTACGCGCTGCCAGTGGCGGCCAATCCACTGATCTCGCTGCTCGGTTTCTCGCTCGCTGGCCTGCTGAGTGCCTCGATGCTGGTGGAGGTCGTCATGGGATGGCCGGGCATTGGACCGCTTTTGTTGGAAGCCATTCTGGCGCGTGATGTGTACGTCGTCATCAGCGCAGTAATGCTGTCTTCCGTTCTGGTGATCTTCGCCAATCTCGTCGCCGACTTGCTGCTATACGCCGCTGATCCGCGCATCCGAGGTGGTGTTTCGTGAAGAAACTCAACCAATTTCGGGTTGCGGTTTACAGTCTCATCGCTGTGCATCTTGTAATACTGCTAGGTGGATTCATTGCGCCCTACGACTACGCTATCCAGAATCGCAAGTATCCATTCGTGGCACCGACGCGAATTCATGTCATCGACGGTCTGGGACACTTCCATATCCGTCCGTTTATATACGGGCTGCGCTATCGCTCTCCCGAATACATCGAGGAAGACGAGCAGATGTACCCGATACGGTTCCTGATCCGGGGCTCGGCATATAAACTCGCAGGATTCTTGCCGGCGAGAATCCATCTCTTCGGAGTAGACGAACCAGCGAGGATATTCCTTCTCGGCACGGACGAGTACGGACGAGACCAGTTGTCGCGGTTGTTGCCTGGTGGCCAGATATCGCTGCTAGCGGGCCTGATCGCAGCAGCGCTGTCCATCGGCATCGGGCTGCTGTTCGGAATTGTTGCCGGATATTATGGACGACTCTCCGATGAGATCGTCATGCGGCTGGCCGAAGTGTTCATGGTCTTGCCGTGGCTCTACCTCTTGTTGGCAGTGAAAGGATTTTTGCCGCTAAACGTTGGCCCAGCAAAAAGTTTCCTGCTGGTCATCAGCGTGATCGGGCTTGTCGGTTGGGCTCGCCCCGCCCGGTTGATCCGCGGCATCGTGCTTACCGCGAAGGAACGAAACTACGTGATCGCAGCGCGTGGGTTTGGCGCGTCGGATATCTATATTCTTCGCCGGCACATCTTGCCGCAAACGATGGCAGTTGTACTTACGCAGGCAACGCTGCTGGTGACCACCTACAGCTTGAGCGAAATGACGCTCTCCTTTCTCGGTCTCGGTGTAAGTGAGCCGGTTCCGAGTTGGGGAAACATGCTGGCCAGCTTGCAGCAATATCACGTACTCACATCATATTGGTGGATGTTTGCACCCGCATTTCCGGCGATTTTGGTTTTCTGGGGGTACTATACCGTCGCCAACACCCTCCAGGAGCCAACTCCATGACTCAGTGTCGCGTTCGCCACTTTAACCGAACCCGATTTTTGGCAATTCGGATTGCAGTACTCCTGATTGCGGTGGCGGCTGTGCTGGCCATCGACGCGCACGCTCAGGCCGGCGAGGAACTACTCACCACCGATGCCGAGATCGGCAGAGCCGGGGGCGGGTTGGTCGTCGCACAGCGTGTCGAACCGAAAACGCTGAATCCTGTGATGGCCTTGGACAATCCTTCGCGCGACGTGATCTGGCGGATGATGGCCGACTTGGTCCATATCAACCGGCAATCACAGCAAACCGAACCCGCCCTGGCCAAAGCTTGGACGATTTCGCCCGACGGACGTCGTTATACGCTTACCTTGCGCCGGGGAATTCGTTTTTCGGATGGACATCCCTTCGACGCTGATGACGTAGTTTTTTCATTTCAGGTTTACATGGATGAAAAGGTGGGCTCACCGCAGCGCGATTTGCTGTTGCCCGGAGGTAAGCCCATTGTCGTTCACAAAATCGATCCGCATACGGTGGAGTTCCAGCTTCCGCAGCCATACGGGCCGGCCGAGCGCCTTTTCGACAGCATTGCCATTCTCCCGCGACACATTTTGGAAAAGAGCTATCAAGAGGCCGCTTTTCCGGAAGCTTGGCAACTGAACAGCCGGCCGGAACAAATCGTCGGGCTGGGGCCGTTTCGTCTGAAAGAATACGTGCCAGGCACACGTGCCGTGCTTGAACGCAATCCCTATTACTGGAAAGCGGACCGCGCCGGTAAGAGATTGCCGTACCTGGAACGGATCACGTTTTTGTTCGTCGGAACCGACGATGCCCAGGTGATGCGCTTTCAAGCGGGAGAGACCGACATCGTCAACCGCATCAGTCCCGAGAACTATTCGGTTCTTGTCAAAAATCAGAACGGCAACTATCGGGTCTCTGACCTCGGCCCCGGCCTCGAATACAACTTTCTCTTTTTCAATCTCAATGACCTTGGCCAGAAATTTCCGCAGGTCAGCGCCAAGCAAGCATGGTTTCGCGAGTTGAATTTTCGGCGAGCCGTGTCGTCGGCGATCGATCGCGAGGCGATCGTCCGCCTCGTTTGCCGCGAGCGGGGGACCCCATTATGGGAACCAGTGACCACGGGCAATAAACTGTGGCTGAACCCGGCTGTTCCAAAGCCGCCGCGCGATCTGGATCATGCCCGCGATCTTCTGAAAAGCGCAGGTTTTTCCTGGACACAGGATGGCGGCCTTCTGGCGCCCGGCGGTGAACGTGTCGCATTCTCGATCATGGTTGCCGCGGGAAACGCTCCGCGCGTTTCCATGGCGACGATCATCCAGGAAGATCTGCGCGCGCTCGGAATGCGCATTGATATTGTTCCGTTGGAATTTCGCGCAATGCTGGACCGCGTCACGCAGACTTTTGAGTATGAAGCCGCTGTCATGGGCATTGCCAGCGGTGATGTAGACCCCACATCGGATGTGAACGTGTGGCTTTCAACCGGCAGTACCCATCTGTGGCACCTGCATGAACCTCGTCCTGCGACTGCATGGGAAGCTGAAATTGACCGTTTGATGCAAGAGCAGCTCACCAGCAGTCAATTTAAGGAACGAAAACAGCTCTTCGACCGCGTACAAGAGTTGATCGCCGATAACTTGCCGATCATCTGTCTCGCCACTCCCAACATTCTGGTCGGGGCGAAGGCAAACCTTGGCAACTTCCGACCTGCGATTCTGGAACCCTACACGCTTTGGAACGTCGAGGAGCTGTTTTGGCGGTAGGAGCGCCAGCGGGACAATACGTTCTGTTATTCGCAAGCAAGCCCGCGTCAATAGGACGCGAGAGGGGACATTCCCGTTTGTGGGAGTAATGGCTCGAGTACCTGACCAGGGAACCTGGCTTGACAGAATTGCGGAGCTGCCCACAGATGCTGCGCGACACGACTTTGTTCGACGCAGACGCTCGTTGCACAATTTCGCCGCCGTCGAGCAGCTCTACGATGAGGTCGTTCGCCTGGCCCGCATTGATCTCCGCCGCGCAACGGGACTGGCGAGCGCCGCTGAATGGCTGGCGAAGCAGACCGACGACGCCGCTGCCCGTGCCCTCGGCTTTCGAGCACGCGGACACGTACTGCATCTGAGCGGGCGGCACGCCGAAGCTATCCAAGCCTACGGAAAAGCGATCTCAATCTATCGACGACTTGGTCGTGACCTCGACATCGGCCGCACCTACAGTGGCGCGCTCCATACGCTGATTTACCTGGGAAGATATAGCCGAGCAATATCGTGGGCCAAAAAAGCTCGCACGATTTTCAAGAAACATGGCGATCACGTGCGCCTGGCGCGACTGGACATGAATCTTGGAAACATCTACTACCGCCAGGACCGGTTCGACAAGGCGCTGCGACTATATGATCGCGCGTATCGGCAATTTCAGCGTTCGGGTGAGCCCCAGGACATCGCCATCACACTCCGGAACATTGCCGTCTGTTACATCAGCCTCAATCAGTTCACCCGCGCGCTCAACACCTATGTCCAAGCCCGAAGTCATTGTGAGCGCCACGACTTGCGGGTGTTGGTCGCCGAGGCCGACTATAACATTGCGTATCTGCATTATCTCCGCGGTGAATATACCGTCGCAATCCAGATGTACGAAACGGCGCGGCAGCGGAGCGAACAGGTAGGCGACACCTATCACCGAGCGCTCTGCGATCTCGATGAATCTGAGCTTTATCTCGAACTCAATTTGAACGAGGATGCCGCACGCCTCGCGGAACGTGCGCTTGCCAGTTTCGAATCATTGCGCATGCGCTATGAAGCAGCGAAGGCGTTGACCTTCCTGGCCATCGCTCAAGTTCATCGGGGGCAGACCGAGGAGGCGTTGACCGTGGTGCGCCGCGCCCGCCGGCTTTTCATCCGTGAAAACAATCGCGTGTGGTCCGCGCTGCTGGATCTGTATCAGGCGATGATCTTGTACTGGAGCGGCAACGATGCCGAGTCCCGCCGTTTTTGCTGCATGGCTATGGCCTTCTTTGCACGGTCAAAACTGCGTACCAAAGCAGCTCTCTGCGAACTCTTGCTGGCTCAGTTGGATCTTCGCAGCGGTGACTTGACCCACAGCAAGGAAGCATGTCTCAGCGCCTTGCGAAGGCTCCGCAGAGCCGAGACTCCGGTCATCGACTACCAAGCCTGGTTTGTGCTGGGACAAATTCAAGAGGCGCTGCGGGATGAAGAGGCCGCTACCCGCAGCTACAAGAAAGCGCACGAAAAGTTGCGTACCCTGCGCGGCCAACTTCATGCCGAGGCGAAGATCTCATTCCAACAGGATAAATTGAAGGTCTACGAGAAACTTGTTCGGCTATCGCTCACCCGGCCAAGCGCAACCCGGCAGCTCGCCGCCTTTTCTTATATCGAACAGGCGAAATCGCGTTCTCTGGCTGATCTCATTTCTTTCCGATCGCTGAAGTTGGCTGGGCCAGATCGAAAGGCCAGCAACACTATGCAACACGCAGTCGATCTGCGCCAGGAATTGAATTGGATTTACCGGCGCATCGACCTGGAAGGTATTCAGGCGACAAAATATTCGTGGGAGCACATTCGCGGCCTGCAACAGCGCGCTCGCACTCTGACGAAAAAGTTGGAAGACATCGTTCCGCGCCTGCAGCCCCAGGACCAACATTCCAGCAATCTTCATGCCGCAGATGTTGCCAGCTTGGAAGAGATCCGTGCGGCAATTGGCGAAGATACCTTGCTGCTCGAGTACTACATCGCCGAGGATACTGTATACGCCGCTTTACTCGGTCGCCATAGCTTTCAACTCGTTCCCCTCGCGCCTTCGACGCAGATTCATCAGGAATTCTTGTTGCTGGATTTTCAGTTGTCGAAGTTTCGGCTGGGTGAGCACTATTTGCGAACTTACTCCGAACTGGTGCGAGCCGCCAGTGAAGAGCATCTCTATGTGCTCTATCGTGCTCTGATCTTGCCGATACGCCATCTCTTGCAATGCCGGCACCTCGTGATTGTGCCCCACGGCTATCTACATCGACTGCCATTCCACGCGCTGTTCGACGGTTCACGGTACCTGATTGACAGTTATTCGATCTCCTACGCCCCGAGCGCCAGCGTTTATTACCTGTGTTCCAAGACGAAAGCAAGCAGGGGCACGGGAAAGTCCACCGTCATCGGAGTCCCGGATCCGGGCACACCCCATATTGGCGAAGAGGTGGCTGCTGTAGCCGCACATCTGCCCAACGCGCACATACTTATGGGCCCCGAGGCAACTGTCGATCAACTCCGCAAGGCAGCCGCAGAAAGCCGATTCGTGCACATCGCTACCCATGGAGAATTTAGGACGGACAATCCCATGTTCTCTTCCATCCGTCTGGCAGATTCTTTTTTGAGTGTCTATGATTTTTACGATTTTCGTCTACGGGCTGAACTCGTGACGTTGAGCGGTTGTGGTACCGGCCTCAGCGTCGTGACCAGTGGCGACGAATTATTGGGCTTGGTGCGCGGCCTACTGTATTCCGGCGCCCGAGCCGTGCTCCTGACTCTTTGGGACGTCAACGATCAAAGCACCGCCGAGTTCATGAAGTCTTTCTATACGAAAATGGCTGCCACGAACGACAAAAGCGATGCTTTAAGGCAAGCTGTGCAGGAATTGCGCCAGTCCTATCCCGACGTTTACCACTGGGCGCCATTCGTATTGATCGGCAACTCGATTCCTCAATCGCAAGTCAGGAGCGCAGACTGAGCCGAGCGAAGATCGTAGCAAGTTCAAAGGCATTGACACTGTCTATTTTCGAATCCCACTCACTCCGCCTGCGTTTAGTATCAGTGGACACTTACTGATAATTGCTCTGCTGTTGATTTCATGTCTAGATAGCATTCAGCAGTCATCAGTCCGCATTTGTTCGCTGTGGGTCCCCAGCTTTGCGGCCACAATCGCCGGACCAATCCTCTTACTGCAGGTTTCTAGCATGGATGCAGTCTCGCTTCGGCCCAAAATTCCGGCGCTTACGTCTCTGCGCTTCTTTGCCGCACTTCACGTGCTGCTCTTCCACACGGGTGCGATGGGAGCGGTCTTTGGCCCGACCTGGTTCCAAAGGCTGTCGGGAATCGGCTACACAGGAGTGAGCTTTTTCTTTGTACTGTCCGGTTTCATTTTGGTTTACACGTACTCCGGGCGTCCTACGAGTGCGAAGGCTTTCTGGGGCGCTCGCTTCGCGCGGGTGTATCCCGCCTACGCATTCGCTCTGCTGATCTCGCTTCCCTTTTTTCTTTGGGGCGCCGCTCATTTCGCTGAGATCGGGGTACCCTTCATGGCGTTCGAGGCGGCGCATACGAAGATCGCCGCCGCGCTGGAGATATTCCTCCTGCAGTCATGGGTTCCGCCTGCCGCTTTGTCCTGGAATGCCGTGGGATGGAGCCTCTCGGTCGAAGCTTTTTTCTATCTGCTATTTCCATTCCTGTTGACGCGATTTGAGCGCCTGGCAAGAACGCAGTTGCTTTGCGTTATCGCACTTTGCTGGGTAGCCAGTAATGCCGTGTCGGGAAGCTACGCAGTCTTCCATCCCGATGGCGTACTTCATCCCGATGGGTACACAGCTACGTCCTGGATCCAGTTTGTGAAGTTCTTCCCCATGGTTCGCCTGCCCGAGTTTCTGATGGGGATGGCCACCGGAATTCTCTTCCTGCGTTCTTCCCGCAACGCGCGTTTGGCTGCTCCCTTAGTGTTAGGAGGATTACTGGCGGTCGGATTGGTGGCGGCGTTTGCAAACCGACTTCCCTATATCGTGATTCACACGGCGCTGCTCTCGCCCGCGTTCGCGGCGCTGGTATATGGAATTGCCCTGCGTCCGAAGTGGGCGGGCATTCTGGAAGCTCGCCTCCCGGTTCTGCTGGGCGACAGTAGTTACAGCATGTATTTGATCCACGCGAACATAGTGTTCCAGTTCT
>Ga0307477_10001217_pt1 | contig 22567 bp, 16 predicted proteins | sample atmos_gasesECM2C_FD_203316 | JGI IMG/M metagenome (GOLD analysis project Ga0307477, IMG submission 203316) | Hardwood forest soil microbial communities from Morgan-Monroe State Forest, Indiana, United States - atmos_gasesECM2C_515 | ecosystem: Environmental > Terrestrial > Soil > Temperate...
TTGTATCCGGCGATAAAAGGAGCAGCGCGTTGAGAACGGCCCTCATCAAGCAGGCCCATGATGTTTTCGGTCCCTGGTCCGGCGTCCTGTGGAAGGACACCTCTCCCACAAAGCTTTTCGATGTCTGGCCGGGCAAGGCTGTCTACTGGGAATTGACCTGCATGCTCCAAGCCGATTGGTACATCGTGCCCCAAGCGACGGACAATGATTACATTCGCGATCTTGGAAAATGGAGCCCGGATCTGCCGGAGATAATTCGTAAATATACCCAGAATATTACGGCGCCCGATCACATTCCTTTTGACGAATATGACTTGGCAATTGTGTTTGACGCCTGTCTCGACCCCCCTTCCACTTCTCGAGCACTCTTCGCATATCATGCTCAAGAGCATTGGGACACTCTCTACACCCGGTCACTCCGGCAGCCTGCTAGCGGTTATGAGCTCTTTCTTGCCCACATGATGGATGCAGAAGGCGCGATCGGTTCCTTGCCTCAGGCGATTTCGTTTCCGTACCTGCATGACGTTGAGTTAATGCGCTCGGTATTCCCGGTCCAGAAGCAGGACGCTGTCTGGGTCGATTGGCGAACGCTGATGACCCTGGCGATGAGAGAGGTTTCCGAGTCCTGGACCAAGGACGCAGAAGCTGCAGCTGTGCGGCTTCAGGAACTGCTGGTCTTGCCTGTACACCACCGAGGCCGGTATTTCACCCAAGCCTATGGAGTTTATGACCCGCCGGCGTGGGGAGACGCGGCCCTCTACCTCCAAGCCTTAGCCGGATGTAAGTACTATATTTCTGTTGGGCGAGTTGCAGGAGCAGGCCAGGGATTGAGCGAAGCCGCTTCCACGGGCTGTCTCTGTCTTGGACAAGCGGAGAATGTCTACCATCGTCTTATCTGTCATCCGGCTTGCCTTTGTGATGATATCGCCGAAATGCCCAGCCGGTTAAATGCCATCGTGCATTCGAAGAATTTGCAGGCAGAGGTAATTTCTTGGCAGGACCAGGCGCTGCGAAAACATTTTCAACGGCGACCTCTGGAGCTCCTTCGAGAGGCCATACAAGTCAAAGCCGGGAATTCCGAACCTGTTAGGAACGAACTACAGTTCCAAAGAGGAACCTAGAGACATGAATCTCGTTGGCAAGCTGAAAACCATGCTGGGATCAGCGCCGGCATTTATTCCTTACGATAAGCCGGTGGACTGGCAAAAACCGTACGATACCCTTCGAATAAAGTGGAAAGAGATTCCCACAACAAATTCGGAGATTATGGGCACGGCACAATTGCTGGCCTTGTCCGACGATGCCCTCTTGCAGAAATGGGAGAAGACGCGTCTCGCCGTCACCACCGGCTCAGAATTCTCACATCGCGGCTGGTACTACGCGCTCTACGCCGGCGGAATGGCCGGGAAGAAAGTGATGGACATCGGCAGCGGCTTCGGCATGGACAGCATCACGTTTGCGCAGCATGGGGCCAGAGTTACCTTTGTCGACCTCGTCGAAACTAATCTCCAGGTTCTCCAGCGGCTCTGCAACCTCCTTGGCCTGAAGGATGTTCGATTCCATCATTTTCAAAGCCTGACTTCGCTTCACGCTCTTGATACCGATTACGACGTCATCATGGCCATGGGCTCTTTGCACAATGCTCCTGCGGAAGTGATGAAGCCGGAATATCAGGAACTCCTCCGGCACTTGAAAATCGACGGGCGCTGGTTGCAATTGGCATATCCCAAAAGTCTCTGGCTGAAGGACGGCAGCCCCTCATTCGACAAATGGGGGCAGATGCTCGAACGCTCACCTTGGGAAGAATGGTATGACGTGCCGAAGCTGTTGAGCATGTTTGAGCCGGCGAAATTTGATGTCGTGCTTTATCACGAATTTCACAATGGCGATTTCAATTGGTTCGACCTGCTCTATCGGGGTAAGTAAATTGCTTTCCTTTGCGCTGGGCCAGCCATGAACTTCGCAGACACGCAGATTTCCCGAGTAAAGGAATACTGGGACCGGCGACCCTGCAACATCCGCCACTCCCCGGAGCCCGTCGGCACTAGGCAATATTTCGACGAAGTCGAAGCCCGCAAATATTTCGTCGAGCCGCACATTCCCGGCTTCGCCCAATTCGATCGCTGGCGCGGCAAAAAAGTTCTGGAAATCGGCTGCGGCATCGGCACGGACACCATCAACTTCGCCAGCAGCGGCGCTCATGTCTCGGCCGTCGATCTCTCCGAAAAATCCATGGAGCTCGCCCGCACGCGTGCCTCCGTCTTCGGCCTGCAGGATCATATCCTCTTCTATTCCGGCAACGCGGAAGCTCTCTCTCTCTTTGTTCCCGTCGAGCCTTACGACCTCATCTACTCCTTCGGCGTCATCCACCACACCCCGCACCCCGATGTCGTCCTCGACCAACTCCGTCAGTACACTCGCCCCGGCACCACCATCAAACTCATGGTCTACCATCGCCGCTCCTACAAAGTTGCCTGGATTCTCCTCACCGAAGGCCGCGGCCAATTCTGGAAGCTCCCCGACCTCGTCGCCAAAAACTCCGAAGCGCAAACCGGCTGCCCCGTCACCTACTCGTACTCGCGCCGCGAAGGCAGGCAGCTCCTCGAACGCCACGGCTTCCGCGTGCGCGAAATTCGCGTCGACCACATTTTTCCCTACCGCATCCCCGACTACGTTCAATATCGCTACGTGAAAGAGCCGTGTCTCCGCTGGATGCCTCAACCGCTCTTCCGCGCCCTCGAACGCCGCTTCGGCTGGCACCTCCTCCTCACCGCCGAAGCCTGAACTTGGTTCTTCGCTGCAAGAATGCCGGCTCGGATTATGACGGAAATCTATGTTGCACGGTGCCGGTCACGGCATGCCCATGTGTAGGAGCGACGCTGTCCGCCGACGGATTCTCAACTTCCACTACTCCTGGCCCGAGTCCACCGCTCCCCCAAGACCAGCCGACCTAGAAAAAACCCTGAAGGACCGAGCACACAAACAACTCCCGTCGCTTACGACAGCCTAAGTTGGGCGGGTGACACACCCTTTTTGCGCAGGTTTAGATCGTTCTCAGGTTCCCGTAACTCGGAACTAGTGCTGTTCCTGCACCAGTGGAATTTGCGACGCCAGCTGCAGGTCGATCAACGCGGTGATGCGACGGTCCATTTGGAAGAAGGTGGCCGTCTTCTTGCCCGGCAGCACTTTATTTAGGATCGGCACATACTTGATCCGCAATTTCTCGACAGCCTCATCCAGTGCCAGCGAGCGATTGGTCAAGCTCAGCGCCTGATCATCCGTCAACGACCCGAAGTTCTGGGCATATTCCTTGATCAACGCGTACCGTTGATCGCCGATCTTCGTCATCTCCGCGCTGTACTGGTCGTACACCGGCCAGAACTTCGTGGCTTCCGCATCCGTCAGCGTCAAATTCGCCGCGATCAGTTGCTTTTTCTTCGACCGGACATCCTGCCGTAGCAGCTGAATATCCTGTTCGCTTACGGTCTGGCTATCCTGGCTGGCCGCTGTCTGGGCAGGCGCCGCGGGCATTCCCCAAAAACCTGTGCTTGCCAAAACGAGCACCGCCACCATTTTCTTTCTCATCGATATCCTCCTTGATTTCCGGCGGCGCGCCGCGTAAGTCCTCGGCCTTCGGCTTGCCAAACTTTTGAAATTACTTCTTCCGCGTCGCAGTCCTCGGATTATCAAGCGGCAGGATTGCAGATTGTACTGTTACTTCTGACAGTCGAGGCGGCAGGCCGTGACAATCGAGCACCCTGGCAATGGTCAAATGGGGCGTGTGGCCGCAGTTTCGCCGCAGTCTTGGATTAGCTTTTGCTCGGGGTGCCCCATGTTCGTCCCGCACGGACGAACGTGGGGTTCCTCGGTTCTGTTCCCAGCGTTTAACGGGCCGGTGGCGCTAGCAACCGGAGAGCTACTGCTTGGGAGATCCACCCGGTCAACGCTATTCAGGTCGCTCCCGCTCCATAATCATACCCAAATCCAGTAGAGACATGTTCCTCAGCTTCAAATTAACGTTAATACCCATTCAAGGTATTATTTCTCCTTGACACGTTCCTCGAGAGTGATGTAAACGGTCGGCTAATTCTCAGAGCGGGAGGGCTTCATGCGCTCCATCCGACCCCTGGCCGTAGTCTATCTCTGCTTCGTCCTAGTTCTTTCCACCTCAGCCCAGCAATCCCCAGCGCCGCCCGTGCAAGCACCGGCGTTGCTGCAAAGCGCCCTCGCCGCGCTCGCAGGCGCCAATTCCGTCAGCGATGTCACGCTCGCGGGCACCGCTCGCCGCATCGCCGGCTCCGACGACGAATCCGGCACCGCCGTCCTCAAGGCCATCACGGGCGCAACCCGCGTGGAGCTCACTCTGCCATCTGGCCAGCGCACCGAAATCATGAATATCTCGGGTGGCCAGCTTGCGGGGACCTGGATAGGCACCGATGGCGTATCTCACGCCATTGCCGATCACAATCTTCTATTAATAGACCCCGGGTGGTTCTTCCCGGTATTCCCGCTCTCCCGCGGACTAGCAACTGGCTACGTCGCCACTTACGTCGGCTCTGAGACCAAGGACTCCCTCGCGGTCCAGCATCTTTCCATCTCCCAGCAGCCCGCGGGCACATCCGATACTGCGGCCCTGCTCCAGCATCTCAGCCAGGTTGATCTTTACCTTGACTCCTCAACCCACCTGCCCGTCGCCATGGCCTTCAACATCCACCCCGACGACAACGCACTGCTCGACATCCCCATCGAGATTCGTTTTTCGGACTACCGCCCTGTCAACGGCGTCCAAGTGCCCTTTCACGTCCAGAAATTCCTGAACAACGGCTTAATCCTCGACCTTCAGTTTCAGTCTGCGATCTTGAATTCCGGGCTTTCCGCAAGCGCTTTCTGAGAGAGAAACTTATGCGCCGGACCATTCGCTCAATTCTTTGCTCAATTTCTTTGCTGGCTTTCGTCCCCTCTCTTGCCCACGCCCAGGTCGCGACCGGCGCCCCGCCCTTCGGCTCCTTCGGCGGCGGTCCGGACATCGTCAATCTCGCCAACCTCAACTCCCACATAACTGTTCCGGTGGTCCGCAAGGCTGGCCGCGGGGGCTTCAATTTTACCTACGACCTGAGCTACGACACCTCCGTCTGGTTTCCCGTTGGAGCAAGCGGGAGCCAGACTTGGCAGCCCGTTTACAATTGGGGACGGCGCGCACAAACGGAAGCCGGCACAGGGTACGTCTCTTACGCCATGCTCACTCTTCCATGCACGCCCATCACTAATCCCCCTCACGGGACGCGTACGATGGTCTTTGGTTACACTTACCATGACCCGTGGGGAATCCCGCACCACTTTTTAGGTGAAAGCAACTCCTACGTCGGCACATGCAACGGCGGCACCAACAACGGGATATCCGAGACTGCCACCGATGGCTCCGGGTTTACACTGAACGCATTCTTGACTTCCGGTACGGTCACCTCCTCCACCGGAAGAGTCCTCACGCCTCCGTTTGGCAGCGGCGTCGGAGCCGCCACGGGAATCGACCGCAACGGCAACCAGATCAGCGTGACCAGCGCCGGAGTCTTCACGGATACCTTAGGCACAACCGCCCTCACCGTCGCTGGACAGGCCCCCACCTCCACGACTTTCACATACACCGCCCCGAACGGACAGCCAGCTCCATACACCATGAGCTACATCACGCGCACAGTGAAAACCAACTTCGGCTGCAGCGGCGTCGCAGAATATGGCCCAACTAGCAACTCCCTGGTGGACCGCATCACTCTCCCAGACGGTTCCTTTTACCAGTTCAATTACGAACCCACTCCCGGCTTCACTGGCGATTACACGGGACGCCTCGCTTCCGTCACCTTACCCACCGGCGGTACTATCACCTATACCTATACGGGCGGCTCCAGCGGACACATCACATGTTCCGACGGCAGCACCTCGGGGCTCACCCGCCAAACTCCCGATGGAATCTGGACCTACGCTCGCACCATGGGCTCGGGCGCTGCTTCCACAACCACCATCACCGATCCTCAAGGCAACGTGACGCAGATCCAGTTTCAGGGCATCTACGAAACCGAGCGCAAGGCTTACCAGGGCCCTGCTACCGGCACGCCTCTCTTAACCACAGACACCTGCTACAACGGAGCCGCCTCCCCTTGCACCACCACCGCCATCGGGCTCCCCATCACTCAACGCTCTGTCATCAGCGCCCTGCCCAGCAATCAGCAATCTAAACACGTAGATTTCTACAATGCTTACGGATTGCCGATAGAGAACGACGATTACGATTACGGCTCTGGCGCGCCGCAGAGCACCCCGCTGCGCAAAATCATCATCGCCTACGCCACCCTCGGCAACAACATCAATGCCTTCCGCCAGACCGTCACCATCTGTAACGGAAATGGTACAAGTTCGAGTTGCACTGGCCCCTCCGGATCTTCCACCGGAACAGTCGTTTCCCAAACCACCAACAACTACGACGAAACCACTCCCACCGCCACCTCCGGCACGCCGCAGCACGTCGCCGTCTCCGGCTCCCGCGGCAATCTCACGAGTATCAATTATCCCGTCGGCGGCCTAACCGCGCATTCCACCTACTACGACACCGGAACCTTGAACACCTCCACCGACGTGAATGGCGCCGTCACCACGTTCAATTACTCCTCCGGTTCATGCGGTAATTCCTTCCCCACCAGCATCAACGAGCCTCTCAGCATGACCCGCTCCATGGCCTGGAATTGCAACGGCGGCGTCCAATCCTCGGTCACCGACGAAAACGGGAAGGTTACGACCACCGCGTGGGCAGATCCTGACTTCTGGCGGCCAGCTTCGGCTACCGATCCCACGAATGCCACCGTCAACTTTACCTACAACGGCCAGACCTCCGCGGAGGCCTCCCTGAACTTCAACTCCGGCAACTCCACGGCGGATAGCCTGGCAACCGTCGATAGCCTCGGCCGCATCCACGTTCAGCAAGCGCGGCAAGCGCCAGGTTCGGCAAACTTTGATTCCGTCGAACAGGACTACGACACTCTAGGGAGGCCAAGTCGGGCCACCCTTCCCTACGCTGGAACTGCCGGGCAAACAAATTCTTCTGCGCCTTCAACCACCACTACGTTTGACGCTCTCGGGCGTCCCACGCTCGTCAGCGACGCAGGCGGCGGCTTCGTCGCTTATTCCTACAGCCAGAACGACGTTTTCGTGACCATCGGCCCCAATCCGTCCGGCGAAAACACCAAGCGCCGTCAACTGGAATACGACGCTTTGGGCAGGCTCACCTCGGTTTGTGAGGTCACAGCGGGCACGACTGCATGGCCCGGTGGGAACTGCGCACAAACCACGGCCCAGACGGGCTACTGGACCAAGTACGCACACGATGCACTCGGAAATCTGACCGGCGTAACTCAGAACGCCCAGGCCGCATCCGGAAGCCAGCAGACACGCGGCTATTCCTACGACGGCTTGAGTCGACTCACCATGGAAACAAATCCCGAATCCGGCGCGACGAGTTACACCTTTGACGTAACTCCCTCGGGCTGTTATGCCGCGGGCACGCCCAGTGCTGGTGATCTGACCAGCCGCCTCGATGCAGCTGGAAATTTGGTCTGCAATTTCTACGATGCCCTCCACCGCCTCACCAGCATAGGCACTTCTACTTCCGGCTGCCGCCGCTACTGGTATGATTCGGCCACGGTCAATGGAGTAGTAATGGCCAACACGAAGGGACGCTTAGCGGAAGAGTCCACCGATAACTGTTCCGTATGGCCACCCGTGAAGATTGTCGATGTCGGGTTCAGCTACACCGCCCGTGGCGAAGTCTCCGACGTATACCAAAGCTCTCCTCATTCAGGCGGGTATTACCACTCCGCCGCGACCTATTGGCCGAACGGTGTTCTCAGTCTGCTTACAGCATCAACGAGCTACCAGGCGGGCTGGAACGTCGATGGAGAAGGACGCAGTTACTCGAACTATAGTACCCTTGGCAACCCGCTGAGCAGCACGACTTACAACGCTGCGAGCCAACCAACACAGGTGAACTTCGCTTCCGGCGACAATGATTCCTTCGCTTACGATCCGAACACAAGCCGCATGACGCAGTACAAATTCAATGTGAACGGCTCGTCTCTCACCGGGGTTTTGGGTTGGAACTCCGACGGAACGCTGGCAACACAGAACATCACCGACGCTTTCAACAGCGCCAACACGCAAAACTGCTCCTACGGCTACGATGACGTTGCCCGCCTCACCGGCGCCAACTGTGGCAGCGCCGCGGCACAGACGTTCACCTACGATCCCTTCGGGAATATCGACAAATCAGGCAGTCCCTACAGTTTCCAGCCTACCTACTCATCGTCCACAAACCGCATGACCAATATCGCCGGCTTCGTGCCCAGCTACGACGCGAACGGAAACGTCCTCAACGACCCCTTACACACCTACAGCTGGGATGCCTACGGTAATCCCACGACCGTCGACGGCGTCGCACTGACCTATGACGCTTTGGGCAGGGTGGTCGAGCAGAATCGTTCGGGGACCTACACTCAGTTTCTTTACTCCCCCACCGGGTTCAAGATGGTGATTATGAATGGCCAGACTCCACAAAAATCATTTACGCCACTTGCGGGGGGAGCGAACGCCGTGTACACGAGCACCGGATTCACTTATATCCATGCCGATTGGCTTGGAAGCTCGCGCCTCGGCTCCACCCCTTCGCGCACCACGTACTTCGATGTGGCTTACGCTCCGTTCGGAGAAACGTATGCCAGTTCCGGCAGCGCCGATCCGGCCTTCACCAGCCAGCGTCAAGATACCGTTTCCGGCCTCTACGACTTCCCCGCCCGCGAATACAGCATCCAGGGCCGCTGGCCTTCCCCCGACCCCGCCGGCCTCGCCGCCGTCGATCCGGGTAATCCCCAATCCTGGAACCGCTACGCCTATGTGGGCAACAACCCCCTAAATTACATCGACCCCTCCGGCTTAGGCGGTATTTGCCTCGCTTTTCTATACGACGGTGGTTGCGGCAGTGGCCCGGGCGGCTATGGTGGTCCAGGGAGCATGACCTGCTACCAGGATTCCGTTGTCACCGACTGTGGCCAGGTACTCAATAACATAAACCTTGGGACGGCTGCGCAGTGCCCTAATAACGACTGCACTGGCATCAAGGCGGGACAAGGCCCTGCCGGGACCACTGTGTTTCAGCAGTGGATACCTGGAGGCCAGGTCAGTTCTAGAACAGGAATATTTCAAGCAGACGGCACACCTGCGTACGGGGACGCTAGCGCGGGACAAATCATTCCCGGCCATTGGGAGACGATCGGAACTTCGTCCGGCAATGACCTGTGGTTCTTTCCGCTACTTGGAATGGCTGGAGGCGGCAATAGCACCGGCGGCGGCACGGTTAGAGCAGCTCCCAAGCTAAAGTTTAAACCACCAAGTTTGCAAAATTTCACACATGAATTTCTTCCATGCTATGGCGCCCAACTAATCGGCAACTTCTTTACAGGCGATGGTCTCGTTGGCACGGCTGCAGCAATCGCACTAACAGTGACGAAACGGGCGGTCGGTGTTCCCGTGCTACTGGTCTGGACAGGCATCAACGCGTATAGAGCTGGCGCGGCGTGCGCCATTGCGAGTCGGGGATACTACGAATGAGGCGAAACCTATCGGATCAGGAATTTCACGCGCTGTACTGTCCTGTTAAGAATACAAAAAGCGCGTTGTTTCTTGTTGCCTACTTCTCTGTGGCAGCGTTTGGAAACTGGAAAGCGTTGCACAAAGCTCCTGAACACCTCGACCCGGTCTCACTTTCCTTTATTATAATTGTGATGGCAATACTCGCTAAGCCGCTTATCCACTTTACTTGCTTCCGCGAGCGATTGGTCTTCGGTCTTGTTATCGTCAGCTTTGTGACAGGGGAGGTCTATGGATTTTTCCCAGCTATCGTGGGTCCGCACGCTCATGTGATGCAACTCGGCAAACTCGCGTTGTCGCTTCTCGGTCTTCTTGTGAGCTTAAGTATGCTTGTCCAGTCGGCCCGGAGTCCAAATGTCGGGCCAAGCGATGCAGAGGCCTCAATTGCATGGCAGCCAAAGCAGAATCTTCTTATTTTGCTTGTTGTTATACTGGCCGTGTTAGCGCTCGGCGCGATGTTATACTTCCTGCCGTTTCCGCAGTAGGCGGCAATAGCAGTGGTGGGCCGGGCGGGTGGCCCAGACGGAAAGTCCGAAGATGAATTTGGGTGCCCCATACGCGGGACGTGCGTCGCCTGTGGTGAGCGGAGTCGAACCATGGGGGTTTTGACTTTTCGATTTTCCCATTCCACCCTCAAAAATCGCCATTCAACACGCTAATTCAACCGTTCGCTGAATAACACTTAGGTTATCGCCACCCGCATGCTACCATTCCGCATGTTTGCTGCTCGCCATTCTCGCCTGCCGATTCCGAACCGGTCGGAAACTGGCAAACTCCTGCCGCGATCATCCCCCGTCGAAACGATTCCCCCGCTCCAGCCGTTTGCACACTGGTTGCCCCTACACTCTCCAACAGCAATTCCTATCCCTTTTCTTTTCAATACATTTACCGCCCATCGTTCCCGTTGTGGCTCAACAGAAACCTTCCTATCCCCTTTCCTTTCATCTCCTTGCAAGCTAATTTCTCTCCAACAGGGGGTACACCCCCTCCCGTCCTGGCGAGTACCCGGCGAGGTGGGCGCGTTTTCTTGCCCCGAGCCGGAGCAAGGGATGCGCAACAACTGCTTCTTGCCCCGACCGGAGTGGAGGGGTGCGTTTTTCATGGGGAGAGGGAGGAAGGTACCGCAGTCCTACGAAGCTTTTTCTTCCGCGTACGCCACGAATTCTTCGTACGGGCCTTTGAAGTCCTCGATTTTTCCTCCGACGAAATGCCAGATGCGCGTCGCGACTTCATCAATCACGTCGTGGTCGTGTGTGACCAGCAGCACCGTTCCGTCGTACCGCTGCAGCGAAATATTCAGCGCATTGATCGATTCCAGATCCAAATGGTTGGTCGGTTCGTCCAGCACCAGGAAGTTTGGCTTCTGCAGCATCAGCCGGCAAAAAATCAGCCGCGCCGATTCGCCGCCGGAAAGCGCCGCCGTCGGCTTCAGCGCGTCTTCGCCGCTGAAGAGCATCTGGCCCATCAGCCCGCGCAGCTCCTGCTGCGACGCCGCCGGATCGAACTGCCACAGCCATTCGATCGCCGTCATGCCTTTGGTGATGGAATCGGTGTGGTCCTGCGCAAAATATCCCACGGACGCTTCGTGGCCCCACACGACGGTGCCGCCATTGATGGTGAATTGCTTGTCGGCATCGTCGATGAATCCCGTCGCATTGCGGATCAGGGATTTCAGCAGCGTGCTCTTGCCCGTCCCGTTGCGTCCCATCAGCGCGATTTTTTCTCCGCGCGTCACGCTGGCCGTGAATCGCGGAATCACTTTCAGTTCGCCGTACGATTTCTCGACGCTCTTGATTTCCAGCGGGTGGCGTCCCGAATTCCGTTTCATGTCGAATTTGATGTATGGCCGCTGGATGTTGCTCCTCGCCAGCTCCGAAGTCTGCAGTCGCTCGACTTCTTTCTTGCGCGAAGTCGCCTGCGCCGAGCGCGTGCCAGCCGAAAATCGCGCGATGAACTCATTCAATTGCGCGATTTTCTTTTCGCGGTGCGCGTTTTCCGTTTCGATGCGCGCGCGAATCTGCGTCTTGGCCACCACCATGTCGTCGTATCCGCCGTTGTACATGATGATGGTTTCGTAGTCGATGTCCGCGGTGTGCGTGCAGACGCTGTTCAGAAAATGCCGGTCGTGCGAGATCACGATCAAGACGCCTTCGTACTCGCAGAGATAATCCTGGAGCCAGTGCACCGAATCGAGATCCAAATGGTTGGTGGGCTCGTCCAGCAGCAATGCCGACGGATTTCCAAACAACGCTTGCGCCAGCAGCACGCGCACTTTTTGCCCGCCCTGCAGTTCGCTCATCTTGCGTTCGTGCAGCGTGCTCTCCACGCCCAAACCGTCGAGCAGCACTCCGGCATCCGCCTCCGCCGTGTAGCCGCCTTCTTCGCCAACGATGCCTTCGAGTTCGCCCAGCCGCATGCCGTCGGCGTCGGTCAATCCTTCATGGGGTTTCGCGTACAGCGCATCCCGTTCCAGAAGCGCCTGCCACAGCGGCGCATTGCCCATGATCACAGTGTCGATCACGCGAAAAGCGTCGAACGCAAACTGGTCCTGCCGCAGTACGCCCATTTTCTTTGGGCGAGTGACGGAACCCTTGGTGGGCTCCAGCTCTCCGGTCAGGATTTTCATGAACGTGGACTTGCCCGCGCCGTTGGGTCCGGACACGGCGTACCGCCGCCCCGCCATGAACGTGCAGGTGACGTCCTCGAACAGCACGCGCGGCCCGAAGCGCATAGATATGTTATTCACCGAAACCATAGCCCTTTATTATACCGTGGATTTCTTTATTGCCGCTCGGCGGATGAAAACACAATTCCGCGAACACAACCATCCTTCCAAAAGTCTTTTCTGCCTGGCGGATTCGCTTCCTTTGACACTGTTCGCTGTGCAACTTACAATCGCGCCCGCCCGTCAATCTAGGTGCAATCTAACTTCGCGAGGGGGCGCAATCTAATGAGAAAGAACCTGATTCTTTGTGTGGCGGCGATTCTCTTGTGTTTCGCACAGGTAGCGCGCGTGGCGGCGCAGGCGTCGGAAAAGGACGCCAAAGCTCCCGAAGCCAAGCCCGCGGAAAAATGTGACTCAGCCGCGACGAAAGAAGAATCTTCCGTGACCGATCACACGATTCGGATTGGCGGGCAGACCATTCCTTACAAGGCCACCGCCAGCACCACGCTCCTCAAAAACGACAAGGGCGACCCGACAGGATTGCTCTACTCCGCTGCCTATACGCGGAGCGACGTGAAGGATCCGAGCACGCGCCCGGTGGCGTTTCTCTACAATGGCGGGCCGGGATCGGCAACCATGTGGCTGCACATGGGCGCGTTCGGCCCCCGCCGCGCCTACACCATGGATGGCACGTTCACACCTCCCGCGCCGTACAAGCTCGTGGATAATGGAGAAAGTCTTCTCGACAAAACCGACCTCGTTTTCATCGATGCCATGGGCACCGGATACAGCCACGCGGTCTGCAAAGCGGAAAACAAGGATTTTTATGGCATCGACGAGGACGTGGAAGCCTTCGGCCAGTTTATCGTCACCTATCTGAGCCGCAATGACCGCTGGAATTCCCCGAAGTTTCTGATCGGGGAAAGTTATGGCACGACACGGTCCGCCGTGCTGGGAAATTATTTGCAGAGCCACGATACCGTGCACTTGAACGGCATCGTTTTGATTTCGACCGTTCTCGATTTCGCGACGCTCTCGTTTAACGGGGGCGACGACCGTCCGTACATTTTCTATCTTCCCAGTTACGCGGCGGTGGCGTGGTACCACAAAGTTTTGAAAGAGCGTCCCGCCGACGTTGTTGCCTTCGTCGAGGAAGCGCGCAGATATGCGCAAAGCGACTACGCCGCCGCTCTTTTCAAAGGCGGGACCTTGTCCACAGCGGAAAAAGCCACCGTCGCGAAAAAAGTTTCTTATTTTACTGGCCTTGGCGAAGACTACCTGACAAAGGCGAATCTTCGCGTCACTCTCGGTCAATTCCGTGCCGAACTTCAGCGCGCCACCGGCCTCACTACGGGACGCATTGACGCGCGCTTCACCGGCTACACCTATGACCTGCTCGAGGAAAATGCTCAGGGCGATCCCGAAGGGCCCGCCGTGGGAGGCGCCTTCACCGCACTCATCAACGCCTACAATCACGATGAGCTGAAATTCGGAAAAGACAAGGTCTATCACAACACCAATGGCGCCTTCGGCGAGTGGAACTGGACGCGGAAAACAACCGGACCCAGACGCGGTTTTCCCGGCGCGCCCAACGTGGAAAACGATCTCGCCCAGGCGCTAATCACGAATCCCCGGCTGCTTGTGGAGGTGGAAAACGGCTATTTCGATTTGGCCACGCCATTCTTCGCGACGGAATTTACGATGGAGCACCTCGGCTTGCCCGAAGCGCTGCAGAAAAACATTAAGGAGGATTACTACTCGGCGGGTCACATGATGTATTTGCACGACCAGGACCGCGTCAGCCTGCACAACCAAATCGCCGGTTTTATCGATCGCGCCACGCAGCAATGACCGAAGGCTGAACAACGGGATTTGGACAACATGACGGTCCGGCAGAAGTTTCTTTCCGCACTTTTTGCAGCAGCGGTGGCCGCCCAGCAGTAGCGGCCGGGACTCGAGTTAATGGTCTGTTTATCTCAACGCGAAGAGAATCTTGACGTGAAGGCAGTGAGGCCCCATAGAGCAAGGCGAACGAGAACATCGCCGGCTCGACACGAACCGAGCGTGGGCGGATGCGCGGTTCGTGCATTGAGTTCCGTTTGCAAGGCTATGCGTGCGAGGCAGCTATGAAAAAACTTTCCTCGATTTGCGTCACACTAGCGGTCCTTTTCCTCGCGCCCCTCGTGAGACTGGCTGCGCAAGACAAAGAGCCTTTGCGGCTCGTCCAGACCATTCCTATGCCGAACGTCAAAGGGCGAATGGATCACCTTGGCGTGGACATAAGAGGCAAGCGGCTGTTCGCCGCGGCGCTTGAGAACAACACTGTAGAGGTTATAGACCTTAAGGCGGGCAAGCGAGTCCAGAGCATTCCGGGACAAAGCAAGCCGCAGGGGATATTTTATTCTATCGATTTCAAAAAATTATTCGTGGCCAACGGGACCGAGGGAACATGCAAAATTTACAGCGGGGATAAATTCACACTTATCGAGAACTTATCGCTTGGCATAAATCCGAATCACGTGGGCTACGACCCCGAGACAAAATACCTTTATGTCGGAATTGGTACTCCCGATTCCGAAGCTGGAGCGCTGGCCATTATCGACACCCATAACAATAAACATATTGGGGATATCAAGACGGATGCCCGTCCCGGTGGCGTCAAGATCGAGAAATCAGGACAGCGAATTTTTGTGACGCTTAGAGGACTACCCAAGCTGGGCGTGATTGATCGAAAGAAGCGCGAAGTGATTACAACCTGGCCCGTGACCGGGGCTCCTGGTATTGTCGCGCTGGCCTTCGATGAGACCCATCATCGGCTTTTCGGTGGCACACGCAACCCTTTGCTGCTTGTCTTTGACGCGGAGTCCGGCAAGCAAATTACCCAGCTCGAAGGTGTCGCCGGTATCGACGATCTCTGGTTTGACGCCGCGCGTAAGCGCATTTACGCCTCGGGAGGCAGAGAGTCTGACGCTGGCACGATACCTGGCTTCGTTTACGTCTATCAGCAGAGTGACGCCGACCATTATGAGTTAATCGCGAAAGTTCCTACAAGACCCAACTCGCAAACCTCAATCTGGGTACCACAACTCAATCGGTATTACGTGTCAGCCTCCGCTAATGACAAGGAGGATGCTGCGATCCTGGTATTCGAGCCGCAGCCTTGAGATGGCCCTTAACAAGTTTGAATTCGCTCCGGGTAAATTTAACAAACTAGACGACCTTGAGGAGGAGGGACGATGAAGAAGTTATTCGTGGTTGGAGGACTTGTACTGGCAGCTGCTGGGATTCTAATCGGCCGTGGTTCCAAAACTGTCGTAGCACAAACGCAGGCGCGCGAGCTGCTCCCGTTGCAGCTGGAGGAACAAATTCCTGTGCCCGGCGTTGCTGGCCGGCTGGATCACTTCAGCGCAGACGCTAAGCGCAGACGGTTGTTCGTTTCCGCGCTCGGCAACAACACCTTGGAAGTAATCGACGTTTTCGCCGGGCGAGTCGTCCACAGCATCAAGGGACTCGCTCAGCCGCAGGGGCCGCTGTATGTTCCCGGCGTCGACAAGCTCTATGTGGCGAATGCAGAAGACGGCAAGGTCAGAGTGTATGACGGCGCGACCTACACGCTTCGGAAGACGATCGACTTTGGCAAAGATCCCGACAACATGCGCTACGACGAAGCTTCGAAGAGGGTCTACGTCGGATTTGGCGAAGACGACGGAGGAATCGCCATGATCGATCCCAAGACGGATGAACGCGTCGGCCAAGTGTACAAGACGGAAGGCCACCCGGAGTCTTTTCAGGTGGAGGCTTCCGGCGGACACATCTACGTAAACGTGCCGGACGCTGGCAACGTGGTGGAATCGATTGACCGTAAGACCGGCGCGGTGACGAAGTGGCCGCTGGAGGGATTGCGCGCCAATTATGCGATGGCGCTGAACGAAGAGGACCACCGGCTTTTTACCATTACCCGCAAGACCCCGATGATGGTTGTCCTGAATACCGAAACTGGCAACGAGGTCACGCGGCTGCCCGCTGCCGGTGAGTGCGACGACGTTTTCTTTGACGCCTCGCGGAAGCGCATCTACGTCATCGGTGCCGAAGGATTCATCAGCGTCTTTCAACAAAATGATCCTAACCACTATGAGATGATTGCCAATGTTCCTTCGGGGATTGGCATCCGCACAGGTTTTTACTTCACGAATCGCGACCGGTTCTACGTTGCCGTACCAGCCAAGGGAAGTGAACCAGCCCAGGTCTGGACGTACGAGGCAGAGGACTAATAGCATGTTGAAGAGTGTTTCAGACACGTATCGTTCTTGGATCTGAGGCTATAGTTACGTTTTGTTGTCAGAAGGGCGAGCTATGAATTACACGGCTCTTTTTCGATCCGCGCTTGTGGCGCTGCTCAGAAATAAAATGCGAAGCGTTCTGACGGTCCTGGGTATCACCATCGGGATTGCTGCGGTGATCTGTGTCGTAGCCATTGGCAAAGCGGGGCAAGCGCGTGTGGAGCAACAGCTCAACAATCTGGGCGACAATTTCGTTTGGATTGAGGCGGGAGGCCGCGCGGTCAACGGGGTGCGCACAGGCACGCACGATACGAAGACGTTGCTGATGGCCGATGCCGTGGCCATCAAGAACCAGGTTTCGCTCATCAAGAGCGTCTCGCCGAATGTGGATGATCCCGTCCAGGTCATCTATGGCAATCAGAATTGGCACACTTCCTACCGGGGTGTTACGCCAGAATACTTCGAGATAAAGCGCTGGTATGTGGATCAAGGGGCCGTATTCTCCCAGGAGGATGTGGATCGCGCGGCGGACGTCTGCACGATTGGGCGAACCGTTAAGGATCAGCTGTTTGGCGTGGAAGATCCCATTGGAAAAGTAATTCGGGTCAATAACCTTCCCTGTAAGGTGGTGGCTACGCTTCATCCCAAGGGATTGTCCCTGGACGGGCGGGATCAAGACGATACCCTCATCATCCCCTACACCATGGCGCAGAAGAAGCTGAAAGGGATTACGTGGCTTGACGATATTTTGTGCTCCGCGGTTTCGCAGGACGTAGTGAAGATGGCGGGGCAGGAAGCGACCGCCGTGCTCCGCGACCGCCATCATCTGCGTCCTGAAGAGGACGACGATTTCAATATTCGCAATCCCGAAGACATCATTCAGGCGCAGCTCGAAGCCAGCAAGACCTTGACGATCCTCCTGATCGCGATTGCTTCTGTTTCCCTGATCGTGGGGGGAATCGGGATCATGAACGTCATGCTTGTTTCCGTGACCGAGCGCACGCGCGAGATCGGAGTTCGGGTTGCGGTTGGAGCGACCGAAGAGGCTATCCAGCTTCAGTTCCTCGGGGAAGCGATTATGCTCAGTCTGGTCGGAGGCACGGCAGGAGTACTCTTTGGGATCCTGGGTTCGTATCTGGTGGGGCGGACGCTGCGTTGGCCTATGGAGATGTCTCTCGAAGCTGTCGTCGTCGCCGCTATGTTCTCGGTAGCTGTAGGAGTGTTTTTCGGATATTACCCGGCGCGCAAGGCTTCTCTGCTTGATCCCATTGAAGCGCTACGATACGAGTGAGGTATGGCGGTTTTTGATTCTTAGGACCGGAAATGAAAATAAAAAGCAGGTGGCTCATCTTGGCGGGCGTTGTTGTCGTGACCGGGCTACTCGCCACCTTCGCCCTGAATACCCGTACGCAAGCACAGCACTTTACCGCGAAAGTGGAGCGAGGCGAGATCGACGACGTTGTGGAGGCCACCGGAACAATTAACGCGGTAATTACGGTTCAGGTTGGATCGCAGGTCTCAGGAACCATCGCGAAACTCAATGTCGATTTCAATTCCCGGGTTCATAAGGGAGACGTGGTCGCGCTCATCGATCCTGCATTATTCCAAGGGGCGCTGCTACAGGCTTCCGCCGATTTGGATAATGCCAAAGCCAATGTTGTGGCGGCGAAAGCCAACCTGGAAAAGGCTAAAGCGGCCTCGCAGCAGACCAAAGCCGACTACGACCGTGCCGCTCAGCTCACGAAGGATAACATCACGAGCCAGCAGCAACTGGACCTTGCCAAAGCGAACTATGACTCGGCGAACGCTGCGGTGAATGGAGCAGCCGCCAATGTTGTGCAGGCCGAAGCACAGGTCAATCAGAAGGAAGCAGCGGTAACAGTGGCCCAAACCAATCTGGACTATACGGTGATTCGTTCTCCAATCGACGGCACCGTCGTGGCGCGCAATGTGGATGTCGGGCAAACCGTCGCGGCGTCGTTGCAAGCGCCAACGATTTTTACGATCGCGCAGGACCTCACCAAGATGTGGGTTTATGCCAAAACAGACGAGTCAGACGTCGGGAACATCAAACTGGGGAAGCCGGTCTCCTTCAAGGTGGACGCCTTTCCGAAGGACACCTTTCACGGAGTTGTCAGTCAGGTCCGGATGAACGCAACCACCGTGCAAAGCGTGGTCACCTACGACACGATCATCGAATTCGCGAATCCCGAGCTGAAGCTATTCCCGGGAATGACAGCATACGTAACCATTCCCGTGGCCACCGTGCTGAATGTGTTGAGGGTGCCTAACACCGCCCTTCGCTACAAGCCGCCGATGGCTCCGGAAGAGATTCTCGCCATCTACAAGCAATATGGGATCGAAGGAGGCGAGAGACAGCATGCTGATGATGACCCCGCCCTGCTGGTGCGCGGTACGCAGGCAGGCGGAGAAAATCAAAATCTTCCTCGCGTGCCGCGAGCGGAGAATGCGGTCGTGTGGAAGCTGCATGCGGATAAGACCATGGAGCCGGTTAAGGTTGTATTAGGCATAACCGACCATGCGTATACGCAAGTGACCGCACTTATTAATGGGGAGCTGAAGGAAGGAGACGCGCTCATTATTCGGTCGGTTACGCCAAAGAGTCAGACTCCCGGTGCGTTAAGACGCTGAGGATCAGCGCCTCGAAATGGTCCCCGCAAAATCCATGCCATTTGCCAACGAAGTCGTGGCTGGGGTAGTCGGCTCGGCGGCGAGCCCCGTCATACGGGTCGAAGATGTGCACAAATACTACGAACTAGGAGAAACACGTGTCCACGCACTGCGCGGTGTAAGCCTTGAGATTGAGGGGGGCGAATTCGTGGCGATCATGGGGGCGAGCGGGAGCGGCAAGTCGACATTTATGAACATGCTGGGATGCCTCGACCGTCCCAGCTCGGGCCGATACTTGCTCGAAGGGATCGATGTTTCTGAGCACGACAAGAAATCCTTGGCGCTGATTCGGAACCAGAAGATTGGATTTGTTTTCCAGGGCTTCAATTTACTTGCGAGGACCACCGCTCTCGAAAATACAGAGCTTCCGACGCTCTACGCGAAAATCGACAAAGCGGAGCGCGGAAAACGCGCCGCCGAGGCGCTGGCGATGGTCGGACTCGCGGACCGCGCGCAGCACTTCCCTTCGCAAATGTCCGGGGGACAGCAACAACGCGTCGCCGTCGCGCGCGCTCTGGTAAACCACCCAGCGATCTTGCTGGCCGACGAACCCACGGGAAATCTCGACAGCCGCACCTCTATCGAGATCATGGAGATATTTCAGAAACTAAACGACGAGGGATTAACGATCGTGCTGGTTACACACGAGCATGACATCGCGCAGTTCGCTAAACGTGTACTGGTCTTTCGCGACGGGAAAGTGCGCAAAGACGATCCAGTGGTTAGTAGACCCAGGGCCAGCGAAGTGCTAAAGACGCTGCCGACACTGGAAGACTGAATTGTGCCGTTGAGATTCACGCATGAAGAGTTGGAGAAAATTTCTTCTCGCACTTTTTGTGGCCGCTGGGGCCGCGGCGATCTACGGCGCCATTTTAATTCACCGAGGTTTCAGCGCCAGCGGAGAGCCGTCCTCACTGGAGAAAATCGTTGCGCGAACGGCGCGCAACCTTGCGATCCCCAGCGGCGCGCGCCATGAAAAGAATCCCTGGCAGGCCACGCCGGAGGTTTTGCAGGAAGCGCGAGAACACTTCATCGCCCGCTGCGCCATTTGCCACGCGAACGACGGCACGGGACAATCGAAAATCGGCCGCAACCTCTATCCCAAAGTGCCCGACCTGCGGCTGCCAAGGACGCAGAATCTCACCGACGGCGAAATTCATTACATCATCAGGAACGGAGTTCGCTTGACCGGCATGCCCGCCTGGAGCAATCCGCACGATGAACAGGAAGACGACAGTTGGAAACTCGTTCTTTTCATCCGCGATTTGCGCCAGCCAACCATCGAAGAAAAAGCCCAACAGGAAAAGACAGCAGCTTCAGCGCGCTACACCGGTTCGCTGGCTTGCCGGAAATGCCACGAGCAGATTTACGAGCGTTGGAAGAAAACACCGATGGCCAATGTCGTGCGCGATCCGCGCGAGCATCCCGAGACCATCATTCCAAACCTTGCTACAAACACCGTGGCGAAATTTACGAAGGAGCAAGTCGCACTCGTTTATGGCAGCCTGTGGAAGCAGCGCTACTTCACGAGAATCGGCGATGACTATTTCCCGCTCGCCGCGCAGTGGGATGTGACGAATCACTTGTGGCGGCCTTATTTTGTCGCCAACGGAACCGATTGGTGGGTGGCGTTCTATCCGCCGGACAACATGCAGAGGCCCACGGGACCCACTTGTGACGGTTGCCATTCCGTCGACTACAACATCCACACCAAACAGGTCGTTGAGTGGAATGTGGGCTGCGAGCGTTGCCACGGTCCCGGCAGCGAGCACGCCGAGCATCCCTCGCGCGGCAATATTCTGAATCCTGCGCGCATGGACTACGTACAGGCTAGCGACACTTGCATCCAGTGCCATTCGCAGGGGCGCCCGCTGACGAGTCCCATCGAAGGGAAATATTACGACTGGCCGGTGGGCTTTCGACCGGGGTTGCACTTGCGGGATTTCTGGCAGCTCGAAGAACACACGCTGGGCACGCAAAGCTTCACGCATTTCGCCGACGGCACCGCGCACAAGAATCGCATGCAAGGGAACGACTTCGTGCAGAGCGTGATGTACCGCCGCGGAATTAGCTGCTTCAGTTGCCACGATGTTCACGGCACGGACAATTACGCACAGCTAAGAAAACCCGCCGACAAACTTTGCTTGGATTGTCACGGCCCCTTGTCACTGAACGGGCCGCGCACCGCCACGCTCGAGGAGCACACGCATCACAAAGCGGGATCAACGGGAAGCCAGTGTGTCGCCTGCCACATGCCGAAGATCGAGACAACCATCGCCGACGTGAAAGTGCGGGCGCACACCTTCGCGTTCATCACGCCCGCCATGACTGATAAATACAAAATCCCAAATCCCTGCACGTCTTGCCATACGGATAAGTCCACCGCCTGGGCGACCGAAGCCATGCGCCAATGGCCGGAACGCTCCCCCTGGCGGCTAGAAGAATGAGTCTTAGCGCAGTTTTCTTAGGTGAAGCAGCTGCAAACACATCTAAGAAGATTGTTGTTTGGGCTGGCAGATGGCGGCGATGGCCAATGCTATCCTCACTCAGTGTAAGCAAAGTTCGACACTATCGCCTGGCTTCAAGTCAGGATCGCCTGACGAAAGACTCATGCATCTCTTGCTGAGCGGTATGCTTTTTCGCCAGCTTCCATCGCCCCGGCTACGTTCGCCTTCACGCCGTCCACTGCAACTTGCGCGCGGCGAGTCCATCGCTTGCCTGCGGATGCCGCACCATCTAAACCCTGTTTCAAAGTGCCGGCGAGATAGTCACGCGTTTCCTCTCCCGATGACGGTGCAAAAAGCAGCGCGAGGAGCGCGCCTATTCCAACTCCCACGGCAAATGTAGTGAACCTGTCTGACCATTTATTCTGAGTCATCGCATCCGTCCTTAATAGCTGGTTTTTTAACCGCTAGTTCCAAAATAGGTTTCTAAATGCTGCTTCGGCGTGCTCTCTCAAGTATCAAACAACCGCGCATCCCTCCGCACGGAAAAGTTTCTATTTTCCTAGGGCTTTCTCCGCCTGGCCGATTTTCTTCTGAATCTTCCCGGCTATCTTTTCGCCGATGCCTTCGCCTTCCAAGTCGGAATCGTTCGTCAGTTCGCCCACCTTTTCCTCAACCGTTCCCTCCACTTCGTGAACTTTGCCCGCGATTTGATTCTTAGTACTTGGCTTCACCTTATGGCCTCCTCTGAATCGATCTCTGCGAAGTTATTTCGACGGTGCAACTTCCAGTTGATTTGT
>Ga0307477_10001220_pt1 | contig 22512 bp, 19 predicted proteins | sample atmos_gasesECM2C_FD_203316 | JGI IMG/M metagenome (GOLD analysis project Ga0307477, IMG submission 203316) | Hardwood forest soil microbial communities from Morgan-Monroe State Forest, Indiana, United States - atmos_gasesECM2C_515 | ecosystem: Environmental > Terrestrial > Soil > Temperate...
AAGGATCAGTTCATTGCGGCGGTGTTGACCCACGAAGGACTGAAAATCGTGCCGATAACGCCCGTTTCGCGCGCGGTCAACTTGCTGCGCATGCTGCATTTCCAGATTTCGAAATTCAAATTGGGCGCGGAATACACGCAGACATTTGGGAAGTCCATGCTTGGCGTGGTGCAAGCGCATTTGCGTCAGCTTTACGAAGAAGTGTTGGCTCCTGTTCGCCCTTACATATCCGCTCGACACTTGATTGTCGTGCCGCACGGCGTGCTGCATTATCTTCCTTTTCACGCTTTGTTGGACGGCACAGGGTATCTGATCGATTCCTTCACGATTTCCTATGCCCCCAGCGCCAGCGTTTTTGCTCACTGTCAGGAAAAACCGATGCACGCTATCGGCCCGCCTCTTGTCCTGGGAGTTCCCGACGCGCAGGCCCCGATGATTCTGCAGGAAGTGCGTGCGGTGGCAGAAATATTGCCGGATGCAGAATTGATTGTAGGTCCTGCCGCCAACGAACACGTCTTGCGGCAAAAGGGTCTGCAAAGCCGGCTGATTCATATCGCCACGCATGGCAGATTTCGACAGGATAATCCGATGTTCTCTGGGATTCGGCTCGGCGACGCCTATCTGAATCTTTATGATCTTTACCAACTCAAGCTGGACGCCGAATTGGTGACACTCAGTGGCTGTGCCACGGGACTGAACGTGGTAGCTCCCGGAGACGAATTGCTCGGCTTGATGCGTGGACTTCTCTTTGCAGGCGCACATTCTCTGCTCTTGAGCCTGTGGGACGCCCACGACCAGAGCACGGCGGATTTTATGGCCTGTTTCTACCGGCGTTTACGGGGCGGGAATAGCAAGGCCTCCGCCTTACAGGGCGCCATGATCGAATTGCGCGAGCGCTACCCGCACCCCTACCACTGGGCTCCATTTACTCTAATTGGCAAGGTTTCCCCCGTCTAAAGGTCAGACAAGTTTTTTTTTAGCCCCTATATTTTTTGCACAGGTACCCACCCTTATGAGTTGGTGGTGCAAGTAGCGCCGAGGCCTTTGACGGGGCGCGGCGCCACGAGATCAAACCGGGGGGAGCGGGATGCGACACTATTCGCTGGAAAAGTGGGTTGATTTTGCGCGGAACGTAATTCACGAGGATGAAAAGGCAGAAATGCAAGGCCATCTAGAAAGCGGCTGTTCGAAGTGCTCGAAGGAACTGAATCTGTGGCGGCGTTTACATCAAGTGGCCCAACGCGAGTCTGCGTATGAACCGTCCGGGGGCGCTGTTCGAACGGTGAACGCGGCCTTCGCCAATCAACGGATTGCTCGGACGCCTAATGCGAAGTCTGAAACTGTCACATTGCTTTTCGACAGCTTTCGCGGTCCTGTGCTGGCTGGAGTGCGATCTGCCGGAAGTGGTTCAAGACAATTGCTTTATGGAGCGGAGAACTACCGGATTGATGTTCGGATTGAGCCCCAAATCGATTCGGAAAAGATCGTGCTGATCGGCCAGGTCCTCAACTCCACTGACCCAGAAGATCGCTTAGGTCAAATACCGGTAGCCTTATTAAAAGGAAGAAAAGTCGTGGCCGAATCGGTAACCAGCCATTTCGGTGAATTCCAGATTGAGTGTGACATGCAAGGGGCTCTCCGATTGAAAGTGAGTTTGCCAGGCACGAGAGAAATAAGCCTTCCGCTGGTTGAGCCCACTTTTGATGAAGCACCTCTGCATCCAGCTGATGTTAATAGAGTTAGGAACGAGCCAAAGCCTAAGATGAAGGGTACTAGAACGAAAGGTTGATGCAAGCAGTACCAGAAGTAGCCGTCTGTACCATTGCTGAGATACATCGCCCGAACCAGAATTGAAGGGTGACAGTTTCAAAAGCAAACAGGCTACTAGCCAGCACGCAAAAAGGAGCAGTCGCAACCATGAGGCGCCTAATCGGACTTTCAGTTCTTCTCGTCGTAGGACTTTGGGGCCAGCCAGCTTCCGCGCAGGGCCTTTTGACCGGCCTGCTCCCGACCGTCTTACAAGTCTTGTCCACCGTCCTCACTCCGCAGCCGGGAGTCATCGTTCGAACAAACCTCGGTCTTGCCGGGTTGCAGACTGCTTGCCTTTCTAATGGCTGCACAGTAGTCGGCAATCTAGATGGGAACGCGAATCAAGTTTTCCTGGTGCGGCCGGCGCAAGGACTGCTTCCGCAGCTCCTTGCAGGAATCCTGCGGCTGGTAAGCGGAATTCTGGACGCGGAACCTGACCAGACCCTCATGATTCCGCCAAATCAAAACGGGCAAACCACGTCGTCCACTGCCCCGCAAGGGCTATGGGATTCGAGCCCAATTAATTATTATGGGAACACCGTCATCCACGGATACGTGAATCAGCCTGCCGCTCAAATCATTCGTGTGGCGCAAGCTCACAGCGTCTTCAACGTGGCCGGTGCGGGAATCGTCGCGGACATTGATACTGGTGTAGACCCCAACCACCCGGCGCTTCAGGGCGTCTTGCTTCGGGGGTACGATTTCACGCGCAACCAGCCTGGCGGCTCGGAGTTAACGGACGTTTCAATCGCTGCTCCCCCTCCCTGCCCGACCTGCGCAGCCGCTGATGTGAATCAACACACGGCAGCGATGCTGGACCAGCACACCGCCGCGATGTTGGACGGCGCCCAGTACGCGGCTTTCGGCCACGGCACGATGGTGATAGGTATCATTCACTTGGTCGCGCCGACTGCAAAACTTCTGCCGGTGAAAGCGTTTAGCGCGAACGGAAGCGGATCGCTTTCGAATATCCTGGCCGGCATTTACTACGCGGTGCAGAACCATGCGAACGTCATTAACATGAGTTTTGATTTGACCGCAAGTTCAACGGAATTGAAAAACGCCATCAACTACGCCAACAATCACAATGTAATCTGCGTGGCCTCCTCCGGCAATGATGGGGAACAAGAAATGGTTTATCCCGCTGGAATGCAATACGTGATGGGAGTTGCCTCCACGAATAATCAAGACCAACGCTCGAGTTTTTCGAATTATGGGAACCAGATCGTGTGGGTGGCAGCGCCCGGAGAAGGCGTGATCACCACCTATCCTTTCGCCACGTATGCCGCAGGTTGGGGAACGTCGTTCAGCTCGCCTATGGTTGCCGGAACTGCGTCTCTAATCGTAAACATGCAGCCCCAATTCGGCGAAAATCAAGCGGCTTGGACGATTTCTCACGCCAAGTGGATTGGCTTCAACATGGGTAATGGGCGCCTAGATGTCTACGGCACTCTGTCGTCGTTAAGCCCGATCCAGGGTTTGCTTCAATAGGGGTTCTACAGGCATGGAAGAGATCGTGCGAGCGGGCAACTGTGAGCCGATGGCTCGGATCGAGAGACCGGCAGAGATCAAGGCGCACTCTGCGGGTGCTGCGCCAAGCCTCCCGCATCACTGGGCTGCTCCAACTCTGCGCGTAAAGTTCATTGAAGAGCAACTAAGCGCGCTGCGCAGCTCTCTGATCTGCGCCTTCAATCAGCTCCTGGATTTGAAGGATTTAAATACGGGCGTTCACAGCACGCGCCTGGCGGAATGGGCCCTCCACGTTGCCGGAGAATTTGGTCTGGATCGCGACTGTCTGGGCGACATCGAAGTTGCAGCGCTCTTGCACGATATAGGCAAAATCGGCGTCTCGGATGCCATCTTAAACAAGCCCGCCAAGCTGAGCGCCGAAGAATACGAACTCATGAAGAAACATCCGGAGTACGGCTGGGCTGTGTTGCGCCAAGTCCCCGGAATGGAGCGCGCCAGTTTGATGATTTTGCATCATCATGAAAATTACGACGGGACTGGCTATCCGGGCGGACTGAAGGGTGAAGAAATTCCAATTGGATCACGCATCGTTTCTGTGATCGACGCTTTCGACGCGATGGTGTCCACGCGGCCCTATCGGCAAGGGCTGGCGTTTGAAGAAGCAGAACGACGATTATTGCTTGCGAGCGGCACTCAATTCGATGCTCGCGTCGTGAACAGCTTCCTCACACTGGCGCGATCGGAAATGTCATCTGTGTTCGCCGCGGCTGGTACCGCGGTTACTGCGGTTCTCTAGCTTTGATTCCCTGACAGGACTCTCCTTTCGTATCGCGGCTTATCCCCCGTTCAGGCATTCCGATCATCTCGACATTGCCGTCCGGCCATGGTTGTTCGGCAGCCCACTCAACGAGGTCATACATGTCTCGATGTTCCTGACCGTCAGGGAAACCAAAGGTACCGGCGGATCCAACTTGTACCCCTGCAGTTCGCAATGACGTGCACGTAACCGCCGGGGACAGAGAAATCCGCGGCACCCGCTTCGATAAAGCCGGCTGGTGCGGCGAGATTTTCAATCTGCCGCGGGTGGGGAGACGCGGCAATCAGCACGGGATATTTGCAGGCGTAGAAGGTCGGTGCACATCCGCCAGCAAAGGTGACGGCATCGCGCGTGGCACGACAACACCGTCGTCGTCCGCTATTTCGGTTGCGGTAGTCGCGGCCCGGACCAGGATCAATATGGTCGAATGTTCGCCATGGCGATGCTCCATGGTTCGAGAGCCCATTTCGCTCATCGTCTATCCTCAACCGGACCCATTTGAGAACGCTGATTGGTAGCGGGAAGTCGGAATCTCATCCGGAAATCAATCACTGCCCAGATGCGCATTGGTGGGACCAACCGGGCGAGTTACCTCCCGGATTTGTGAATGCTCGTCATCTGGGCAGAATCTCAGCGGTCGTCGGCCACAGGCTTCCCAGAAGCCGACTCCGTGGGAGCCAGGCGTTCAGTGACGCCGGATCTTAGGCTGGCGGAGCCAACGGTTTTTGCGTGAAGTCGAAGCAATCAGACATATCGTCGGAAGCCTGATCTCTTGCATTCAGTGGCTTCAGCCCCAACGTAACTTCTGAGAACTTCACCAAGCTGACATGGGAATGGAACGCGTGGGCGATACCTCGCTTCGAGTAGGGACTGATCACAAGGCACCCGACCCGGTTTCCATAACTGAATTGCGTGTTGGTGTAACTAGGGCCCTTCGTAGGACCACCTCCAGTCCACTTGTCCCGCAACGGCGGATCAACATGGTCGTACCAACCACCCCAATCATCCCAGGTGATGAAGATCACCGAGGTGCCCCAAAGCTGGCTCTGGCCCAAGTTGTGGACGCGCTCGGCGGTCCACTGGCTTCCCAACTTGACGGTCTGCTGCCCGGCGTTTTTTCCGTAGGGAGGATGCTCGGAAAGCTCGACTGGACTGCCCGGCGCGTACACCCAGGACACATTCGGCAATTTCCCCGCCGCCGCATCCGTATCGAATCGAGTCCATGGCAGGATGTTGGGGCTGCCTTTCAGCTCTTCGATTTTCTCGAAATAACTGAAGCTGGGGTCCCCGTAGGTAGCCCATGTAAGCTTTGCCTTCTCCAACGCCTTCGGCATTGTCTGAAGATTGAAAGGCTCCTGAGGCTGGTAGGTGCGGTTTTTGTTCGCGTTATCGATGACCGGGGAGGCGGCTGCGATGAGCATCAGATGGTTGGGTTCGGACTGGCTGGCCACTTCCGTGAAGTAGTTGTCGCACAGCGTAAATTGTCGCGCGAAAGAGAAATATGCGGGAATGTCGTTTTCGCTGTATTGCAGCTTCACGGCGCCTGTCGCTCGCCGCAGCCAAGCCGCGTGATCGTGTGGCGGGTCGCCGCCGGCGGGTGGATCTTGTGCCGGCGGAAGGCTTGCGCCGTTTACGCCGGGGAAGGAACCGAAGTAATTGTCGAAGCTGTGATTCTCCTTAACCATGATCACAACATGCTCAATTGGATTGTACGGTTGCATGCGCTGTTAGAATCCACCCGACCGGTTCCGATGCAGTCTAGCATTTTAGGAAATGGAATTGGGGAGCCGCGTCTAACTCGTTATAATCGCGTCAGTTTTCACCTTGTGCATACAAGGTATAGAGCATAACGTACAAGTTCTACTGGAGATAGATACCGACCATGTCTTAATGCTTTATCGGAAGCGCGCTTTCCCGAAGTGGATGACGTTCTTCCGCGATCATTTTTCGTAGCGGCCCACTGGCTCTGCAGAATAAGAAGGTTCATCGCTATGGTCATAATACCCGCTTCGAGTCCGCACCAGGTAATTGTGCCCACGGACTTTCACCTGAATCCGTCGAAACGAACGGTCATGGCGAGGCTTTGACGGAGAATAGACCAACAGATATTGCGAGCGAAGCTCACGCGCGATCTGCTCGAAAGCCGGTCCAAGCTGCTCGATGGATTTCACGCGAATGGTGCGACCCCCCGTTTCGCGAGCGAGTTTGCGAACACTCGTGTCTCCGTGGTAGGTTCCGCCCATCAAGGAGTAAAACTCCGGATCGCTTACGACAATTGAGTAAACGATGACGCCAGCACTCTGAGCCGATTCGATTGATTTTTGCAAGTTAGTCTTGCTGCCCTGGTCCTCGCCGTCGGTTACCAGCACCAGCACTTTGCGTCCAAAGCGTGCCTTCATCAATTCATCGGAAGCCAGAAAGACCGCATCATATAGTCGCGTACCTCCTGCGGGACTCGCCGCATCTTCCCGCAGGATGCTTCTTCCTGTTTCGTTGATTTCCGCCGAATCGATGGCCCGCGCCAATTCGCTTGACACGTTCGTAAAATCCCTCAGCAACTTCACATCGGTGTCGAAGCTCATCACAAAAGCCTGATCGCCGCCGCGCAGAACGGAGCGTAGAAATGTTTTTGCCGCCTCCTGTTGGACGCCCAACAAGCGGCCCTGGCTGGCGCTTGTATCCATGGCGACCCCCAAGCTCAAGACCACGTTTGTCTCCCGCGAGAAGAAATCGATTTTCTGTGGAGTCGCATCTTCGCTTAGCTCGAAGTCATCCTTGTTCAGATCCCGGATCAACCGGCCATGACGTCCTTCGGCGATCACATATACGTTTACCGCAACCGAGGTAGCCTTAATTGATTGTCCTGGAATTCCGTTGGGCGCTTGTTGGCGTGGCGCGGCCGCCGATATCGACACTAAAGAACAGAACGCGGTGGCGAGGAGTATTCGGATCGTGCGTGGGAATGAGGTCAAGCGTATAGCGTAACGACAGGCGCTGGCAGGACCGCGCTGATTCACTGGGCTCCTTCGTTTTACATCCTACGCAGGGGTGGCCGTGAAGTCGAACGAAACAGAACAGAAAGGCCGGAATCTCGGGCGGACGCCCTGTGCAGGCCATCTGCCCTCGTCCGGCCGGCAAGTGTTAGACGGCCTGATGAGGTGCGGATCGCGTGAAGGGCCTCAATCCGCGCTGACTTCGACCGAGACGGTTTCGATCAGCTCCGGCTGCTGCGCCACAAGCACCGTTAACTGCTTCGGCAGTGAAAAATAGAATGTGCCGACGTGGGGCAACCTCAACGCCCGGACCGTGACGTTTCCATCGTGGCGAATGCAAACCAATTCGGGGTTCTTGCTCTGACTTTCTTCGTCGTTGAATACCTGCGCATGCACGAGCCCCACAGCCTGGCTTCCTCGATAGACGAAGATCATTCCGTTCGAAGTGATGTGGTCGACCGAAAACGTATAGTCGCCTGCCCGAAGTGTCGTTCTTCCCCATTTCGCATCGAACGTCAACTTGAAACTGCCCCTGGCAGCCGGCCCTGCTTGTAAGCTTGGCGCGATCATTCCGAATGCAATCACGGTAATTAGGATGAATACTGAAACACTTTTCCAAGAACCTCTCATTGAACACCTCTCCCTTTTCCCACCAGTCTCACGCAAGGATGGAATTGTTTCTCGGGAAACAGGTTCATTCTGCGGCCAGCCGGCGGGTCAAGCAGTAGTACTTCAGTACCGTTCTCGGTCAAAGGTTCCAGAAGACTATCCAGGATATGGCTGGCCGCTGTCGAATCGACGCAAATGGCATATGGGGGAGTTGACGATGCGGAGCGCGAGCTATGAATGCACGCCCGGAATACCTGGCATTTCACGAACTTGATTGTTGTGGCGAGGAAATCAAACGATGCGGTGTTGTGAAATCGTTCCCTGGTCTTTCGCCGCTGTTGTCTTGGCCGGAAAAATAGCTGTCACCTTGGTACCCAAAGCATTGGAATCCAGAATCAACTCGCCCTGAGACTGCCGCACGCGCTCTCGCATTCCCCTAATTCCAACGCCGACTCCTTGGGATTGAACCTCTGCTAATCGTTCTTGCGAAATTCCCTTGCCGTGATCCTGAACTTCCGCATAAATCTTGTCCGCCTCACGAGCGATACGGATTGCCGCAGTTTTGCTTCCTGAATGGCGATGGATGTTTGTGAGACATTCCTGCACGAGACGGAATATGGCGAGTTCCACCTCGGGGGCAAGCCTTTCGAGGTTGTCGGAAATATTCAGCTCGACACTGAGGCTGCTGCGCTCCGCCAAACCGTCTATGTACCAGCGAAGCGCAGACGACAGTCCGTTTTCGTCGAGCATTGGCGGGTGCAAAAGATAAGACGTCGTGCGAACCTCTTGGATAAGATCCTGAATTAAGTCCTGGGCACCCTTGATGCTTTCGGAAAGCCGCGTAGGGTCGCGCTTCGCGTCATCTTCGATCCGCGCAAGGCTCATCCCTAGTGCAGCCAGATTCTGGCCAACGCTGTCGTGCAGCTCGCGGGCAATGCGCCGACGCTCCTCGTCCTGAACAAACATCAATCTTCCTGAAAGGTCACGCAGCTGATCCGAGTGCTGGAGGATTTCGGCATTTCGCCTGCGCAGCTCTTGAGTTCGAAATTGCACTTGAGTATCGAGCGCATCAGCAAGCGTGCGAAAGCGTTGTTCGCTTTCATGCAATTCACGCTCGACCCGCTTACGCCCGGTGATATCACGCGCTATTTTCGACGCACCGATGATCTTTCCCGCGGCGTCTCTGACTGGGGAAATTGACAGCGATATCTCAAGCTTAGTGCCGTCTTTTCGCAGCCGAATGGTGTCGAAATGATCGATCCTCTCGCCTTGTCTGATTCGCGCAAGAATTGTTGTTTCCTCGCCGCGACGATCGAGGGGAATGATCATCGAGATAGGCTGGCCTATGGCTTCTTTGGCGGTGTATCCAAAGAGTCGTTCGGCACCTGCGTTCCAGCTGGTGATAATACCCTCTAAGGTTTTGCTGACAATCGCATCATCGGAAGAATCTACGATTGCGGCAAGCAAGCCGACGGCCTTATCGGCCTTCAGACGCAATGCCGGAAGCTCATCCAAAATTGATTGAGTAATCTTGTCCGTGACGGCTTCCGAATCGTCGAGAATGCAACCAGCTAGCGCTTCATGCGTCGCAAGAAGTTGCTTGATGTCATCCTCGAACTGGATCTCAGGATGCACCCTGGTCCAATAGTGCGCTGCCCGAACGAACGCCAAGAAAAGGAGGAAATATTGAAGTCGAACGGTGCCTAGCAATCGTTCCAGTTCATCAAGGCATTCCGGGGCGTCCGCGGTCTGCAAGAATATATGACTGGCAAGAGAAAAAAGCCCGCCTTCCATCTGCGTATCGGCTGTCGGCATTTCAACAAGAGGCCCGGGGCATTTCGAGCAAAACGAAAGGCATGACCTTAGTTCAGGCCCGCGTGGAAGGGGCCGCCGCAGCAATTTGACGACATCCACCACGCTTTCAGCGCGGGCATCCTTATCGCCGGCCGGCCGACCTAGTCCAATCAAAAAACCGGCGTGGCGCGCGATGCAGTAGCGGACTGCGCAAAAACGAGAAAGATGGACGAAAAGGCGTTCCTTAAAGACAGAGGGTAGAGGGTTATCGAGATAGGCTGCCTTGGCAAATCCCCAGAGTTTTTCGGTGATCTCGGGGGTCTCGGGCGAGAGCCGGAAGAAGTTCGGAAGCACGCCAAACCGCGCACTAACCTGGCGCTGCATATCCGTTGCCGTAGTGCTCGCCGATTGAACATTGTCGGATGCCATTAGCCCCCGCCCCAGTAATTCACATTACGCAGGGAAATTATACGAGATTAACCCAATTGATGGCCGAATTTGAATCGTGCTCTTCTAACCAGATCGCTTCATGCGACTCCAAGACAGGCGTTTCGGCACCTTTCGATTTGCCATACTGGCGGCCTCTCGAGCCGCGGGCAGCGTGGTCGTTCAACTGGACGTTGATCGTCTCCGTTTTCCGGATTGCCGACGACCGGGAATTTGGCCACAATAATCAAATAAGGCCGTTTCTCAGGACCTATGTTCAAGACGAGAGTTCGTCTTGCTGTTATTCTGCTTCTGCGAGGACTGTCATGAAACCTTTGCTCTTTGCTGCCTGTGTTGTGCTTGCGTTTGGCGGTTTGAGCGCGCAGCAGACTACTTGGGAGCCATCGCCGGGACATACACAAGTGCCGATATGGCCAGGGAGGGTGCCTGATCCGCAGCCTGTCGCGGGGTCAGAGGTCGCTAAGACGACGGGGAAGGAGTTCCTGGTCGCCGGCAGGCCGGCGGTGGGGGTGAGCAACGTGTCGCGGCCTACGATGACGATTTATTCCCCAAATGGAAAGAATACGGGCGCTGCGGTTGTGGTCTTCCCTGGTGGGGGCTATCAGGATCTGGCCATCGATCTGGAAGGCACCGAGGTCTGTGATTGGCTGACGCCCAAGGGGATCACGTGTGTGCTGTTGAAATACCGTGTGACGGATGTGGGCCGGTATCCGAAATCAGGACCGTATCCGGAATCGCCCATGGCGTTGGAAGATGCGCAGAGGACGGTGGGGCTCGTGCGCTTGCACGCGGCGGAGTGGCACATCGATCCACACAAGATTGGTGTGCTTGGGTTTTCGTCCGGCGGGCATCTGTCGGCGGCGATAAGCACGCACTTTGATAAACGTTTGTACCCCGCTGTAGATGCCGCCGACAAAGAGAGTTGCCGACCGGATTTTGCAGTGGCTATTTATCCGGGACATCTGTCGCTTTCCGCGGCGGAATGGGATGCTAACCAAGGCGCCAGAAAATTTGTGATTCGAAAGCCGGGGCATGAGACGATGGCCGATAAACAATTTGGATTGAATCCCGATATTCCTGTCACCCCCCAGACGCCGCCTACGTTTCTGCTGCAGGCGGAGGATGACCACGTGGACAACGTAAACGACTCGCTGGCGTACTACATTGCGCTGAAGAAGGCTGGGGTTCCCGTGGAGATGCATTTGTACGCGCAGGGCGGGCATGCCTTCGGGCTGCGGCGCACGAAGTTTCCGATAACCGGATGGCCTCCGTTGGTGGAAACCTGGCTCGGGACGATTGGAATGATTTCGGAATAGGTGATGAAGTATTCAGCAAGCTGCGAAGTGGGATCAGTTCTCACCAATTCTTGCCTTCGCATCCCGGACACGGCTGAGGCGCTCGATGAACGTTGATCAGGAAAAAGTGGAACAAACGGTTTTGGCGTTGCTCTATCTGCCTTCCTTCAGGGACAGATTCCGATCACGGTCGTGGAAGGTGGGACGAATCCATCGAAGGGAAGGGATCATCCCCTAGTTTGGTTTTTGCGGCACCGCTCGCTGTTTGGCATGGGCTATGAGCGCCACAAAGCGCGGATCGCCGTCGAGCGATTTAAGGTCGTCATCGCCGTTCAACTCCAGATCGTATTTCGGCGGGAGTCCGTGGTCAATTGCCTCGCGTAAAAGCGATAACGCTTCATCGCGGTCGCCGTTCATCGCCGCGACGCAACCGAGGTTGTATAGCGTCTCTGCGGTCTTCGGATGCTCAGGTCCGAGAACGCGGCGGCGGATCTCGAGCGTTTCGCGGAAGATCTTTTTCGATTCGGCGTAGCGGCCTTCTTCGGCCAGAGTTACTGCCACGTTGTTCATGAGGTCCACTGCGTCCGGATGCTCCGGCCCCTTGAGACGGCGCTCAATTTCGAGCGTCTCGCGGTACGCTCTCTCAGCTTCGGCGTGGTGGCCTTCCGTATCCAGAACCGTCGCCAGATTCTCCATCGTTGCCAGCGTGTCTGGATGCTCGCGCCCGAGAACACGCCGTTCAATATCGAGTGTCTGACGATTCAATTTCTCCGACTCGGCCAGGCGGCCTTCCAGCCTGTAAACAGAAGCCAGCGTCGTCATCGAGTCCAGAGTCGCCTGCTTCTCCGGCCCGAGGACTCGGCTTTGAGTCTCCACGGTCTCGCGCACTAACTTCTCTGCTTCGGCGTATCGCCCTTGTTGCAGAACAACCCAGGCCAATTGGTCCGCGGACCGAAGACTGTCGGGATTCTGCGCCCCGAGCACCTGAAGGCGAATGTCAACGGCTCGCCTGAGCAATGCCTCCGCCCGGGGATAGAGTCCGAGCTTGTCGTAGACGGTGCCCATCAGGTGCATCAACTGCGCTTGCAGCTCGGGATCGCGCGCCAAGCCGGTCTCGATTTCCTTCGATGCCTTGTCCAGGATTTCGCGGGCGGTCACACTGTTCCCCCGCGCTTCGCCTGGGTCGGAAACCTTAAACATGCTGGTCATGAATTCGGTAATGCGGTTGGCGCGGTCGCGCTCTCGGGCCGTGCGGTCCCGTTCCTCAATGACTCGGTGCAACTGAACTTCCTGCGCCACTGCAAATCCAGCAAGCAGAAGCAGCAATCCAACCACCACCACCACGCCCACACGATGTCTTCGCACATATTTCTGCAGGCGGTAGCCTTGGCTGGCGGGACGAGCAGCCACCGGTTCATGGCGCAAATATCTCGTGATCTCTCCGGCGAGTTCCGATGGCGTCCCATAGCGCCGGGCACGCTCTTTTTCCAGCGCCTTCATGGTGATCCAGTCCAGATCGCCGTGAAGTAAACTTGCCAGTTGCTTGGGCTGCACGCCGCGCGACTCCGCATTTGCGCCTGACGATTCTTTCTCTATTCCGATCTTCGCGCTCGGACGCGGCGGATCGTCTTCGCGCAAATGGCGCAGCACTTCGTGTAGCGGCTGTTTTTTCCATTGCTTGGCATCAAAGGGCAACGAGCCGGTGAGCAGGACGTAAAGGACCACGCCCAGCGAGTACACATCCGTTCTGGTATCCACGTCCTGCACGCCAGAATCCGTTTGCTCCGGACTCATGTAACCCGGCGTGCCCACGAATGCGCCGACTTGCGTGAACATCGTTTCGCCGGCAAGTTGCGGAGTAATTGCTTTGGCCAGCCCGAAATCGATAATTCGGGGCGCGGGCTTGCCATCGACGTCCACGACCAGAATGTTGGCGGGCTTCAAGTCGCGATGAATGATTGCTTTCTGATGCGCGTGCTGCACTCCTTCGCATACTTTGATGAAGAGTTCCAGTCGTTCCGCAACCCTCAGCCTCTTCTGATCGCAGTACTCCGTGATTGGCAGGCCCGGCACATATTCCATCACGAAGTAAGGCTGGCCATCGGGAGTTGTGCCGGCGTCAAAAATCTTGGCAATTGTCGGATGGTCCATGATCGCCAGCGATTGCCGCTCGGACTGAAAACGCTGCAGCAGCGCGTCATCGAACATGCCCGCTCGGATTAGCTTGAGCGCTACTTCCCTCCGCACCGGGGCAGTCTGTTCCGCCAGCCAGACTTGTCCCATTCCGCCCTCGCCGAGCTTCTTCACCAATCGGTAGTCACCGATTGACTTCGGCGCCGATGCGGAACCGTATGTCTGGGGAGCATCAAGTGCGGTACTGCCCGGAGCGTCTAATGTCGCGTCCGTATCGAAGCTGGGCGGAGCAGGAGAGTCGGACTGCAACTCAAGTTTGACGGGAGTAAGTTCCTTAGTAGGTCTGTTTGGGCCGCTCAACGGGCACCGCCGCTGGAAATGCCGGGGAAGTGGCGACACTCTAGCTCGGTAGCGGCATCCTTAACGACGCATGTGCGGAGCCTCGGAAGATCGGTGTTGGCTTTCAGACTAAAAGAATAGCAACGCTGGACACCGCGGGAGCGACAAACAGTTACAGTGGCGCGGAAGCATCAACACTTTGGATTTGGTCATCAGTTTTGGGAGCCGTGGAATGGGTATCACAGAATTGAATTCGGCGGCATTTGTGGGCCGCGCTGCATGTTTCATTCTTCACACCGTTCTGGGACCTTAGCTGGACCGCTCGCCGAAAACTATATTATCGAAATCCCTAAATGCACGAAGTTCGACAATCGGTTCGCGCAATCCGGGGTGTGATAAGTGGGTCGATTTCTTTTTATCTGACAAGTCGGCTGAGCGCTCGACATACCGAACCAGATCTCGATATCAGCTTCGAGAGCGATAACGCGTTCGCTTTCGTTCTCGTTCACAGTCTCCCTCATTCGACGCTTTGAATTTTGCGATGATTTTGCGCACCCTCCCGCGAATCACATGCTTGTTATGTGTTTAACATCGCGTCAACGGACAAGAAAAATCCGGCAGTAAATCGCTTTGTCTTCGTTTCTTCGAGTTCCCACAAAAATGGGAGGTACTACAAATGGTAATTGCTGGACGCTTGAAGGATTTGCGTGAACAAAAAAGATCTCGCAAGGTGACGTCGAAAAGTGCCCAGGTCCGCTTCAAAAACTGGGCTTCGTCAACTACAACGGCGGCCTGCACGTCGATGGTTCCCTCTCAAGCGGCGTTCTCCACGAATAAGATCCTTCTGTTAGATGTAGCTTTCCCCAACTTTAAAGCCACTGGCAATTAGACTTGAATAGTCGGAGTGACTTCGATTCGGTTTCGTCCCCCGCGCTTCGCCACGTAGAGCGCTGCGTCGGTCTGGTTTACCAGCTTCGCGAAGTCTGGCACTCCCTTTCCCTGGAACCCTGCAATGCCAAAACTTGCCGTCACCTGAACGCTTTTCGCGCCAAACGAAAACTCATGGGCTCGAAGCTGCTGCAGAACACGCTCCACGACGATTCCCACGTTGCACTCGTCAGCATGAGTAAAAATAATGATGAATTCCTCACCGCCCGTCCGACCGCATATGTCCGAACTCCTCACACTTCTTTTAAGGATTCTCGCAAACTCCTTGAGAACTGTGTCTCCCGCGTCGTGACCGTAAGTGTCATTCACAAACTTGAAGTTATCCAGATCAGCGAGCACCACCCAAAACGAAAAGCCGTGCCGGACTGCAGCGCTCAACTGACCCTTGGCCCAATCTTCTAGCGCGCGGCGATTTGGTAAGCCTGTCAAGGCATCTGTAAGCGCCAGCTCTTTCAAAAGCCGGTTTTGGGACTCAATTTGCTGGTGTAGATCAACGAGTCTCCTGCCCACGCCCACCCGCGCTAACAACTCCTTAGGATGAAAAGGTTTTGTTAGGTAGTCGTCAGCGCCGGCTTCGAGTCCTTCGACCACGCTCTCTTTTTCCGATGCGCTCGTGACAATGATGATGTACGTATAGGAATCCTGGGCGCTTGCGCGGATTTGCCGACACAGTTCGATCCCGGTGAGATCGGGCATGACCCAGTCGGTAATTACTAAGGCCGGGCGATGCTGCTCGAAAAGTTCGATCGCACTTGCGCCCGTCTTGGCGAACAGAATCGAGTATTGCTCCTGCGAGAGGGTTTGCTCCACAAGCTTGCGGTAAACGGCCGAATCATCCGCGACCAGGATCTTTATTACACTCGGGAGAATCCTGGCCGCTAAGCGCTTCTCCTCGTTCTTATTAGCCACATTGCGACGGTTTCACTGAAGCCCGACACAATACTGTCCAATACGGTACAGTGCGGCTAACTGGCTAATGCGCTGCACTCATCCCAAGGCGCTATGAATCACAACGCTCCACCAGACGGGCCACATTGGGGGGTTTGTGAAATTTGCCGACAGCCGATCTCCCGGACTCGCTGGAAAGCGTTCCCCTGGACGCGCCTCTGCCGCGAGTGCAAGGAGCGCGAGCACGCTTGACTTGCCATCGCAGAAGAACCACGCCGATTCGGGGATTGGGGTAGTGATCGCTAGAAACTCAACCGCGAAGGGAGTTACATAGGCAAGAATCAGACATTCGTCGACAGCTGGAGCCCCGTTGTGGATCGGACCCTTTAACCAAGCCCAGACTTCAAAATATTAGGTTTCCAAGAACGAAGAGTACCAGTGCGAGAACGGCTCCGGTCAGAATGGTGAATACGAACCAGTTCCGAAGCGGAGCACGCGACGTGGCCAGTCCCAGCATGTGCGTGGGAAGGTCAGTCTGATCGACGTGGTTCGCGCCGTGTCGCTGCTTGGTTCGGTGCGCCATTGTAAAAAATACTAACATTGGCCCGAGGTGACCGAACGTGTTGCGTTGAGGGATATGTATTTAAAAGGTTACTGGGAAAACTCTAGATAACTGAAGGCCTCAATAAATCAAATAATAACCGTTTAATCAAAGACAAAAATCTAGTCCGACCCCGGCTTGGGCAGAATGCTAGCATTTTAGGGTAAGGCGTCGCATTCCAATGGGCTTCCAGCCCAAAACTCGCGGAAACGTTTATTTGTGGAAGTTCATGGGATCGCATGAGCGGACATGTCTCCGCTGTTCCTCGTGTTGTCTCATCCAAGGAACCGGCCGGCGTATAATGCAAACACTCCCCAGGCTCGTCTGGTCGAGCCACGTTCGTCGAATCGTGAACGCAAGCCTTCTCGCGTTTCTGCTTTCACTCGTGGGGCCAGCTGAGGTGATCTGGGCTCAAAGTGCGCAAAGCGGCCAGACACCCACAGTCAATTTGAAGCAGTTGAGCCTAGAACAACTCGGTGATGTTGAGGTCACTACTGTTTCGAAGGACCCCCAGCAGGTTTTGAAGACACCCGCGGCAGTCTTTGTCATCACTCAGGAAGACATCCGGCGTTCCGATGCCACCAGTATTCCGGAAGCGTTGCGTCTAGCGCCAGGCGTGGAAGTGGCGCAAATTGACGGGAATCATTGGTCCGTCGCGATTCGTGGGTTTGCGGGTCAGTTCTCAAAGTCTCTCCTGGTCTTGGTTGATGGTCGGAGCATCTACACGCCGCTCTTTGAGGGAGTGTATTGGGACTTGCCATACGTGATGCTGGAAGACGTGGAGCGCATCGAGGTGGTCCGCGGACCGGGTGGCACGATCTGGGGATCCAACGCGGTCAACGGGGTGATCAACATCATAACCAGGAGCGCAACGAACACCCAGGGCACCCTGGCCACGCTAGGTAGCGGAACTGTGGATCAGGGAACCGGCGATGTACGCTATGGCGGCACAGTGGGAAAGGACTTCCACTATCGCGTCTACGGTATGGGTTTTATCCGCGGAGCGGAATTCCATTCCGACCGGGACACATTCGACCACTGGCGGATGGGACAACTGGGTTTCCGAGCAGATTGGAAGAGCGGCGAGAAGGACACTTTCACTGTGCAGGGCGATATTTACCGGGGCGAGAGCGGAGAGAAAACCTTTCTTGCTACGTTTACTCCCCCTGCGGAACTACAGGCGAATGAAACAGGATATGTCTCGGGAGGCGATCTACTGGCGCGGTGGCAGCACACCACCGGGGACGGCTCGAACATACAGATTCAAGCATACTTCGACCGCACAAACCGCCAGGACCTCGAGCTCGGTGAGACGCGCGATACGTTTGATGTCGACTTCGTCCAGCATGTGCGCATACACGGCAACCAAGAATTAACTTGGGGCTTGGGAGCCCGGGTGAGCCCCAGCAATTTCATTCAAACCTCCCAGGGCGTGAATTTTCTGCCGAACAAGCAGACCGACAGCATCTACAGCGGCTTTGTACAGTACGAACTCCCCATCGTGCGCGACAAGCTCACGATAACCGCGGGAACCAAGCTAGAGCACAATAACTTCAGCGGCTTTGATTACCAGCCGAGCGTGCGACTGCTATGGACGCCGACCGTGCACCAGTCCTTCTGGGCGGCAGTAACGCGAGCCGTGCGGACACCGTCGCGCCTGGACCAGGATGTCGAATTTGCCATTCTGGTGCAAGCAACACCACCCCCGCCGGTTTATTTCGAGATCCTGGGAAATCCCAAGCTAAAGGCGGAGCAACTTATAGCCTATGAGGCGGGATATCGGACGCAGATCAACCGCAACCTCTATGTCGATTTCACTGCATTTTACAACACCTATAACGATCTGCAGGGTTACGGGCCACCCTTTGCAGCCGAGGCGAACACGCCACCACCGCCACACCTTTTCTTCGTGCTGCCCTATGCGAACGTCATCGAGGGCCACACGGTTGGCGCGGAGGTCGCGCCCAATTGGAAAATTACGCACTGGTGGCAGGTGCGCGGCTCCTATTCGTTCCTGCATATGAAGCTGAGCGATAACCCTGGAATTCCCGATACCGGGGGCTTACTCAGCTCTTACAAGGGCTCCAGCCCCAGCAGTGTCCTGAGTTTTCAATCGCTTCTAAATTTACCGAAGAATTTCGAGTTCGATCAAACGTTTCGATACTCAGGCGCCCTCCCGGCGCAAAACGTGGCTGCTTACAGCACTCTCGACGTCCGACTGGGATGGCATGTCAGGGAAAGCCTCGATTTTTCGGTCGTCGGGCAGAATCTTCTGCAGCCTCATCACTACGAGTTTGCAGGCGATCCTGGACCGTTGGTGGGGATTAAGAGAGCGGCATACGCAAAAATTACGTGGAGAAGGTGACGGGCCCTCGGTTCATGCGCGGCGGCAACAACGGACTTCAGCGTTTTAAGTACGCCGCGCGAACCCGCCGTGGGCAAGCCAAGAAGTGTTCGATCCGATATGCACTCACCGCTGTTATCGTTGCATTCTATTGCAGCACGATCCTGCTCGGGCAACAGCCGAAACCCAATGAGTATCAAGTCGAAGCTGCCTATCTCTACAACTTTGGCAGATTCGTCAAATGGCCGACTAAAATCCCCGCAGACAAGGATGGTTCCTTTGCCGTTTGTGTGCTCGGGCAAGACCCTTTCGGTCCCGCTCTTGATTCAACTCTTGCAAATGAGTCCTTAAACGGCAAACCCGTGGTGCTTAGGCGCATATCGAAACCCCAAGATGCCACGGATTGCCGGATCCTGTTCATCAGTTCCAAAGAAGCAAACCACCTGAGGGAGATACTAGCGACGCTCGATCAACAGGGCGTCTTAACCGTCAGTGACATGCCCGATTTTTCGCGCCGCGGCGGCATGATCCAATTCGTCTTGGACGGGGAGAGAGTTCGTTTTGAAATCAATCTTGCGAGTGCAGAGAACGCGAAACTTGTCGTGAGTTCTGAGCTTCTTAAGGTCGCGACTGTGGTGAAAAGAAACAGTGGGCCGGGAGATTCATAGATGCTAGAGCTCAAGAACAACTCGATCTCCCGCAGACTCACTTGGATGAATATGTTGGTTAGCGGAGCGGCCCTGGTATTGGCGTGCGCGACGTTTATTGCCTATGACCTGGTCACCTTCCGGGAGACGATGGTGAACGATCTCTCGACCCAGGCTCAGATCATCGGTTCAAGTACCGTTTCTGCTTTGCTGTTTAACGACCAGCAATCTGCAAATACGACTCTGTCAGCCTTAAAAGCTGCTCCCAACATCTTGTCGGCTGGCATTTATACGAATGAAGGCCAGCCTTTTGCTTCTTACTCGCGTGGCTCCGCTGGCAGCATCCCAGCGCTTCCTCTGATCCCATCCGGTCACATAGAAACCTATCGGATCAAGAACAATGAGATCGTATTGGTGCGCTCCATCGTATTTGAAGGCAAGCTGACGGGCACGGTCTACATCCGGTCCGATGGGAAGGAATTGAACAAGCGCCTGGAGAAGTATGCCGGGATTGCTGGGATCGTTCTGTTTGCATGCTTGCTCGCGGCGCTACTGATCTCGTCTATCTTTCGAAGATCCGTCGCAGAACCTATCGTGCATTTGGCGGAAATGGCAAGAGTCGTTTCTCGCGACAAGAACTACTCAGTCCGCGCGACTCCCACCCGTAGCGGCGGTGAATTGGCCATCCTGATAAATGCTTTCAACGAGATGTTGGCGCAAATCCAACAGAGTGAATCGGCTCTGCGAAAGGCCCACGATGGGCTGGAGCAGCGTGTCCAGGAGCGCACTGCGGAACTGGAAGCCGCCAAAAAGGAAGTGGAAGCCTTCTCCGACTCGGTGCTGTGTGCGAAAGAGGAAGTTGAACGCGCCAGCAAGTTCAAGGATCAATTCCTCTCTACTATGAGCCATGAACTGCGAACTCCTTTGAATGCTGTCCTGGGTTTTTCAGACTTGCTGACTGAAGAGCGTTACGGACCTCTGAATGACCGCCAGCGGCGCTACGTTACTCACATTCACAACGGCGGCAAGCATCTTCTGACATTAATCAACGATATCCTGGATCTTTCCAAAATCGAGGCGGGACGCCTTCAGCTCGCAATTGAGAGCGTTGTGCTGAAAAGGGCCTTTGCCGAGGTTCTGGATGTGATGCGTCCCCTTGCTGACAGGAAATCTCAGACGTTGGTCCATCACTCCGCGGGCGATCTGGGTGTTCGAGCCGACCACACTCGGCTTAGACAAGTGTTGATGAACCTCCTGGGGAACGCAATAAAGTTCACCCCGGAGGGAGGAACCATCGAACTGGCGGCGCAAGAACTTGGCGATAAAGTCAGGGTGGAAGTTCGCGACTCTGGACCCGGCATTCCACTGGAGGAGCAACAGCGAATCTTCCAAGCTTTCTACCGGCTGCGCCAATCCGGTAAAGCCACCGAAGGCACGGGTTTGGGTCTAGCCATTACGCAACGGCTTGTGGAACTGCACGGCGGTGAACTAGGAATTGAGAGTGAGCCCAGCTCGGGAAGTTGCTTCTACTTTACATTACCGGGAGTGCCGGCCTTTGAAACAGACGAAGTCGATAAGGGCAGTCCGAGCCTCAAAACCGGCGAATCCGGTCGAATCCTGGTGGTCGAGGATGACTCCACAGCAGCAGATCTTATTCAATCACACCTGACTTCTGCGGGCTACGATGTGGTTCTGTGTGCCGACGCGCGGCAGGCCCTGGAGTTAGCCGCCGAGATGCACCCGAGCGCCATCACCCTAGACATCGTCATGAAACCAGTGAATGGTTGGGAACTGTTAGCGAGCCTTAAGAGTGATCCCCGTACGGCAGCGATACCGGTGATCATCGTTACAGTCGTCGATCAACCCACCACAGGAGCATTGCTTGGCGCGGACGAATACATCGTGAAGCCTGTGGACAAACCGACTCTGCTGGTTGCCGTAGAGCGTTGCTTGAATCAGCGGGCACGGTCCCAGCCCGCGCGGCCCATTTTGGTGGTAGAAGACGATCTGCCGACGCGCGAATTCGTCGCTGCGCTTCTGACGAAACATGGATACGTGGTAGCCACCGCTGCCGACGGAGCGGAAGCCCGAACCTGGATCGAAGCTTCTCTGCCTGATCTTGTAGTCCTCGATCTGATTCTGCCCAAAGTGAGCGGTTTCGAGCTGCTCGCCGAATGGCGTGCCAGTTCCCGCACCGCTGATCTTCCGGTTTTTGTTCTGACGAACAAGGACCTGACTTTCGAGGAGATGGACTACCTTCGAACAAATGCAGGGGCACTCTTTCAGAAGCAGGAATCGTGGCAGGGTGCTTTGATCAAGCAATTGCATCGCGCGGTCTCTCCGGCCTTGGTAGGGAAATCATGAGATATCGAATTCTTGTCGTTGAGGACAATGCTGCCAACAGCGAGCTTCTTTGCGACTGGTTGGAAGCGGAAGGATTCGAGGTAGTGATCGCCGAGAATTTGGAACAAGCGTTTGCCGCAATCAAGACTAAACCGCCTGATGCTGTCCTTCTCGACGTGCAATTGGGAAGTGAGGACGGCTTATCTCTAGCGGCGTGGATACGCAAAGAACCAACTCTGCAGAGCACGCCGGTGATCGGAGTCACTGCCCACGCTATGCTAACGGACCACCAGCGCGTGATGCAGGCAGGCTGCAATGCATGTATTTCAAAGCCTGTAGATTTCAAATTGTTGAGCCAGCAACTCAACCGCTGGTTGCCTATCGTCTCTGAACGCGAATAAGGTTTGTATTGGGAAGCCACAGAATTACTTGGGAGAAAGCCATGCCGAGCCGGGTTCTTATTGTGGATGACGATCCGCTCGTTTGTGAGCTGGTCAAGGAAGTTCTCACTTCCGTGGAGATGGACGCCGTCACAATCACCGAAAGTACGGAAGCATCCGCGCGTCTTGCACAGGAAAAATTCCAAGCCGTCTTTCTGGATGTGAACATGCCACGACCAGGCGGCATCGAATTAGCCGGACAGATGCGCGCCTCGGGGATGAACCGCAGCACGCCCATCGTCATCATCACTGGCGAGGATGACCGTTCCGCCCTTACCGAGGCATTCAAGGCCGGCGCCAATTTTTTCCTCTACAAGCCCATCGATCGCCATCGTTTGCTTCGCTTGATCCGCGTCGCCCAGGGACCCATCCAGCGCGAGGCTCGTCGCTACCAGCGCGTCAAAGTTTCCTGCAAAGTCTCAATCGAGCGCAATCAAGAGCGCATCAGCGGCATGACCGTGGACCTCAGCCTGGGCGGAATGTTGGTACATGCTTCGCGCTCCCTTCCCGTTGGGTCGATCGTTCAGGTTGTCTTGGAACTCAAAACGGGCGTCCAGCCTTTGAACTTGCCAGCGCGGGTCATGCGCGTCACGGC
>Ga0307477_10001222_pt1 | contig 22499 bp, 16 predicted proteins | sample atmos_gasesECM2C_FD_203316 | JGI IMG/M metagenome (GOLD analysis project Ga0307477, IMG submission 203316) | Hardwood forest soil microbial communities from Morgan-Monroe State Forest, Indiana, United States - atmos_gasesECM2C_515 | ecosystem: Environmental > Terrestrial > Soil > Temperate...
CGGTGGATTGGACCCTGGCCCTGCAGCCCGAGTCCGGGGGGCCTACCCCCATCTCCGGTGCAGCACGGCTGCTTCAGGCGGCCGTCCTGGCCTCCTTTCCGCGCCTTCGTGGCGCACGGTCGACGGTTCGCTTCCGCCCCTCGGCACCACGTAACTCATTCAGGGTAAGACATTTACGCCTTCGGTTGGATGGCTCTATCGCGCTCAATCCTCGCCTGGGCAGCGCCTGGGCAGCACAGGGAAGAGAGCACTTGAGTACCCTGGCGATTGCCAGCGCACCCGCGCTGGAGTAATCATTGATCAGCATTCGAGCGATCGTTAACCATGGATGCGCTTCGAGGAGACTCGAACGTCAACAAGATCGGCCTCTGGACAAAGACCGGCAAATCCCTCGCACGGCTTGCCGAAAGCCAGATCGAGCTCGAAACGCAGCTCGAGAACTGGATCGCGGAGGATCCCAGTCTCATCCGTGACGGCCTGACCGTCGTCGGCTCCATTCGCCGACTACTTCCCCGTCGACGAGCGGACCGTGGCTCGTTTCCTGGGACGGCACGGTTGGCGCTGGCTAGACAGACGTGAGATCAAGGACTTCTCGAAGGGTCTACGGGACCTGATGGCCTGGATTGGCACGCGCGACGCGAAGAAGTTCGCTTCCGACTCCGCCCGTGCCGTGAAGGCTTGGGAGACGCGGAGACGGAAGGCGGCCGAGGCAGCGAAGACGGCGAAGAAATCCGTCCAGAGGAAACCTCCATTCACTTGATGTCCATGCGCGCCCCCCCCGCGCCGATTCGGTTCCGACAATCACCCACAGGCTCCATGCATGCACCACAGTCAACCTGGTCGGCTGTCTACGCAGGCGGCGCACCGCGCAGACCGACGGTCGAACCTCCCGATCAGCGCTGGCTGACCTGGCGTGAGTGCCCCAATCAACCCGCGAAGGAAGAGCGAGGAGACGTAGACATGGTGGTACCCCTCAGGTGCCGCTCTGGCCAGATCGAGGCCGTCAAGGTAATGACCGTGCTAAGCGAATTGTTCTCTGCGCTATCATCTGGTCTCTTCGCGTCCTTTTTATGACCGAACTCGATCTTTCCTCAGCTGTCGATCAGATCGTCCGCGCGACCCGGAAGAGGTCTCGTCATGGGACCCCTCCGTTCTTCTTCATCGTCGGAGCGGGCGTCTCGCATCCGCCCATCCCGCTCGCGGCGGGGATCGAGCAGATTTGCCGCAAAGAGATTGCGGACCAGGGGCGCACTCCTCCTCCCGTGGAGGGCTCCCCGCTACACCTCTACCAAGCGTGCTTCGAGATGGCGTTCGAACAGGCCGAAGAGCGTCGGATCTTCCTTCATGAGCTCCTCCACCCAGCCCGGATCAGCGCCGCCAACTTCCGCCTCGCGCACCTGTTGAGCGACGGGGATGTCACCAAGCTCGTCTTCACCCCCAACTTCGACGAGATGTTGACCCGAGCCCTGCGCCTCTTCGGTCATGACGTGATCGCGTGCGATCACCCGAAGACCACGCAGCGCATCGATCCCGGGAGGCGCGACCTCCAGGTCATACACGTACACGGCACGCACTGGTTCTACGACTGCTGCAACCTTCGCGGCGAGATCGAAGGCCAGGCCGACCTCGCTGACAGCCTCACGATGGGACAACTCCTCGACCGCGTGCTGGCCGATCGCTCCCCCCTTGTCGTTGGTTACTCAGGATGGGAAGGCGACGTCCTCATGACAGCTCTACACCGTCGTCTCCAGCAGCCCATCTTGCCCTTCAACCTCTACTGGTTCTGCTACCGGCGCTCCGAGCGGGACTCCCTGCCTGGATGGCTTCGCGACCATGTGAGTGTCCGGCTAGTGCTACCTCCCAAGGCACCTGTCGCACCAGTGAGCCAAACGCCGGAGCGCCGGCGGATAGGAAGCGTCGAGGCTCTAGCTGCCGAGCTGGAGGGCGAAGGCAGCTCAAGCGAGCCGGTGTTGCCCGCTCGCGATGTCTTCGAGGCGTTCATCCAGACGCTTGACTTGAAGGCCCCCTACCTCACGGCCGAACCGCTAGATTTTTTCCTTCAGCATTTGGTGAGAAACCTCGACCCGGAGGACGCTTCCGGACGCCTGTTCCTGATCCGCGAGGTTTTGAACCGCGTCCGGGTCGGCGCGGAGTGCGAAAGATCAAGGCGGCTTGGCGACTCTACCGCGCACAAGGCGGCGACCGAGGCGCTGCGAAACGTGAACGACGCAGTACGACGCTCGGCCTACCCAGCCGCCGCTCAGGCCGCAGAGAAGATCGAGGTCTCGGTTTTGAGCGAGGAGCAGCGCAAGGATCTTGACGACGCGCTCAGTGCGGCCTATCTGGGCCTGGCCGATGCTGACGCCAACCTTGTGCTCGGCCTCTGTGAAACCTGGGACGACCTGGCAGAAGCCGCTCTTGTGAGCGGGAGCCCGGACCGCAATGCCTGGTCGACATCTGCCGCGAGAGCCTTAATCGGGAAGGGATACTGCCTGGCAAAGTTGGGCCGGACGGAGGCCGCACTCGAGACGTGGTCGAACGTGATCCAGCGTTTCGGCGATGCCCAGGAGCCAGCGCTCCGAGAGCAGGCGGTCAAGGCGCTCTTCAACCAAGGCATCTCCCTCAAGCGGGCGGGAAAGCCGGAGGCGGCCATCGAGGCGTGGACGAAGGCTGTTCAGCGCTTCGGCAATGCCCTGGAGCCAGCTGTACTAGAGCACGTGGCCAACGCGCTCTTCAACCAGGGTCTTGCCCTCTGGGAGGTAGGGAAGCCGGGGCCTGCAGCCAAAGCGTGGTCGGAGGTGGTCAAGCGCTTCGGCGATGCAGCGGAGCCAGCTCTCCGAGAGCCAGTGGCCATGGCGCTCTTCAACTTGGGCCTTGCCCTCAGACAGGTGGGAAAGCCGGACGCTGCTATCGAGGCCTGGTCCCAAGTAGTTCAGCGCCTCGGCGAAAGCCCGGAGCCAGATCACCAAGAGGGAGTGGCCAAGGCGCTCTTCAACCAGGCAGGTGCCCTAAGCGAAGCGGGGAAGCCGTTGGCTGCGATCGAGATATGGTCGGAGGTGGTTCAGCGCTTCGGCGAACGCCCGGAGCCACCTCTCCGAGAACTGGTGGCTGCGGCGTTCGTCAACCGGGGCGCTGTGCTCAGGGAGACGGGGAAGCCGAGCGATGCGATCGAGGTGTGGTCGAACATGGTCCAGCGCTTCGGCGATGCCCCGGAACCATCCATCCGAGAACAGGTGGCCATTGCTCTATGCAACCAGGGCGTTGCCCTCAGCGAGGCCGGAAACCCGGAGGGAGCGATCGAGGCGTGGTCGAAGGTGGTCCAGCGTTTCGGCGATAGCGCTGAGCCAGCTCTCCGAGAGCTGGTGGCCAAGGCTCGTGCCTGCCTACGAGACTAGCGCCGTGTTTCAGCGCCAGCCGGCTGGGCGTCGGCGAGGCGAGCCATCCCACTCTAGAACCGCAGCGCGATCGGCGCGGTCCCAGTCGATCAGCTCGGCGCGCTGATGGAGAGGCCATGTTCATCGATGGATTTTCAGTCGCTAGTATCTCAGCTTCGGCGTGGCATAGGTGGCCGGAGGCGATGCCGTCCCATGGCCGATCGAACGGAGGATGAACTGAAACCTACCAAGGGCTGTAGAATCACCCACGCCTGCCAGGACCGGGAGGAGAGAGATGGGACTAATCGCAGCAATTAGAAGGCTCGAGCGCGGCTTTGGGTGGTCATTCCTCGGATTTATTCTAGCCGCAGTGTTTGGCGCGGTGTCGCTATACACTGAGTTCTGGCGGCACAATTCAGCGCTCTTGGAGTATCAATTACTAAGCAACACGCCAGTGATAGATGTGCGCGAGAAGCTTCCTGAGTTGGAAGTTATCTATCAAAAGCAGGACATTGCGAAAAATGGACGGGCTCTCTCCGTCCTCCTAGTCCGCATCATTAACCGCGGCTCAGTGAATATTCTAATATCTGACTACGACACAAAGGCGCCTCTGGGGATGATAATTCGAGGCGCAACTGTGTTGCGTGCCGAACTCGCAAGTGCGAGCAGTTCCTATCTGGCGCGGGTTGTCGCCGTGCACGTGCAGAACACTTCAGTTATCACGCTCGAACCGGTCATCCTTGAACCAGGTGAGTGGTACCTGGTTAAATTGCTCGTGCTTCACAGGGCAGACACGCAGCCATCGGCTCTTGCGCAGGGCAAGATTGCCGGTATGCGTAGCCCGCCTCTCGTCGTGCCGACGCTTGCCACAGAACATGAGGGCTTTTGGAGGCGCGCCCTCTCCGGTGGTGTTTGGATCCAGCTCGCCCGTGTGCCGGCCTACTTCCTGGGCGCTGTCTTGAGCCTTGCACTGCTCATAGCACCACCAGCGCTGATTTCTTTTGCCCTCACTACCAGGAAACGACGGCTGATTGTTAGGCGCTTCAGGGCTGCCAAGGGATTGCCCCCTGAAGGCCCAGATGACTTTCTCTTCAGGCGCTATATTGCCAATGGCTTTCCCGAGGTGAAAGTGCTTAGCAGCATACTCACGCAGGACCAGGAGCGTTTGCATGCGCGCGTCAGCAGGTACGTCAAGCGTAAAGAAGGCAGGGTGGGCCATGTTCCTGAAGAAGAGGTTGCTTTTCGCACGAACAGCAAAGTGATGCCGGAAGGACCAAGGGGCTACTACCATACACCCTATCTCGGCAACTTGATTGAGGCTGGAATTCTCAAGAAAAAGGGCGAGGAGTGGACTGTAGATCCTGAAAGGCTTAAGACCGTCACTGCCTTTGTCGAATACCTTGAGTTCATGGGAGCTACTGACTAAGGTCCGCGGGATCGTTGCTTGTGGGTGTCTCCTTGCCGCGTCGGTGGCACAGTGGCGTGCCGCGGCAAGGCGGCGAGACATGCGGAGTAAGCCGGATCGCGAGGGGTATGCGCTCGGTGCCGCATCAGGGCCTGAAGTGACCTGTTGCGGGCGAGGCGTCGCTGATGCTGCCGCGGAACAACCTCTTGACCTCGTGAACCTCGCCGCAGCTCCCGCGGCGTCGTCAGCCCGAGCAGCACCCGCAGCTCGTGTGCCCGGTACGCGGTCCGCACCTCCCCCGGGTCCACTCGCGCGTCATCGCTCGCGAACACCACGGCCTCGTCCAGCACGGAGCTCCACAGTTGTCGGCGGCGCCATCGCCCAGCTCGCCGGGTACCTCGGGATCGGCGCCGCGCAGCTCGCCGAGCCGATCGGCGGCCCAGCGCGCCGCGCGCCGGCGCAGGTCCTCGAAGCCGCCGGCACGGTCGAGCCGCAGGCGCTCGACGTGCTCGCCGGCGGCGCGACGGCGCATCGGCACGACCAGGCTGCGATCGGCGAGCGTGTCGGGCAGGTGGCCGATGAGCGCCACCGCCTTGGCCGCCCAGGTCGAGAACCGGCGCGGCTCGTTCTCGTCGCCGACCGTGCGCACGACGTAGGCGGCATCCCGGGTGTGGCCGCTGTTGAGGACGCCGCGCAGCTCCTCCTTGTCGCGCAGGAAGCTGTCCGCCTCGTCGACGAGCAGGGTCGGCGAGTACTTCTCGACGATCCGGAAGAGCGACGCCGGCGAGATGTTCGAGCTGAGGAGAGCTCGCGGCACCAGCCGCGCGAGCAGCGACAGCGTCGTCGTCTTGCCGCAGCGCTTCTCGGGCGAGGTCAGCGCCAGCAGCGGCGACGCCGCGGCGGCCTCGAGAGCATGGGCGTGCACCGTCCACAGCGCGGCGGCCACCTCGGCCAGCGGCGGCAGGGCGACGTACCGGGTGAAGGCGGCGACGACGTCGCCCAGCATCACCGCGCCGTCCACCGGCTCGGGCCACGGCGCGGGCTCGCTGAACTCGACTGTCCGGCTCTGGCCCGCCGCTGGCGGCGGCTGCTGGAGCATCAGCGCCGCATCGACGAGCAGCGCCGGCGCCTTCGCCTTGCCCTCGAGCGCGGCAAGGGCGCTTTCGCGCGCCAGCCCCCGGGTCAACGGGTCCGCGCCGCGTAGCGCCTCGGCGAGCTGGCGCAGCCAGTCGCCGATCGCGGCGGCGCCGGCCGCCGCCGCCAGCCCCGCCAGCGCCGCTCCTCCAGCTCGCCAAGGAGATCGCGGCTAGGTCCGCTCGGCTCCCTGGACGAAATCGCGTCGGCTGTGCCGGACGGCGAGTCGATGGACTGGAGCGAGGAAGCACAGAAGCTGTCCGCGCTTGAGGGCCTAGCTTAGCGGATGCCGGAGTAAGTTATACTGGATTTATGAACAGCGAGACTGCCGAGCGATTCGAGGTCTGGTTTAAACGCATCGACCATCAGATGCAGAACAAGAAGCTTGCCGCCCTCGAAGGGCGCTTCTCGACCATGGAAGAGGCAGCGGCGTGCGTAGAGGGAATGCGGGGAAGGCCCAACGTTGTGCCGAATAGCCCCTGGATACGCGACACCTGGAAAGACCAAGGCCACCCGAGCGCCAGCGGCTAGCGCCGGGCCGCACCCACTCAGCCGGCCCCTCCGTCTCAAGCTACTCCGGCCCTAGCGGACTTGGGGCGCGAGGGTAAGAAAGCGCAGGGAAGAGATGGTAGCCAAGCCAACGAAGACCACGAACCGCCTTCATTTCACAGATCTCAATCCGACTCGATTCGAGGACTTCTGCCTGGCTCTGATATTTCCACTTTACGCTTGGCTAGATATTCAACACTACGGACGTCTCGGAAGCGACGGCGGAGTTGACATCTTTGGTAGAGAACGGCTGGATGATGAGTCCACTCGCACTTGGTTCATTCAATGTAGGAGATATAGCAAGGCGCCGCTTTCCACTCTAAAGCAGGCTGTCGACGATGCACTATTAAAGTCGCCATTTAAGCCCGATGTCCTGCTCGTTGTCGTAGCCTGCGACGTGAGGAGAGATGGCCATCAAGGCTACATTAAATATGCACTAGAGAGGGGTGTTGCCACACCTCTGTTGTGGACCGCAGCATTGCTTGAGGCGCGACTCTACGCGGAGCGCAAAGATCTCCTGTTTGCCTACTTTGATATTTCAGTTGCGCAGCGAGCGAGGAGTAGGGAGTCCTCCACACGACGCAACCTGGCAATGAAGAGACATGTTGCGAAAGAGCTAATCAAATCCAAGTATGAGCTGAAGATTGGTCCGTGGGGAAAGTTTGAGCAATCTGAAGCCATCATTCATTCGGTCGATGATACCTCCTACCCCGAGGTTGACCCATCATCTGTCGGCATTAGTGGATGGTTCAAGGTCGAGTTTTGTGATTTGTATTTCAATGGCATCGAATTCCTCATGAGGGTCGAATTAGCTGTTTCAGATTCCGAGGGCCGGTGGGCCATTATGCCTTATGGTGAGACGGTCACAACATATGAAGAGCTCAGGGAATTTCGCGTCTATCGGGTGGGGCGCCTCCCCTATAGAAATATCGTCGAGATTGATGCTGTGGGCGATGAGTACTACAGGTGCCCTCACATCTACTGTATCTTCGCCGATGGAGGCATGCCGTGGGAGCGATTTGTCTACCGCTATGTGACCGACGGAGGCGAATATCCACAGCACCTCGACAGTTCCAGCCAGTGCCCATATGAAGATTTGATTACGGGCGCGATTAGAAAGTGACCGATCGAGGCCTGATGGCGAGCAATGTGAGGCAGCATTGCTAGCGGTATGTCAACCTCCTGGGCTTTTGATCAGCAGCCTAGCCGAGTCCGAGGTACAGAACTCTCTCGACCGCTCGAATTGCGAGTTCGACCGGGGTGAAACGCTCGAGCCGGAGATCCTGGGCGCCAGCCAGCTTCGAATGGCCATGGGCCGTGCTCGCCTCGATCGCGCGCGAGCTGACCGCAGCCGGCTGCGTGCTGGCCGGCGCTGCCTGAGTGGTCCATTGGCTGGACAGGCATGCCGGCAAGCGCCCTGAGCATGGAAGTACGCCGGGCGCCAGAGAATCTTGACGAGCAGGCAATCGTGCCTTACGCTCATGTAAGGAATGCGGAGGTAACGTAAGGATGCCTGCGGCGACCATCACCAGCAAGGGCCAGATCACCATCCCGAAGGAGGTGCGCAAGGCACTGTCCCTGGAGACGGGAGACCGGGTTGCCATCCTGGTGCGCGAGGACGGCGTGGCGGAGATGCACCCCGAGACGGTGGAGCTGATGTCTCTCTTCGGGTCGATCAAGCCCCGCGTCAAGGGCGTCAGCCTGCGTGACATGGACGAAGCGATCCGCCGGTCCGCGGCCCGGAAGTGATCGCGCTCGACACCAACGTCCTCGTCCGGTTCCTGGTCGAGGACGATTCGGAGCAGAGCCGCAAGCCAAGGCCATACTCCAGCGGGTGATCGCCGCCAACAGCCCGTGCTTCGTCTCCGAGGTCGTGGTCTGCGAGGTCGTGTGGGTCCTCGGGAGGAGTTACCAGGTTGGCCGCGAGGAGATTGCCAGAGTTCTGAGACAGCTGCTGCGCGCGCGACACCTCACCTTCCCCAAGGGGGAACGCCTCTCGCGAGCCCTGAGCGCGTTCGAGCCCGGGCGCGGGGACTTCACCGATTACCTGATCCGAGAGACCGCCCGAGAAGCAGGGTGCGAGGCCGTTGCGACCTTCGACCGCGAATTGCTTCGGGAGCCGGGGTTCGTCGCCTCTTCCTAGGACCTGATGAGGTCTACCCACCGGACCTCGCCGTACTTCAACTAACGGTCCTCTGTGTCGAGGCTTTCTCTCCAGTGGACGAGTCCCTGTTCCGCAAGAGCCACGTCCTCTTCTTGGCCGCCCCTTGCCAGACCGTCGACGTCCCATCTGTGGGGATCGGGCTGGCGCAATGCCTGAGGCGATTGGCACAGGACGAACGCCCCATGGGTGTACGGTGGATCGAAGTCGTTCGTTGCCTGCGCGAGATCGAACCAGAGATCCCAGGCGAGATCGAGCTCCTCCGGGGTCATCTGCCGCAGGTTGAGGTCATCCTCACTGAGCATTTCCATGGCTCGGACCTCCCTTGGCGAAGGGATCGAGGGGCAGAACGCGCAGGGCGAGATCGACGGCGCGCTGGTGCGCCTCCGGCAGCTCCAACTCGGCGATGCCGGTGGCCTGGAACTCCCGCAGAAAAGGCTCCGCGGCGCCGCGGTACCGTTCGAGTCGCGCCCGGTCGTCGGCCTGCATGCGGTCGGCCTCTCGGGCCAGCTCGACGACGACCTCGTCACGCGGACGGTCCTCACGAGCGGCCTGAACCGCCCGGCGCCTGGAACCTTCGCCGTGGCGGGGTGCCAGCGCGAGGATGCGGTCGGGATCGGTCGTCAGCTCGATCTCTCGCTCCGGAGGGAGCAGCCGGGCGAGCTCACCGATGATCGGGTAGTCCTTGGCTCGCTGGGTCTGCTTCATGCGGATCAGGGGCTCGATCGGCACGACCAGCGTCAGGGCCGCGGTCGCGGTAAAGAGCGCCCGCAGCTCTTCGATCGGTACGCGCGGAGGCCGCGTCAGGAAGTCGCAGCGGATGCGCCGGCCCTTGGGATCGAAGAACTCGAAATGGCTCGACCAGCCAGCCGCCAGCCACCGGACGTCGAGCGGAGCGCCGGGCCGGTAGCGGGCGCCGCGGTGGGTGAGCACGTCGAGGGCTCGCCGGCATGCCGCGGGCGTCTCCATCAGGATCCAGTCGCCGTCCTTGCTCATCATGGCAAGGCGGTAAAAGACCACGGCCTGGCCGGAGGCGAGCGCGGCGATGGGGCCTTCCGCGTTCAGCTCGCGAGTCAGCTCGAAGTAGAGGTTCTCCACCGCCGGCGACTATAGCCGAAGCCTTGCCTGCTTGCGGCGGCGATCCGGCCGGCGGTGCCAGGAGCGCGCAGGTCTTGACGGCCGCGTTCCGGAGCCTTACGCTTCCGTAAGGAATATGGAGGGACGTAAGGATGGCTGCGGCGACCATCACCAGCAAGGGCCAGATCACCATCCCGAAGGAGGTGCGCAAGGCGCTGTCTCTGGAGACGGGGGACCGAGTTGCCTTCCTGGTCCGCGAAGACGGCGTGGCCGAGATGCACCCCGAGACGGTGGAGCTGATGTCTCTCTTCGGAGCCATCAAGCCGCGCGTCAAGGGCGTCAGCCTGCGCGACATGGACGACGCAATCCGCCGGTCCGTGGCCCGCAAGTGATTGCGCTCGACACCAACGTCCTGGTCCGATTCCTGGTCGAGGACGATACCGAGCAAAGCCGTCAGGCCAAAGCGATGATCCAGCGGGCAATCGCCGGCAACAGTCCCTGCTTCGTCTCCGAGGTCGTGGTCTGCGAGGTCGTGTGGGTCCTCGGGACCAGTTACCAGGTTGGCCGCGAGGAAATTGCCAGGGTCCTGAGACAGTTGCTGCGCGCGCGGCACCTCACTTTCCCCGAGGGGGAACGCCTCTCGCGAGCCCTGAGCGCGTTCGACTCCGGGCGCGGGGACTTCGCCGATTACCTGATCCGAGAGACCGCCCGAGAAGCAGGGTGTGAGTCGGTTGCGACCTTCGACCGCGCATTGCTGCGCGAGCCAGGGTTCGTCGCACCATCCTAGAGCAGGTTGCGGGCTCCGCGCCGTCGCGGCGGCGCGGGCGGCTCTGGAAATGGTAGGCTCTGCGGCCTTCGGGGGCTTCCGCACTCTGGATCGATGGCTGCCTTCGCTCACCTCGAATTCCATCGCGCTGGTATCGGCCTCGTGCCGGCGGGCCAGCCTGCCGACCTGCCGGCCGGCCAGGCGGCTGCCGAGACCGCGATTTGGGTCCGGCAGGTGGCGGGGAGCCGCGAGCCGCTGCGCTCGTGCAACTGCAAGACGAGCCGCAACGGCGCCTGCGAACACCTGCGCCAGCTCGACCGCGCCCTGGCCGAGCTGAAGCGCGAGAGCGACGGCCGCCCCGAGGGTGCCGCTCCGGAAGCTCGCTGGGAGACGGCCTTCCCGGCCACGACCTGGTACCGCCTCGCGCGGCTGCTCCAGGAAGGCGGGGCCCAGCCGTGCGGCGAGGTGCGGGTGAGCCGGCGCCGCGCGGAGAGCGACGGCAAGGGGGCCGAGATCCGCGTCACCTCGGCATCCGGCGAGGAGCTCGCCCGCTACCTGGACCCTTCGCCCGCCCAGCTGCGCTTCCTGGAACGGACCGGCAAGACAGGCGGCGACGGCCGCACGTTCGACCGCTCCGGGCTGCTGGCGCGGCTCGCTCTGTTCCAGCTCACCGCCGACGAACGGGCGCTGGCCAAGATGGGAGCCAAGACCGAGCGGCTGAGCTGGGAGGAGAGCTTCTGGCACCGGCTGGCCTATCACTGCATGCGCGAGCTGGGCCGCGACGCCTGCACCTTCCATCCGGCCGTCGACCAGGAGAGCGGCCGCTTCACCCTGACCTGCCGGCGGGGTGACCAGCCGCTCGTCGAGGTCTCGGTTCCACGCGGCAAGGTGCGCGCGGCGCTCGCGCTGCTGTCCCGGGAGTTTCCCGGGCAGCGGGACCTGGCGATCCACCCGCTGCCGCTGCGCTCGATCTTCCACGTCACCCAGGAGACCCGGTTCGATCTCTCCGAGGTGGTGGCGCGCCCCGCCATCGCGGCGATCCAGGCTTCGGGCGAGGAACGCTACTTCCACTCCGCGGAGCTCGAGCGGTTCCGCTACGGCGACCTCGTCTACCTTCGGGAGCTCGGCATCCTCGCCGAGCTGGAAAGCCCGGGCCGCGAGCGCAAGTTCCGCGCCCCGATTGAGATGAGGCTGACCCGCAGCCAGGTCCCGAGCCTGCTGGCCGAGAACAGCCAGGCCTGGGAGGCGGGCTCCCTGGTGCTCGACGGGCCGCTACGCCACCGCCGGCTCCTGCGCGACTTCGACGCGGTCCAGATCGCCGGCGAGGCGCTCGAGCGGAGCTGGTACTGGCTGTCGATCCGCTACGGCTTCGGCAACGAATCGGTCTCGCTCGCCGAGCTGCTACGCGCCCGGCGCGACGGCCTGCCGTTCGTCGAGATCGCGCAGGGGTGGATCGATCTCAACGCCCCCGCTTTTGGCCATCTCGACCGGCTGGCTGGCCGGGTCGAGCAGGAGCTCGCCGCCGAGTCCGCCCCCAGCGGCCACGGACCGGACGCCATCCGCCTGTCGGCGAGCGAGCTGCTGCGCTGGCAGGCGGCGGTCGGCAAGCCGGTGTCGCTACCGGCGGCCGGCGCAGCCGATCTGGGCGGCCTCCTCGAGCTGCGCCCGGCCCTGCCGCTGCCGCCGCTCGCGGGGCTGCGGTCGGCGTTGCGCCCCTACCAGCGGATCGGGCTCGAATGGCTGCGCTTCCTGTGCGAGAACCGGCTCGGCGGCCTGCTCTGTGACGACATGGGCCTCGGCAAGACCCACCAGGCGATGGCGCTGCTCGTCGCCCTCGCCGAGCAACGGTCCGTCGATGCGCCCTGCCTGGTCGTCTGCCCGACCAGCGTCATCAGTCACTGGCGCGACAAGCTCCGCGATCATGCCCCCGGGCTGCGGGCGCTCATCCATCACGGTGTGCAGCGCGCCCTGCCGTCCGGCCTCGGGGCCGGCGACGTGGTCGTCACCTCCTACGGCGTGCTGCTGCGCGACGCCCCGGAGCTTGCCGGGACGGCCTTCGCGGTGGCGGTCTTCGACGAGGTGCAGTACCTCAAGAACCCCGGCACCAAGGGCTACCAGGCGGCCGAGCGGCTACGGGCCGACGTCAAGCTCGGCTTGACCGGCACGCCGATCGAGAACTCGCTCGACGACCTGCGCGCGCTCTTCGAGCTGGTGCTGCCGGGTTACCTGGGCCACCACCCGGCGTTCGCGCGGCGCCGGCCCGAAGGCGTGCTCGACGCCGAGCGTGAGGCGCGGGAGTCGAAGCCGCTCGCGCTGCCGCTGCCGCTGCCCGTGCCGCAGGCGACGCCGGCCGCCGGCGCCGAGGCGGCGCGGCGGCGGCAAGACGAGGAGGAGGAGCGCGCGCGCGGCGAGCTGCGGCGCATCATCGCGCCATTCGTCCTGCGCCGCCTGAAGCAGGCGGTGCTCGACGAGCTGCCGGAGAAGATCGAGGACCTGCGCACGTGCGCGCTGTCGTCAGACCAGGTACGGCTCTACCGGGAGGCCGTGGGCGGGCGTGGCGCGGAGCTGACGCGGGCCATCACGGCGGCCCGGGAGCCGCTGCCCTACATTCACATCTTCGCGCTGCTCCAGCTCCTCAAGCAGATCTGCGATCACCCGGCGCTCGCGCTGCGGCGGCTGGACGAGGCGGAGAGCTTCGCTTCGGGTAAGTGGGACCTCTTTCGCGAGCTGCTGTCGGAGTGCCTGGAGAGCGGCCAGAAGGTGGTCGTCTTCACTCAGTTCCTGGGCATGATCACGCTCATGCGGCGCCACTTGGAGAGCCTGGGCGTCGGCCACGTGATCCTGACCGGTGCGAGCGGCGGCGCCGCCGCGCGCGGCGCGCTGCTCGAGCGCTTCCGCCGCGAGCCCGGCTGCCGGGTCTTCCTGGGCAGCCTGCGCGCCGGCGGCATCGGCATCGACCTCGCCGCCGCATCGACCGTCATCCACTACGACCGCTGGTGGAACGCCGCCCGCGAGGACCAGGCGACCGACCGCGTGCACCGCCTGGGCCAGCGCCGCGCCGTGCAGGTGTTCAAGCTGCTCACCGAAGGGACGCTCGAAGAGAAGGTCTCCGCGATCATCGAGCGCAAGCGCCGGCTGATGGACAGCGTCGTGCAACACGACGATCCGGCGCTCGCGAAGATCTTCACCCGCGCCGAGCTGCTCGAGCTGCTGCAGGGGGTCTGATGGGATCGGAGCCGCCCCCTGGGCCACAGCCCGATGCAGGACTCGCGCATCATGAGTCAGGGAAGCCGTGAGCATGTCCTCCGATAGGGTCTGTCGCCAAAATACTGCTTCCATTGTTCTTCACCCAGGTTGCGAGTCAGCCTTGAACAGGCTTCTCGAATCAACTCTTCGGGCCGCAACAGGTCTCGCTGCACCGAGACGTAATCTGACCTTGCCGAGGTTACTGCCTCGGACTCCAACCTGCCGGACGAGGCAGTTTGAAGAATGCGGCCTCCCTCCATGAAGTTCATTGCTTTAATACGTCCGTCCACATTGATGCGCGACAGCTCGCGGCCTGTGTCTGCCTGGAACACTCGTACAGTGTAGTCACTGCTGGCACTGGCGACAGAGACATTATCGGGGCTGATGGTCAAAGACGTTACCGAGGCTTGGTGCGCCATCCGCGCAACCTCCTTACCGCTTGCCGTCTCAAAGACACGCGCCATGCGACCGACTCCGGTGGCAAGCCAGCGCCCATCAGGGCTGAATGCGACCGCGCCGACACTGGATTGCTCGCTCAGGTGCCACACCTCGCGGCCAGTGGAAGCAAGGAACACGCGTGCCGTACCATCTGACGAGCCAGTGCCCAAGCGACTGCTGTCAGCACTAAAGGTCAACGCTTCAACCGCGCTTCGATGCGGTAGGCGAACGACCTCCTTCCCACGCAGAACGTCGAAGATATGCACCTCGTGGTCTCCACCAGCGGTAGCTACGAGGCGACTATCAGGGCTGAAGAGCATGGCGCCCAAGCCTTCCCCAAGTTTGCAGGTGAACACGATCGCGCCATTCGCCGCTGCTGAAACACGTGCTTCACCATCTGCACTCGCGCTTGCCACCCAGCGGCCATCTGGACTGAACGAGACGGCCTCGACCTCCTTCTCGGCCAGTTGCGCCAACTTCCTGCCGCTTGGAACTGCGAAGACCCGAGCGCCGTCGTCGTCGGCGATCGCCACTTTCCGGCCGTCACCGCTAAAGGCAGCGGGCTCACCCTCGCCGAGATACAGTAATCGTTTCCCGGTAGGCTTGAAGTTGGCGAGGTCAAGCGGTTGAAGAGTCATTGTAGCCAGGAGATCTCTACGCGGCAAGCGTAGGACGATCTCGCCAAGCGATGTATCGATAACATCGATAGACTGACCATCATAACTCTTCACCGCGAGCCAGCGCCCATCAGGGCTGAATCGCACGGTTGTAAGCAGATTCTGCTCCGGAAGCCGCGCTACCTCGCGACCATCAGCAGCCTGAAACGCGCTCAGGGTGCCTCCCGTTCCTATGAAAAGCCTGCGACCATCCGCGCTAAAGGCGACCAGGAGTACCGGGCCTTGCTGGTTGAGGTAAGCCACCTCCCTACCGCCCGATGTCTCGAAGATACAAGCCGTGGCGTCGTGGCTGCCCGTTGCGATCCAGCGAGCATCAGGGCTGAATGCGATTGATGCGACGACATCCCGATGCGCCAGCCGTAAAAGCTCCTTGCCCGTTGCACGCTCGAAGACCCGTGCCGTGCTGTCATTATTTCCGGTGGCAACCAAACGACTATCCGAACTAAACGCGAGCGCGCGGACCCCGCCCATGACAGAGAACGGTTCTCCGCCAGCGGAAGCCACGCGCTCTCGCCATCCGCTGGGGTCCGGGCGTGGTAATTCTTTACCATCCGCGATGCCGACAACTCTTGCCGTTCCATCCCAACCGCCGCTGGCGATCCATCGACTGTCCGGGCTAAATGCAAGGGCAGTGACACTGCCGCTGTGGAGCGCGAGAGCGATTCTCTTCCCACCGCCTATCTCGAGTACCTGCACAATGCCGTCATCGCTCCCCACGGCTATCCACAGCTCATCAGGGCTGAAAGCAAGCGCAGAGATGTAGCGCGGCTGTCCGTGACGCACCGCTTCTTTGCCAGTAGAGAGATCCACCACGGATAGTGTGCCGCTCTTGCTCGCTCTCGCCAGCCATCGCCCAGTCCCGCTCAGGGCTGTAAGGTAAGTTCCTTCTTGGCCCGCCAACTGGGCGATTGACTTCCCGGTGTCCAGCTCAACAAGACGTGACGAACCTTCGAGAGTTCCCGCAGCTATCGCTTTACCGTTAGGGGAAAAGGCCAAAGATACGACCTTGGCGTTCTCGATCCAATGTGCCACCTCACTGCCCACACGGCCATCGAACACATGCACAGAGCGATCTCCGCGCGCTAGCGCGACAAGACCGGTGGTGCCAAATTTCAAGGCTGTAATCGTGTCGGCCGATTTGTTCGCAAATAGCGGTCGCCGTAGATGGTACAAAGACTCACGTAAGGCTTGGTCGTTTTCTATGCTCGGAAGCAAGCGCATTGATTCAATCGCAAGCAGCACCCTGGTCTCCAGCGCGAAGGGTTGGCCCCGAAGCTGATCCGACTGGGCCGCCAATTGCCGGGAAAACGCGGCCCGCCTTTGTTGATTGGCGATCGCTGCCTCAAAGGCCGCTGCGAACGCACCAGCTAGAATGACAGCGAGAAGGCCGCCCAGGAAGACTCTGCGTCGCCTGTTCGCTCGGAAGAAGCCAAAGAAAGCGACAATTCTCTCAACTACTTCAGGCGACGCATCGTCTAGTCCTGTGACCTCCTCGCGCTCGTCAATCCAAACACGGTCCGTCTGTTGCAAGATCATTTGCACCGACGAGCCCGGAGCAGAGCCGGCAGGCGGAGCGTCTATCAGCAATGGCCGCGAAGCGGCCAAGCGGATTGGAATGATCTGCCGCGAGTAGGTCGCAAAGACGCGGAGTTCGTCCAGCACGTATTGCGATCGCAGGCTTCCGGGCGAAACCACGATGACCAGTGCTCTACTACGACGTAGTGCAGTGCGCACCGTATCAGCGAGAGGCGATCCAGCGGGAAGGTCGTGGTCGTCGAGGAAGCAATGGATGTCCCTCCCCCGGAGCTGCCGCTCAAGACTTGCTGCATATCTCGAGACCTCCTGTCGTTTGTACGAGATGAAGACATCGAAGCCAAAAAGAGGCGACCAGTTGATGGACGGTCGAACCGGGAGCGCGCCATCATCAGGCTTCAGGTCTGCCTCGACGCCCATAGGATTCGGTCAGGAACGCAAGTCGCTGCAGGATCGGAGCCGCCGCCAAGGCAGTGACCCCGGGTCGTCTTCACGGTCTCGCGTCGGCGAGGATCACGTCGCTGGCCTTCTCGGCGATCATGTAGATCGGGGTGACGATGAAGAAGCCGGGGATGCGGGGGAAGACCGAGGCGTCCACGATGCGCAGGTTCTGGGTCCCGATGACGCGGAAGTTGCTGTCGACGACGGCATTCGGATCGGTCTTCGCGCCCATCGGGTTGGTGCACGAGGCGTGGTGGCCCCAGGCGTTGTCCTTGACGAACTGGACGACCTCGGCGTGCGTCCCCACGGCCGGCCCGGGGACGGTCTCCTGCTTGATGGCCGAGCTCTTCTGCGAGATCCGCCGCACGAACTCGACGCCGCTCGCCACCGATTCGGCGTCGTTCCCCTGCGTGTCGCTCCCCTCGTCGAAGTACTTGAAGTGGATCTCGGGGCTGTCGAGCGGGCTCGCCGAGCGCAGGCGCACGTAGCCCGCGGTGTTGTTGGTGTGCGCCGCCAGGATCGCCCAGGTCAGGTAGTTCTTCGTCCGCTCGACCTCTTGCGAGTAGCCGGGGAAGTAGCCATAGAACTTTCCCGGGAGAGCGAAGATGAAGAGATCGGGATCGGGACGCTCCGGCGCCGACTTCTTGATGATGCCGAGGACGGCGCCGCCGGTGGTGTACACCCCCTTGCCGTTCTGCCAGTCGACGTAGCAGGGATCGCCCTGCTGGTTCGGCAGCGGCGGCGCGAAGGTCGCGCCGGCGAGCAGCTTCCAATCCTGCTGCATCTCGGTGACGACGCCCACCTCGTAACGGTCCTGGAGGTTCGTTCCCACGCCCGGCCGATCGAGGAGACAGGTGATCCCGACTTGATCCAGGTGCGCACGCGGCCCGATGCCGGAGAGCATCAGCAGCTGCGGCGAGTTGAACGCGCCGCCCGCGAGGATCACCTCGCGGGCGCAGTAGTAGCGGACGACGTCGTAGTCGTCGTCGGCCTGCGGATCGGCGACGGCCCGCGGGTCGGCCCGGTAGAGATGCTGGCCTTCCCAGCACTCGACACCGATCGCGCGCATGTCGGCGTCGAAGAGGACCTTCGTCGCCAAGTTGCTCATCTTGACGACGAGCTGCTGGGAATGTACGGCGCGCGTCTGATCGATCAGCTCGCGCGTGCTCACCCGGCGGCCGCCGAGGGTCGCGGCCGGCGCGAAGCAGATCCCTTCGAACTGCGGCGTCCGCCAGTCGTTGGGGTCCTGGGGCAGGAGCTGGGGCAGCGGACCGGTGACCCCTTCCTTCCACGCCCCGAAGATGGCGCCGAGGATGGTCTCGATCAGGGCCGGGTCGCCGAAGACGAGCGAGAGCTCGGGGCCGGTGGTGCGGAGCCAGCCATCCCAGCCGTGGCGCGTCGGGTTCGGCTGGCCGACGCCGGGCCGCGGCACGTAGCCGCAGGACTCGATGCGCTCGAAGTAGGCGCGCATCTTCTCCGCCGCCCACGAGGGATCGCCGGTGAGCCGTGCGATGTGGTCCCAGTCGCTGCCATGCCCGTAGACGGTGATCATGGCATTGTGCGACGTGCAGCCGCCGAGGGTCCCGGCGCGGGGATAGAAGATCCCGCCCTTGTCGGCACGGTACTTCGAGTCGCGCTGCGGGTTCTGACTGTAGTGCTGGACGTAGAACTCCCACGACATCGCCGGGTCTTCGGACGCGTAGGTGTGGAAGACCGGCACCGGATAGGAGGTCGTGTCGGGCTCCTGCCCCGCCTCGATCAGGCCGACCTTGTAGCCGGCCTTGGCGAGGTTGCACGCCACCGGCCCGCCGCCGGCGCCCGAGCCGACGACGATGTAATCGAAATCGGGATGCTGCGGATCGTTCGGCATCTTGGTCGCCCTCGTCGCCCTCGTCGCTCTCGTCGCCCTCAGAAAGTCTTCACGAGCTCGATCAGCGCGCGCTTGTCGCGATCGGGCAGGTCCGCGCCGAAGTAGTGGCCCTCGTCCTCGATGAAGTCGGGACAGGAGTTGAGCTTGTAGAAGTCGGGGACGAGCGCCAGGAGGCACTGCGTCGCCTGGTCGCCGGTGAGCCCTTTCTTCTTGACGTCGCGCAGCGCCTTCAGGGTGTTGTGGAGGAGGTGGATGAGGTCGACCTGCTTGGTCAGCCCTCGCGGCTCGAGGTTGGTGTTGGCGATGAGGTTGATCGGGGTCCCCTTCGGGATGGGTCCGACGTGGATGAAGCCGTCCGGGTCGGCGAGCTCACCCGCCCATGCCGCGTACGACTTCGGGATCTTGATGGAGCTCTCCGCGGTGGTGCGCCAGATCGAGTCCTTGCCGAGCCGTTTCTCGGGCCACAGCAGCTTCTCGATCGCGTCGTTGAACGCCGTCATGCGGGAGTCCACGTCGACCGCGGGCACGGGCTTGCCGAGGGCGTTGTTGTGGAAGAACGGTGCGCTGCACCAGATGGCGACGAGCGAGGGCGGCCGGTAGTAGCCGCGGCCGCCGTCCGGGACCTCCCAGGCCGTGTCCTTGCCGGTGAAGGGGTCCCACACCCGGATCGAGCCGACCCGCGACAGCGTCTTGTAGGTCTCCGACGAGAAGTTGTCCCAGACGTGACCGCGGATCGCGTTCGACGCGACGGAGCGCGCGGCGTTGGTCTTGACCTCGGTGACCGGCACGCGGATCTCGGCGGAGAGGAAGTTGCCGTCGAAGAAGTCCGGCTTCATCACCTCCTGCTCGAACCATCTCTGCCCTTCGGCGGATCTCGGCTGGATGGGCCGCGGCGGCTGCTTGCTCGAGTGGCAGTGCGCGCAGTTCTGGGCGAAGACGAGCCTGCCGCGACGGAGCACCTTCTCGTCGCCGGTGAGATACTTCTGCCCGCCGGGCGCCGTGGCGAGCTTCAGGGGACGGGCGACGTCGAGGAAGTACCGGGCGAGGTACGGCGCGTGCCCCTCGCTCCAGTTCCAGTGCGGCGACAACCGCTGCGCGTCCCGCACCCGGATCGGCGACTGCTTCTTCAGGCCGACGAGCGGGTCGAAGTGGCGGGTCCACTCCTCCCAGTACTCGCCGATGTTGAGATACACGCGGCTCAAGGCGGCCGTGAAGCCGACCGAGTCGGCCCCCTCCTTCAGCACGTGCGGCGTGAGCTGCGGATCGTGGACGCCATGCAGGTCGAGCGCGCCGCCGAGGACGTGCTCGTTGACGGCCACCTGCAGCCGGCCGGCGACGTTGAAGATGCCGTTCATCGCCCCGGGGTTGTTGAGGTAGTCGGTGGCGATGAACGAGGTGTCGAGCGTTCCCGGCGGGTTGCTGTGCAGCAGCTGCCAGATGAAGTTGTCCTCGCCCAGGTCGTTGCCGAAGACCTCCCACACCTTGAAGAAGTGCTGTCCGACGTAGTCGTTCAGGTTGGCGTACTCCGGCTCGTCGGGATTCGCGGGAGGGTTCGTCGGATCGGCGCCGAGGTGGCAGAACGAGCAGGCCATGCCGACGACGTACGGGCGCACCAGCTGCTGATCGTTGTAGTAGCCGGGCTCCCGGTAGTAGCGGTCCGGGTCCCACTTCGCCTTCGCCGCGGCGTCGAACTTCGGGTTCGGGAAGAGGCGGAGGCCCATGATGCCGCTGCTGCGTCCATAGGTGCGGGTGTCGATCCTGCTGTCGAGGTCGTACTTCGGCTCGCGCGGCACGTCGACGTACAGGCCGTAGGGGTCGGGCTGCGCCGGCCGCATGAAGCCGGGCTGGTTGAACAGGCCGTACTTCTCGAAGCGCTTGTCGCGCGGCGAGGTGACGACCTTGAGCAGGTCGGCGGTGCCGAAGCCATGGGTCGAGAGCCAGTCCCAGAACGAGGCGTTGTCGCCCGTCCAGAGGTTCCAGATCACGCGGCCCTTGACGTCGTCATCGCTCAGCTTCGCGTCCCGCCCCTGGAAGTCCATGCCGGGGAAGGGATCGAAGCCGACCTCCTTGAAGTCGGCGTACTTCCAGCTCGGCGCGACCGCCCCCCGGTGAGCGCACCCGGCAGTGACAAGAGCGATGAGAGCGACGAGAGCGAGGAGGATGACGAGCAGCGAGGGGCGTGAAGCGTGAGAGCGGGTCTTCATCGTTCCCCCTTCTGAGACGACCGCGGGTTTTCCACGGAGGGCGGGTCCCATCGCAGAGCCCGGCCTCGTCCGCCAGGCTCGGACGACTGCGGCCGCACCACGACAGGGACTGGCCGGAGCCGCCCGGAGCCGCTCGGAGCCAGGCCATCGCGGGCTTCCACCAGCCGAATGCACTTAAATCCGCTATTAGAAGGCTAGCTCAGGCCGGAAGCACGGTCAAGCGGCGGTCGCGAGACCGCCGCCTCCAGCCGTCGAAGCAGGGGCGGCGCAGAGCGGGAAGCCCGAACCGCCGGCGGCCGCCGGCGCTGGACCCACGAGCTCCCGGTCTGCCTGGCGGTGAGGGCGGCGGCGCCGCGCGGGAGGTGGGAGCGGCGGACCGCGACTCGCGGCGTCATGTTTCACGATATAAATCGTTCTTTCACTACGCGTCGCCGGTCCGTCCGGCGCTCGAGGAGACCGCCATGCCCAACCCCAGCCCCGACCCCGTTCGCCCCGCTCACTTCTACCCGATTGCCACCGGGCAACCCGTGCGGATCGTGCCGATGCCGCATGTCGTGAAGGCGACGCTGGCAGCCGTGCAGGCGCAGGCGGTGACGCCGCAGCTCGTCTACAACAACGGCCCGCTGCTCGCCAACGTCGAGGTCTTCACCGTCTTCTGGGGCTCCGCCTGGGGCCAGGGCGACCTCGCTGACCTGGCGACCGCGATCAATGACTTCTTCCAGTTCATCGTCACCAGCCCGCTCATCGACCAGCTTGCCGAGTACCAGGTCCCCGCCTTCCCCATCGGCGAGGGCTCCTTCACCGGCTCGGCAACGCTCACCGACAACGATCCGCCGGCCCAGGTGAGCGATCAGCAGATCCAGGACCTGCTGACCCAGGGGACCGGCGACGGCCAGCTCCCCGCCCCCGACGCCAATTCGCTCTACTTCGTCTTCACGCCGCCGGGCGTCGCGGTGATCATGGGCGGCGACCAGTCGTGCCAGGTGTTCTGCGGCTATCACGACGTGGCCGGCGGCAACGTCTTCTATGCGGTGGTGCCTTACCCCGACTGTCCCGGTTGCCAGGTCGGCAGCGGCGTCATCCTCGACGCCGTGACCACCGTCGCCTCGCACGAGCTCTGCGAAGCGATCACCGATCCCATCCCGGGACAGGGTTGGTACTGGTTCCAGGATCAGAACAACCAGGGGGAGATCGGCGATCTGTGCGTGGGCAACACCAAGATCGTCGGCGCCTACACCGTGCAGACCGAGTGGTCCAACGCCGCCGGCGGCTGCGTCTAGCTGCTCCCGGCGATCGGCACTGCCGAGTCGACCGCGTCAACGGACACGGCGCAGGCTGGCGGCCACCCGGGCGTGCACTTCCAGGTCCTCGGCGCGCTCCTTCTCCGAAGGCCAATCGGGCCGCAAGGCGCGGACGTGCAGGCGCAGTCCCTCGGCGATCGCGAGCGCTTCGCCGGGTGAAAGAGTCGTCTTCCGCTGGCTCCAGTAGCGCCGCTTGGCCTGCTCCACGAGCCCCCAGTCCCGCCCGGCGAAGGCCTCGATGTCCTCGCGGTTCACGCCACCGATGCTATCACCTGCTATCAGCGGGCCGCGCCGACGGTCCGGGTCGGGTAGTGGGTCAGTCT
>Ga0307477_10001223_pt1 | contig 22474 bp, 23 predicted proteins | sample atmos_gasesECM2C_FD_203316 | JGI IMG/M metagenome (GOLD analysis project Ga0307477, IMG submission 203316) | Hardwood forest soil microbial communities from Morgan-Monroe State Forest, Indiana, United States - atmos_gasesECM2C_515 | ecosystem: Environmental > Terrestrial > Soil > Temperate...
ACGACCTCGACCAGAGGAACCATATGAGGAGGATTAAACGGGTGGCCAATCACACACCGCTCCGGATGCTTACAGGCGGATTGCATCACGCTCATGGTCAGACCGGATGAACTCGAAGCGATGATGGTATCCGTCGGAGCTGCAGCATCCATGTCAGCAAATAATTTGACCTTGAAGTCCTTGCGTTCAGGTCCGTTTTCCTGAATGAGATCGGCGCCGGCAACAGCTTCCTTCAAGTCAAGAATGAAGCGCAAATGATCTCGTGAGCCGTTGGGTGAAATTCCAAGCGCCGTCAAGTCCTTCCACGCCGCATCGATGTATCGCCGCAGATTGGCTTCGGCGTTTGGCGCCGGATCTGTGGCGACAACATCAAGGCCACGCGCCAGGTATAGAGCAGCCCAACTCGCGCCAATGACTCCCGTCCCAACAATCGCTACATTCTTCACTTCGCGGGTCTTGGTGTTTGCCATTTGATCCTCCAATAAATTCGCTTTAAATCAATCGCAAGTTTGTTTCCGAGACCCTTAGCTGGCTCGGAGCGCCTCCACGTTTTTGCCTGGCTGTGCACCCGGGATTGCGCCGCTAGCACGCAAGCTTTGGATTTCGTTATCTCCAAAACCGAGCTCTTTCAGGACTTCATCGTTGTGCTCACCGATTCGCGGGGCACGCCTGGCAGGCACTTTGGAAACTCCGTGCACTTGAATAGGACTGTTGACGGTCGAGGTCAGCTTCTCGCCAGCTCCTTCGAGGGGAACGACGATGTCATTCGCTCGCAATTGTGGATCATTCACGACTTCCTGCGGGTCACGCACGGCGCCAAAGGGGACATGAACGCCGTTGAAGACTTCATACCAGTGCGACATCGGCTGCGAGCCAAAGATCTCATCGAGCATTGCCGTCAGTTGCGGCCGGTTCTGAGCCAGTTTGGCTGGATCGGAGAATCGGGGGTCCGTCAAAATGTCCTCACGACCCATTGCTTTCAGGACCGCGGGTACCTTGTCCGGAGTGGCTACAAGAACGAACCAAGTACCGTCGGAGGAGCGATACGTGTTCAAAGCTGCATTCGCGGGATGTGTTCGATCGTGCAGCCCATAGAAACTCGCGCCACACAGAGCGGCCTGGATAAAGACGCTGGCAGACCAGACACCCGCCGCGAGAAGCGAAGTCGTGACGTAGGATCCTTTGCCGGTGCGTTCGCGACGATAAAGCGCGGTCAGAATCGCGGCATAAATGCAGACCGCAGTTGCATTGTCGCCGCTACCTGCCACTGGCCAGGTCGGTGGCTCTCCAGCATCGCGTGTCATGAATAACAAACCACTTCGCGCCCAGAAGGCCGTGAGATCGAATCCCGGAAGAGCAGCGTCCGGACCTTTCTCGCCGAAGCCGGTGAGATCGGCATAGATCAGGCGAGGATTCCACTGCGCGACATCCTCGTATTCGAGCTTCAATTTCTCGCGCGCCGAGTGCGGTGTGTTGACGATGAACACGTCTGCCCACTTTGTTAACCGTTCGAGAACCTGCTGCGCACTCGCAGCTTTCAGATTGAGGGAAACGCCACGTTTGTTTCGATTCGCCAATTGGAAGGGATAAGCCTCTTCCGAATGGGGCTGGGGTGGGATCTTTTGCCCCTTTCTCCACGGCTCTCCCTCAGGCGGTTCGATTTTGACGACGTCCGCGCCGAAATCAGACAAGATGGTTGCAGCGCTCGGCCCGGCAATGAAGCTCGACAAATCCACGACCTTCAATCCTGAAAATATGTTGCCTTCAGTCATTTGTGTCCCCTTCTTCCCGATCACTACTTCTGATGGCGAGCCATTCAGAACTTCGAAATTTGCGTGCAAGGTTCTCGCCTCTCTCACGCCGCGTCCGTCGCCTTTTGCCCATAGTCGGCGTAGAACCCTTTTCCCGTCTTAAGGCCCAGCCGTCCTTCCTTGATGTATTGTTTGAGCAGTTCCCGCGGTCCCGATGGGAGTTCGGGATGGATCGCCGCATAATGCTCTTCGATGTCCAGCACGACATCGAGTCCGACTTTGTCCATGAGACGGAACGGCCCACCATGAATCCCAAGCAGAATCTGGAAGATATGGTCCACCTCGGCCGGTGTCGAAACCCCTTCTTTGACCACTTCGAGCGACTCCCGCTTCACGGCGGCCCAGATGCGGTTAAAAATGAACCCGACGCTTTCTTTCCTGACATGGAACGGAACAACCCCATAAAGTGGCAGGCGCTCCATCAAATCCGCAATCACTGCATCTGACGTCTTTCCGCACGACATGACTTCGACAGCATTCTGCTCGGGCGGCATGTAATAGTGCGTATTGACGACGCGAGAAGGTTTCGTAACGCGCTCAATGATCTGACTTGACGGGTAAGAAGACGAGTTGCTTGCCAAAATCGCATCTTGCGGCGCAAGACGGTCGAGATCGTTGAAAATTGTTTTCTTGAGATCGAGTCGTTCCGGCACTGCCTCCACCACCATCCAGGTGTCAGCGATGGCGGGCTCGAGAGTCTTTGCAAAGACAATCCGTCCAGCAACCGCGCCCGCACGTGACTTCACCAACTTGGGCAACTCGGGGTCTATGAATCGCTCTGCAATTTCAAGCTGTGCTGCCTTGGCATCGTAAAGCCGCACTTCTCCACCGCTGCTGGCAAGCATCAGTGCAATACGTGAGCCGAGGGTTCCCGCTCCGATCACAGCCGTGGGACGAGTTGTTGGGTTGAACTTGGATTGACCGGTTTGTTGATTCATTCAGTTCCTCCTAGTTATGGCGGCGAGTCATTTGAGCATTTGAAGTGGCGCGCAAGGCCCTACTTTCCCTGAAACTTCGGTGCGCGTTTCTCGAGGAACGCGGACGTGCCTTCTTTCTTATCGTCGGTCGAGGCGCAGACTGCGAAAAGCGAGGCTTCGATGAGCAGGCCTTCGGCCAGGCTCGTCTCCAGTCCTTTGTTGATCGCCTCAAGCGCGTACTTCACGCTAAGCGGTGCGTTCGCAATGATCTTCTTCAAAACAGTTTCGGAACGCTCGATCACGTGCGCGTCCGGCTCCAGTTCGTCCACCAGACCAATGCGATAAGCCTCGGCGGCATCGATGATCTCGCCGGAGAGGATGAGCTTGAGTGCTCGGCCTTTTCCTACCAGACGAGGCAGGCGCTGCGTGCCTCCATAGCCAGGCATGACTCCAAGCTTAACTTCTGGCTGGCCGAATTTCGCGCTCTCGGCAGCGATCCTGATACTGCACGCCATCGCCAGTTCGCATCCCCCACCCAGCGCAAACCCATTCACGGCAGCGATGACCGGCTTGCCAAGGTTCTCGATGAGGTCCGTCAATGCCTGTCCCCGACGAGTCGCCGCTTCTGCTTCTACCGCTGTGTTATTGGCGACCTCCGCGATGTCGGCGCCGGCTGCAAATGCCTTCTCCCCCGCGCCCGTGAGGATGACTCCACGCACGGCGGAATCTTCACGTGCGTCCTCGAATGCGGACCGCAGTTCGTTGATCGTCGCCTTGTTCAGCGCGTTCAAGACCTTGGGCCGATTCAGCGTCACGTACGCAATCGGACCTTTCTTGTCATAGAGAACGTTTTCGAGTTTTAGAGCGGAAGCCAGCGAACTCATTACTTCTCCCTATCAATCGTTGCGGTCTATGTTGTGTTTGTTATTACGCGGCCGGAATTTCGGCGTACACGATGCCGGTCAAGTTTCCTTCCGCCGCAAGCACTGTCTTCTTGTTGGACCCGTCGAGATTCGCGCTATAGACCGATCCACCTAGATCGGTCAGAAACATGCGACCGCCTTTGAGATCCAAGGCAATACCGATTCCCTCCATCAAATGGTCGAAAATAATCACCGGTTCTTTCTTTGCATTTCCCTGGGCCGGATCCATGGGCGCCCGATTCACCGTGTTGCCGCGCGGTGGATCGCCGCGGTCCGTCCAGTACATCGTCCTGTTGGCAAGGTCTAGTTCGAGGTCAATCGGTTCTGGCAGGCCCTCGTAGAGGAGTTCGATGTCTTTTCGATTGGCGGCACTTTGCTCCTTGGGAATTTCGAGGTTGGCGCGAAAGATACGTCCCTCGCCGGCATTCTCCGGCCCCTTCTGAGTCCAATAAAGTTTGCCGGCTTCGACGTCGAGCGCGATTCCCACGCACCATTTCTTAACGTCCTTTCCCGGACGGGCATCGCCCTCACTTGTATCGATCAGCGTTTCGATCTTGGAGCCATCCAGGTTGGCACGCATGACACGCATCCCTTCACGATCGCACCAGTAGAGCTTGCGGTTCTTCTCGTCGAGTTGCAGTTGCTTGGGAGTGAACGTGCCGCCTGGAGGAACAATGTGGGTAACGTTTTTTCCATCAAAATCCGCACGCTCGATCGAACCATCGTTGGCACTGGGGTTTCCCATGTTGGTCCAGTACAGGTGACCGGCGTCGGCGTCCACAACGATTCCGTCGGGAAGCCGCCTTCCCTCGCTCACGATGACCTTGAGGTCGGAGCCGTCGGGGTTCGCGGAAAAAACCTGGCCACTGCTCACACTCAGAAAGAACAAGCGGGGAGTCATGGCTTTTGCTGTGTTGTTTTTGATTTCCCATTTAGAGGATTTAACAGCCATGATTTTCTTTGCTCCTTTATTTATTGCCTTCAGTTCTTGGCAGACAGGTTGAATAAGAAACCGGAGTTCACTTCCATTCCGCTACACGAAGGCGCTGAACCCGGTTATGGCTCTGCCTAGAATCAGGTTCTGCATTTGAAATGTTCCCTCGTAGGAGTAGAGCGCTTCGGCATCGGCGAAGAAACGGCCCACGTTGTAGTCGGCGACGATGCCATTGCCGCCCAAAAGCTCCCGCGCCCAAGAGACCGTCTCGCGGCACTTGGCAGTGGTGAACGCTTTGGCAAGCGAGGCGTGCGCATCGGTCAGCTTGCCTTCCGCCTGCAATTGGGCCATTCGCACCAGCAGACATTGCGAAGCGGTGATGTTAGCGAGCATCTTCGCGAGGAGGTCCTGCACCATCTGGAATGAGGCGATCGGCTTTCCGAACTGAAGGCGTTCCTGACAATACTTGAGTGCATTCTCGTAGGCGCCCATTGCGCATCCGGTTGCCTCCCAACCAACCATGAAGCGCGTCATCTTCAGAACGCGAGCCGTGTCGCGGAACGACTTGTCTTCCTGCAACCGGTTCGCTTCTGGTATTAGGCAGTCCTCCATGGTGATGAGGCCGTTCTGCACCACCTTGAGCGCAATCTTGTTCTGAATCTTTTCGACTTTGAAGCCCGCCGTGGTCTTGTTCTCCACGATGAAAGCTTTGACTTGGTTGTCCGCTACGTCGCGAGCCCAGATAATAGAAATGTCACACCATGGAGCGTTGCCAATCCACTTCTTCTGACCGTTGAGGATCCAGGTGTCGCCATCGCGTTTCGCGGTCGTCAACATCCCGCCGGCAGTTCCGGAGCCAACGAGTGGTTCAGTCAGGCCGAAGCAGCCAATTTTTTCCCAGCGAGCCATGGGCGGGAGCCATTTCTGTTTTTGTTCCTCCGACCCGCCTAAGTAGATTGAACCCATGGCCAAACCGTTGTGCACACCGAAGAACGTCGCAATCGACGAATCGAAGCGCGCCATCTCCATGGCGATCAAACCAAACAGCTGCACACTTCCGCCTCTGCAGCCATAACCTTGCATAGCAATGCCGCCAATATTGAGTTCTTTCACTGTGGGCAAGATTTCGAATGGGAAAGCATCTTCGACCCAGTACTTGGTGATGATGGGCGCGATTTTCGTCTCCATGAAAGTGCGCACCTGTTTCAAAACCGCCAACTCTTCAGCGGGCAGTGTTTCGATGAGGCCGTAGAAATCGCTATTGGGTGCCGGTAGCAGTGCAGGCTTTTTGTCTTTTACTGGGCTTGCCATTAAAAACCCCTCTCTCACTGTTTATGTCTTGCTGCTGGCGGCACTTCATTCAAAGCAGGTGGGCCGCCAAACGCATCCGGAAATTACCTGCTGAAAAGAAGCGAGTTGCAATCTGAACGGAGGCGTTGATCAATAAACCAGTGTCATGAATAGATCAGTGTCAAATTTCACAACAGCCAACTCTTCAGCCGGCAGTGTTTCGATGAGGCCGTAGAAATCGCTATTGGGTGCCGGTAGCGGTGCAGACTTTTTGTCTTTTACTGGACTTGCCATTAAAAGCCCCCTTCTTCACGTCGGGCCCGCATGCCGCAGAGTGGTTCTTTACCGCAGGGCGAAACGCGTGTAAATGGAACATCGGTGGAATCGCGATGGAATCGTGGTGGAATCGGTAAGTTATTGATTCTTATGGAATTAACCAGATGTCTAGATGCATTTTGTGTTCGACAATTCCGGGTCGCATTGGTACATTCACCTTTCAGGTATTTTGCGTGTCTGTATTTTGCATGCCATGCGTATGTACACCCATCCCTCAGAGCGCGTTCGATTCGGAGACTTTGAGCTCGACCTCCGTACTGGCGAACTACGGTCAATTGAGGCGCCCGATCCCAACAATACGGTTCTCCTCAGAGAACAAATGTTTCAGGTTATGCGGATGCTCGTTGAAGGTGAGGGCCAGATTGTCTCCCGCGAGGATATCAAGACCAGGCTGTGGGGGAATGATACGATCATCGATTTCGATCAGGGCATCAACTCGACGATCAAGGCCCTACGCCGTGCCCTGGGGGATTCAGCGGACAACCCTCGCTACATCGAGACCTTGGGACGTCGTGGCTATCGATTGATGCTGACCATCGAATACCCGGAGTCAACGACGGGACCCGTTTTGGAGAAAGGCCGAGAGAACAGCGAGGAGCCTGCCGCCGAAATGAGCGAGAACACGGCGATAGTTCAGCGGGAGACAAGGCCTCGCTGGTGGAAGGCTGCAGTCGTGCTTGGGTCTGCTGTCATTCTGATGGGCGGGGGCTATTTCTCCTGGCGGCATCTTCGGGCTATCACCCCGCCAAAATCAGAAAGAATCAGGCTCGCCGTCCTGCCGTTTCAGAATCTCACTGGCGATCCCAATAAAGAATATCTTGCGGACGGCCTGACCGAGGGAACGATTTCACAGTTAGGTCGCCTTAACCCGGAACAACTGACCGTGATCGCGCGGACTTCTGTGATGGGATACAAACACAAGGACGAACCCCTGGAAGAGATCGGGCGCGATCTGTCTGTGCAGTATGTGCTGGAAAACAGCCTCCGCAGCAGCGGAGATCACTTACGCCTTACTAGTCAGTTGATTCAGGTGAAGGACCAAACTCATCTGTGGTCCCACGATTACAACTATGCCGCGACAGACATTCTTAATGTGGAAGACGATGTAGCTAAGGAGGTTGCGCGCGAGATCGAACTCCGTTTGACCTCACAACAACGAGCAGAGTTATCGCGGCCGCACCCAGTAAATCCGGAGGCCTTCGATGCCTACTTGCAGGGGTACTACTTCTTTCAGCGGGATACCGACAAGGATACAGACATGGCTGCAAGGTATTTCGAACGGGCGACTCAACTTGATCCCAGCTATTCGCTGGCTTGGGTCGGGTTGTCTCGAGCACTCCACTGGCAGGCAGAGGAGGGTCTGATCCCTATGGAAAAGGGTCACCGGCTTGCGCGTGACGCCATTGAGCGGGCCTGGGCGCTGGACCCGAACCTCGCAGAGGCATACTCCCAAATGGGGCGCCTTAAGAAATATGTTGATTTCGATTGGGCTGGCGCAGATGAATCCATCCGGCGGGCGACTGCTCTCGATCCGGAAAATCCTGAGTATCTGGATCAGGCAGCCTCCTCCGCACTCATATTCGGCCGTTCTGACGAGGCTCTGGCATTAGCTCGCCGTGCCGTCGAGTTAGATCCGCTCAATGCCTCCAGCTGGCACCGGCGTGGAGAAATTGAATTTTACGAGGGTCAGCTTGCTGCAGCCGAAGCGGATGTCAAGAAGTCCCTAGAACTAAGCCCCGATGTTTTCCTCGGTCCCGTCCTGCTAAGCAGAATTTATTTGATGCGGGGGCGGCCCCAGGATGCTTTGCCTGAAATCGAACGAGTACGATCTGATGCCGTGCGCACGTATCTATACGCTCTTACGTACGCAGCGATTGGCCGGGAAAAACAATCGGAGGCTGCTCTGAAAGAGCTAATTGCGAAATACAGTACACGTGAGGCGTTCCTGGTTGCCGAAGTGTATGCGTTTCGAAACCAGCGAGATGAAGCGTTCGTGTGGCTGGACCGGGCTTATGCTCAACATGAAGACGATCTACCTATGACGAACTTGTTGCCGGAGCTAAAGAACTTGCACGGGGACCCACGCTATAGCGCGTTCCTGAAGAAGATACACCTGCCGACCATATAGTACTGGTCCCGAGTGCGTTTATTGGCCGAATCAAAACTTGGAACGCGTACGGTCGTATTTCGCTGATTCTTCAGAAGTCCCCGGATCGCAGGTGCGATTTGAGCTGGCGAAAGCACCGTTGTCGCCACCTGATAGAGCAGAGGCTGAAAGAGGTTGTGATTCGTTCGATCAATCACAATGACATCGGCGTCCGCATGCTTAAGGGCCTTAGCGGCAGCGAGCCCTGCACACGCGGTAGATGTTTCTCCTACTTCAGAGACGCGCGGTAGAATCTTCAGCAAGCAACAAGGAGGCCACGTGGGAGAGGAGAGTTTTCGCAACCCGATTCGGACCCCCGACCTCGAAACAAAAGTCGCTATTCTGCGGAAGAGAGCCGAGCAGGAAAAAGTAATACTCCCAGAGGCGCAAAGACCACGCGCTGCTCGTGTGCCGTTCCGCGATCCGTTTGTGATCCGTTAACGCGAACTACCATGTACCAATATCAATTTACAGTGCCAGCCGTGCTGTCTAAGTTGTTGCATCTACGTTTCGGTGGGATTCAATTCCCTCCATCTCCGCCAGTCCTTTGATCGGTTGAAAGGTCGAGACTTCCGACCCACATTCAGCTCACTGGCGGCTAGGGACAGCCCGTGAGTCCGTGCCGGCCAACTGACCGACAGTCAGCCGACTGGTTCTATCACTATCGCCCGTACTGCCGGATGAACTCCTGCACACAAATGGCACACAGAGTTGTCCCACAATGCCCGGTCGGACCGGGAACATTCCCTTCACTTCCCACAAGCCCGTTTCTGGCCAATTTCTGGTTGACCGACCAACCGGCCAGAGCATCGTATTCTGCTTTCCTCGACGGCGTTTCTGACCAACCCGGGACACTTGTTTTATCCAAGTTCTCAGACCTAGACTACGTCCCGAGATATTTATCGTCATTTCAGTTCAAGCAAATCTTAGGATTCGTGCAATCGACCATGCGTCCAGTCATTCAAGTTTCAGCAATCCGCAAGACCTACGGCTCTGCGGTGGCGGTCGACGATGTATCGTTTGAGGTCAACGACGGTGAGATCTTTGGATTAATCGGGCCGAACGGCGCGGGAAAGACCACGACGATGGAGTGCATTGAGGGCCTGCGCACGCCCGACCGGGGCGCCATCACGGTGCTGGGTCTTGATCCCTTCAAAGACGTTTACAAGCTGCAAGAGCGGATTGGAGTTCAGCTGCAGCAGGCGCAACTGCAAAAGCGGATCAAAGTGTGGGAAGCGGTAGACCTCTGGGCCTCTCTTTACCAGAGAAATGCGATCAACGGCGGACGGTTGCTCGAACAGCTCGGCCTTATTGACAAGCGGAATGCCTGGTTCATGACCCTGTCGGGCGGCCAGAAGCAGCGATTGTTCATTGCCCTTGCGCTGATCAACGATCCGGAGCTGGTGTTTCTCGACGAGTTAACCACCGGGCTGGACCCCCAGGCGCGGCGCGCCATCTGGGACTTGGTGCGCGGAATCCGCGAGCGCGGCAAAACGGTTTTCCTGACTACGCATCTCATGGAGGAAGTCGAGCGGTTGTGCGACCGGGTAGCCATCATCGAACACGGACGAATCATCGACATCGACAGCCCGGAGAGCCTGGTTAAGCGGCACTGCCCTGAGCGAACTGTCGTCCTCGCCACAGACGACGGAAGCGCTGCGGACCGTTTTCGAGCGATCCCGCGAGTCGAGGCGATCACGTGCAGTGCGTCGCAGTTCACGATTCGCGGTAGCGGCGACGATCTTGTCACCGAGGTGATTCAGTGTCTGTCGGAGAATCGGATACGGGTCACCGATTTCCGCACGATTCTCCCCAACCTTGAGGATGTCTTTCTCAAACTGACCGGGCACTCGATTCGCGATTGAGGGTTGATCCTATGCTGCGTGGACTCTGGAAATTGACATGGATCGAAATTAAGATATTCCTGCGCGAGCCGTTGGGGGCGATCGGGACGATCGGTATCCCGGTTTTAGTGTTCCTCGTGGCGGGTCGGATGGTCGGCCGCAGAGCTGCACTGACCTCACCCGCGGCGAGTAGTTTTATCGGCGTCGGTCTACCGGTACTCGCTTCGGTCCTGATCCTCATCGGCGCCGTGCTGTCGCTGGTCACGATCATTTCGATCTACCGCGAGGGGGGCATTCTCAAACGACTCCGCGCCACTCCGCTGCGGCCCCAGACGATTCTCACCGCCCACGTGATGGTAAAGCTGCTGCTAAGTGCGGCCACACTGGTTTTAATGGTGGCGGCGGGCAAACGCTACTATCCGGTCGGCATTCATGCCCCCTTGGTGGGGTTCACGACGGCACTTCTGATAAGCACCTGCAGCATTTTGTCGATCGGCTTTCTCATCGCCAGCATCGTTCCTACAGCGCGCTTTGCGCAGCCGATCGGCGCCGTCATCATGTATCCGATGATGGCGGTTTCGGGACTTTTCGCGCCGGTTGCATCGCTACCGCTAGCGGCACAAGCAGTAGCCAAAGTTTTGCCGCTAACTTACGCGGTCTCACTGCTCGAAGGGATTTGGAAGGGCGACGCGTGGTGGGCGCACACGCGCGACCTGACAGCATTGGCCCTGACGTTTATCGTATGCACGGCGCTCTCGGCGAAGGTGTTTCGCTGGGAGTAGCGAGTAATTCTCGAAGCCGTCGAAATCTTCTTCAACGCCGAGGCGGCAACCCGGAAGTTATTCCGGGCCAGAAGTCGGCATCTGGGAAGTCATCTCAGGAGTCTGCCGCCGACTGACCGACAGTCAGCCGACTCGTTCTATCACCATCGCCCATACTGCCGGATGAACTCCTGCACACAAATGGCACACAGAGTTGTCCCACAATGCCCAGTCGGACAGGGAACATTCCCTTCACTTCCCACAACCCCGTTTCTGGATAGCTTCCGTGTTGCCGAGTACTCGGGAGTTGACGCGGCCTCAGCAACGCTTCGGCTCGGATCTCCTAAACCTGAGAGCAACCTTCGACATCAAGGAATTGCACTTCTCGAGTTGCCCTAGCCTGGTCCGTAAGCCATCCACATGTTCACCAAGAAATGAAATGCAATTAAAACGTAGAGGTCCTTGCGAAGCATCATCAGAAGTCCAAACGCCAACACCAGCCCCACCATGGGCCAAGTTTGCTGAACCTGCCAAAGATGATAAAGAGCAAAAAGAACCGAACTCACAACCCAGTTCACTTGCCCCAGGAACGCGGACTTTTTCATTAGGTAGCCGCGAAAATACAACTCTTCGCCGACAAAGTTGCCAATGCCCAGGAACAACAGAGCAATGGGTGGAAAGCTATACATAGCTTCCGGCGTGTCTTGGAAGATGCTGTCAGCTGGAATGCGGAAGAGCGGCACGGATTTTGTCCAGTTTCCGATCACCGGTGCTACAAACTTCTGATAGAGCAGTGAGACCAGCGCAAACAGAACGAAATAGATAGGCAATACGAGAAACAGTCCCCGCCAGTCCACTCGATTCAGGCCCAGAAACGCAATGCGTTCACGCAGGGACAGCTTGTCCACGTACCGGAGGACGAGAAATGGAACGAATGTGTGCCACCCAAGTGTGATTGCAAGTATCCAAGCATACTGAAGGTATCTTGCAGATAAGCCTGTAATAGCCATCTGCGCTCGAAAGAGAGGTTCGACGTTGAGGCAGACGAAAGCGATCAAGCCGGGCAGAAGGTAGAGAAACAAGTAGGCCACTTTCGCCGGAGTCGTCCGCGCCTGGTAATTGGCCTCGAAGCTCGTGTAGACTGCGTCGTCACGAACAAAAAAACGTCTTAACCGTGAGCCGTATGACTTGAATTTTGTTTGAATGGTCACGGAAGTCTCCGAGTCTGGAACTCATTGGCAATCTAACAAGTTCGCGACTGAGTGAACCGCCATTTCTGCGAATCGACCGATTCTTGCTGCGAGCCGAAGGTTTTGCGCGGCGAACCGATCTGAGCAGCCGGAAAGTGAGGTACAATTTTCGCCGTGTTCAAGACCAATGGAATGCGGCTTGGTTCGTTCTGGTGGTTTCAAACGGCAGGATGGGGTTGTTTTTGTCTCTTATCTTTTCTGGTAGTGCTTCCTTACGTTCGTCAACCGGCGGAATTGGGCTATCAGAGTTTAAGCGCCCTTTTGAGGGACCAAGCTCTGATGTGCTTTGGGGGGTTTTTTGCCAGTCTCGCACTTCGTCCCGTGTGCCGTTCTCTGACGCAACGCCTATTCTCTTGGATCGCCATGGAAGTCCGCGCAACGGGATGGTCTTTGGCGATCGGAACTGCCATGGTGGTTATCATCAGCCGATTCACTCTGGCCAAACCCGAGCCGATGGAGTTATTGGAAGCCTGCGCGAAAGTGTCGGTCGTCTTTTTTCTGTGGTGCAATTTGTATTTCGGTATCAAGCAATCGCAGAGGAATGCGGGGATGCGAGAAAGGCTGGGGGAAGCGCAAACTCCAGATCAGAACCGCACCGAATGTATTTCGCGTTTCACTGTTCGGACCGGACAGCGAATCCAGGTCGTGCCTGCAGAAGACGTGAGATGGATCTCCGCAGCTGGAGATTACGCCGAGCTACATACAAAAAGTGCTATTCATTTGCTGCGCGACACGATGAATGCTCTTGGACAAAAGCTCGACCCCGCTGAGTTTGCCCGGATTCATCGCTCGAAAATCATAAACCTGGCTCGCATTCTCGAAGTTCGAAGCATAGAAAATCGCGAATACATCGTGACGCTTAGTGACGGCTCCCAACATCGGTCGAGCCGCACATATGCGGACAAGATTGAGCGCTGGCTCCATCCGGGCAGACCACAGAACTGATTCTCGTGGGCTTTTCCTTCTAGAACAGGTCTAAACGAGAACTAGTCCGCAGAAGGGGACGCGATGAAGCGCACGTGGACGATCATAGGGGTAGGCGACGTGCCGGACAGCTTCAAATGGTACCAGGCGCTGTTCGGTCAGCCGGCTACCCTTCCTGCCCATGTTTACTTTGGGCAAATCCTCGATTCAGATGGAACTGTCTTGCTCTGCCTCCACAAATGGGTTGCCCACGAGCATCCCTCATTGATGAGCCCCGATCATGCGGCACCCGGCAACGGCCTCCTGTTGTTCTTCCGTGTCGATGATTTCGACCTGGCGCTTCAAAGGGCACGCTCTCTCGTCACTGCTCGAAGAGGAACCACACTTGAATCGGAACACTCAAACCAAGGAGTTCTCGCTCCGAGATCCGGACGGATATTACGTTACGATCAATGCGCTCTCTGCGGCCTGACAAGGCGCTGCAGCTGCCGAGCGCTAGCCTGGGCTTCATGGGGCAGCACCGCCCGACTTCGCTCCCCTCGCTGAGCGGCTCTGCCGTCAGAGTGCCCATTGCGTTAGGGAGCGTATCGCGGAGTTTCGATTATTCTGATCGAGTCACGGGCAATACGGAAGTTGTGCCGGGCCAGAAGTCGGCTTCGGGGAGATCGCCATTGGTCTCCTCCAAGCCCGTTTGTGGATAACTTCCGGATGGCCGAGAACTTGCCAAGAATGTCGCGCGCGGCGGTATCGCAAAACATAATATGGATTTCGGCATGTGCTTGGAACACGAGAAGGGGCGAAGGCTGCCCAGGTAGGAGGTCACCATGAAGACTTATCGCTGTAGGGCGTACATTATGACGCTGCTGACTTTGAGTCCGGTCATTCCGGGAGTGTCAGCTGCCCAGTCTAACCAGGATTCCGGACGCGGAATGAGTCAAATAGATAGCGCAACTTCCGGCGTCCATGACTTCGATTTCTTAGTAGGCCACTGGCGAGTTCATCATCGAAAGCTGAAGGAGCGTCTCGCCAACAGTCACGAGTGGATTGAGTTCGAAGGTACGTTGAGCAGCCAGCCGCTGATGGGGGGCTACAGCAATGTCGACGACCTCGTGCTCGAAGTGCCGGGCGCTCCCTATCGTGGCGTCGCGCTGCGATCCTTCGACTCGAAGACCCAGCAGTGGTCAATCTGGTGGCTCGACAGTCGGACGCCACTGGGACCTGTGGATCCACCCATGAGAGGGACCTTCAAGGACGGTGTGGGAACGTTCTACGGGGATGATACCTACAACGGGAGACCGATCCGCGCACGATTTTTATGGACCAAGATTACTCCGACATCGTGTCACTGGGAACAGGCTTACTCGCCAGATGAGGGCAAGACATGGGAGACCAATTGGGTGCAGGACATCACGCGAGCACACTAATCGAAGGGAGCGACGTTCCCGACGTTGGATTCATGATCTCCTCGATGCCGACAAACTGGAGCCAAGAAAATACTGAACTGAATTGGTTCAGACAAGCAATCTCAGTCCCGGCCAATCTTAACCCGACCAATGCGACTTCTTGTCTACAGGCACAATCTCGTCGGGTGGACCATAACCGCGATCGTGTGCCTGATTCGAGACTGCGTATAGCTTAAGGTCGCTCCAACTCCATCGACTGGAAATGGGTGGCCTCCCGCAGGCACAGTACAGCGTCCATTCATCTGCGAATCCTTCAGCCAGCGGCATCAAGTACGACCCGTTACGGTACGGGCTGAAGCCAGGCAAATATCGAGTCAAGCATTTTGGACACTCAACGCAATGGCGAACACGGGAAGCCATGGCATGTGTCGGTGAGCTCCTTCGAGGGCTCTTCCCACCAGCTCCTGTCGTAAACAATCTGGGTCACGTCGATATTCGCGTGACCCATGTTGTCCCGCACAATCTCCGGCCTTGCGCCTTCGCGCAGCATAATGGCTGGAATGCGCGGTGCGGGAGCTTCGAAAATACTCCTTTATCGCTCGAATCGGCCGACTCCGAATCTCTGAAAAAGCTGTTTGCCAACATTCGCGGGCAAAGCGATTTTCGGATGTGTACGTGCGACATCTGCAACCGACGTGCCTGTGCTTTCGTATACAGGGGTTGCCAGAAAGGCGTGGATCTCCTTGCCCGCATTCGGCCCGCTGAGCACCAATGCCATGCCTGAGATTTGTCCGCGGTCGTTGATTTTGTTCGCCATGACTGCGTACAGGTTGGAACTGGCAGGAAACAGCGTGTTGAGGTCGGTCAACACGCCGTTCTGCCAGATGAAGCCATGGGACCAGTTGAAGTTGGAGTCCCAGGCGCTTCCCACCACTTGGCCCTGGTTGTTGATGCCGCTGGCAGAGGCGCCAAAATCTCCCGGCAGAAGACCGAGGTTTGTCATTGTGTCGTTCTGCCAAAGAGTGGGATATTTGGTTGTGCCGTCAGCGCTGCGGACTTGCCCAACAATTTGGCCCTGGTCGTTAATGCCCCAGGCGAGATTGGAACGCGGAAATCCGAGGTCAGGAAGCGGGAAGGCACTGCCGTTTTGCCACAATACGGCGTGAAGCGCTGTGGTGCAGTTTCCCGAGTAGCCTACGGCCTGGCCTTGATCATTGATGCCGTAAGCGATCCCGTCTGGATCACTACCCACCGTAGGAAGAGGCTGGGCTTTGCCTTTTTCCCACAACACCGCCAATGTAGTCTTATAAGGAGGGCCAGCGGGACATCCAGAGTCAATGACAGTCGTTTCCGCAAATCCTGCAATTTGCCCGCGGTTATTGATGGCGCTGGCCTGTCCGTTATTTCCGCCCACCGTCGGGAGAGCGCTCATATGGCCGTTGTGCCAAAGAAACGGACGACACGTAAGTTTTGTGCCAAAGCCGCAAACGTCTTCGCCGTCCGGGTCGGGGACCGATGTTTCGGCCATACCAACCACCTCGCCGCGCTCGTTGATCTGGCCCCAGTTCATCCAACTGTTCGGGCCTCCAAGCGTGCCGAGGTCGATCTTGAGTCCGTCGACATCGATCGCGGCACGGCCTTTTACGAGTGTCCCAAAAAGCGAATCGCTGAAGGGGGCCAAGGTCCCATACATGACCTCCGTCCAACCGTGATTATTGACGTTCATGGCACAACCCAGATTCCCATTGTTCATAGTGCCCAAATCGGTAACTTTGTAGCTCGCTTGAGCGACCGCATCGCTGAAGCAAGCCAGAACAATCGTCGTCAACCACGGTATCCAGAAATTCCGCAACTGTCTAAGCGTCCTCATATGTCCTCTTTTCCTCCGGTAAAGTCGTGGTGCCGAGATGACTGGCGATTTACGTCAGGTACCACTCGGCGCTCGGACAGTTAGTGTGCAATCGAGAGCAGAATTGGCTCACAACTTCACAAACTCCTGCTGAGTGAGAACGGAGGGAGCATGTGGTGTTCCACGTTCACAACGATTACGTGAGACAACAGGCCCAACACTTCAGAGTTCGAAAACGAGTGGCGGACTAACAGCCTCCTGGGGCGATCCCAAAACAACTAGAGCGCCTGTTTCTCCAACTTTTCACACACGCACTGGCGAGAGGTTACGAAATTCGGGAACGTCAGCAGCCAAAAGTCAGGCGGATCAAGTTGCGATTGATTTTCAGATGATTTAACATACATACCGGTTGGTATGTTGGAAGCACGCAAGAGTCCGAAACAGAGTTCGAAACCTAGAGCGACCAGGCTGCGCGATTCTGAGCGCACGCGGGAGCGCTTGCTACAGGCGGCATCCCGCGAGATCTACAGATCGGGTTTCCAGAGTGCCAGCCTGGACACCATTCTGGCCGTAGCTGGAGTCACCAAGGGCGCACTGTACTACCACTTCGACAGCAAGGAAACCTTAGGATACGCGGTCGTCGAAGAGGTCATCGCCCCCGACGTTCGCGGCAAGTGGGTGCGCCCTCTACAGGGCGTCAAGGACCCTATCGCCGCTTTGATCGGCGCTGTTCAACGTATACCCGTTCGGCCCGCGGATGTGCGCGGTGGCTGCCAGCTGAACAATCTGGCGCAGGAAATGTCTCCTCTTGATGCGGGATTCCGGAAGCGGCTGGAGATAATCTTCGATGCCTGGCGGGAGGCCGTTGCCTCCGTTTTGCGAGAGGGCCAGACCCACGGAAGCGTTCGCCGCGACGTGGAACCCACTGACGCCGCCGGCTTACTGATCGCGATGGTCGAAGGCTATGCGTCGCTGGCAAAGAATGCTCAGGATCCGAAAGTGATCAAAGCGGGGATCAGAAACATAGTGGGCTGGCTGCGGTCCCTGCGCGCGCCGGGCAACCGCAAGCGAGGTTGATCGCATCGGTGTCTCAAGGAGCAGTTTGGCACGGTTACATACCAACCGGTTCGTATGCTCGGAGTTAGCATCGCGATCGGGCGAAGCGTTTCACAACTAGATCATGAAAAGGAGAACGGACAATGACAATGACAGGGACAAGGATCGCAGTGTCGCGCAGGAATCTGCTCGCAACGGGAGCCTGCGCGCTGGTTGGAGCCGTGAGCCTGCCGGGACCGGCAAGTGCCAGCGCATTGGGAGGGCAGAACTTAACGAACGAGGAGATTGTCCGGGAGTGGTACGCAGCCTGGGAGCAGAAAGACTGGGGTCCAGTGGATAGCCTGCTCGCCGACAACTTCACCTTTTCAAGCGCGGCCGGCGACGACCACATCAGCAAGAGCGCTTTCAAAGAGCAATGCTGGAAAACGCAGATCAATTTCATCAAACATTTTGACCTGGAGCGGGTCTCCACCAACGCGGACGACGCTTTTGTGAAGTATCTTTGCCACACCACGAACGGTAAATCGTTCCGGAACGTGGAGTATCTCCGGATCAAGAACGGAAAGTTGCAATCCATTGAGTGTTATTTCGGCGCGCAATCCAGCTTTCCGTCAGCAGTGAGCACTGGGCAGAAGTAACCTACGGGCCTGGAAGGTAAGGCGTGGGGTGCCGATCTGCCGAAATCACCGGTGATGCACTCGTCATTCTCACTTCGTGTAGCAGGAAGTCGAAACGAGAGAGCAAGGGATTCCATCATGAGCGCCCGCGAAATTCAGGATGAGAAGGCCATTGCACGTGAGATGTTTGTTCAACAAGCTGCTCACGCTAATGCGGGTGTTTCGGCTAGCCCACTGCAGGCAGCTACGATTTGCTCCACCAAGAGTAGACGGGATTACGCTCTTGAATCGACAGCGGACGAGTTCTGCGAAGCTGCAGATACATCATTGCTTCCGGTAATCCGAGTTGATGCTGCAAACCTCATGCGAATCTTGCGGCAATTGGAGGTTATAGCAAAACGACAGGCGCCACGAATCGCGTTCAAGGCAAAGGGAAGCATCCTACTCTTGGATTTAGCCGACATCTTGGCGGTGCAAGCCGAAGGTAATTACGTTTCGTTGCAACACCGGCCTAATTCCTATTTGGTGCACGAGTCCCTCTCGTCCGTGGCGGAGAAGCTCAAGCCCTACGGTTTTATTCGCATCCACCGCTCGGTCGTCGTGAATATTTCGGCCGTGGAGGAGATCCAACCTTTACCGACGGGGGAGTACAGGCTGCGCGTAAAAGGTGGGAAGGAATACTTGGTAACGCGTACATACAAACACAACCTCAGAGATCTCGCTCAACTGTGGGTAGGCTCAGAGCGGCTTTGCGGCTAACAGGCAGCAAGAGGTTTTACCTCGTTATTCCCCCGTAGCATTCCCGATCGTCCCTCACGAAAAGTCAGGCCGTAAACAGCGGGGCAGAATGAAAGCGCAAGCAGAAAATCTTGCTGGGGCGGCTGCTGGGCGGTTGTTCCAAAGCCTGCGCTGAGTGGTCGGAACGGTCGAAACCACTCGACCGCCTGTTGCAACACCAGGCGGACCTGTTCTGAGCAAACCTCGTACGGTGCTAAGACTCGTTGTCCATGCATCACCTCAACGCTGCTGCCGATGTTTTCGAAACTAGCTGCGGGAGCCTCAAGCTACTTCTAGATAGCGGGGCATGCCGGAAGTTGCATCCAAGGACCGACTCTCGACGATGCTGGCCCGAAGTCGGCATCTGGGAAGTCACCTCAGAAGTCTGCCGGTCTCCGACTGACCGACAGTCAGCCGGGCTGCGACCTGAGACCCTTGAATGTGGTCGTGCAGATTTAGCACATTTCTCGCACACAAACCCAACCGAAACGAAGCGGAATCGGACTTGCGAAAAGCAGAACGAGTTCGGGTTCATCGTGTCTGGGCGGCCGTATTTTCTGGTTGTCGATAATTGGGAGCGTCCATCCGCACTTCCCACAAGCCCGTTTCTGGCCAATCAAGAGACGCTGATAGTTGTTCGTCACATGTGCGTTTCCCAGTACCGATCGGACCGGCAGTCCACTAGCTTACTGGTGTCCCGAAGTCCTTATTGTTGGGGAAATGATTCCCATCCTCCTCCGAGTGCTTTGTACAAAGCGATCAGATTCGTCGTCACCGCAGTCTGGCTCTGCGCCAAAAGGTCTTCACTCTCGTAGAGTTGCCGCTGGGCATCGAGCACGGCCAGAAAGTCCCCGAGGCCGGACGTGTAAAGCTCCCGGGAGAGCTCAAGCGCCGTCTGGTTCTGCGACACGGCTGCCTGGAGCCGATCCCGGCGCTCCTGCTCCTGCGAGTAATTCACGAGTGCGTTCTCGGTCTCTTCCAGAGAGTTCAGAACCGTCGATTGATAGAGGATCTGGGTCTGTTTCCGGCGCGCGTTTTGCACGGCGACGTTCGAGCGTATACGGCTGCCCGTGAATATCGGCAAGCTGATCGCCGGTCCCGCCGCAAAGAAATTTCCCAGAGAAAGGGAGAGATCATGGAGTTGCGTCGCTTGCCTTCCCGCTGACCCCAACAAAATGAACCTGGGAAAATAGTCCGCCCTCGCGGCTTTGACGTTGGCGGCGGCACCGGCGATTTCATCATCTGCCCGGCGAACATCTGGCCGTCGCTTTAACAGGTCCGATGGCAATCCGACCGGAACCTCGGGCGGAACCACTGGCACTGGGGCGGACGTTTCCAATTCGTTTTCCAAGGCTGCGGGCTCCTGACCGAGAAGCACGCTAATCCGGTGCATCGAAGCCGCAATAGCGCTTCGCAGCAACGGGACCACAGCGTTCGTGGTCTCGAGTTCTGCAACTGCGCGCGAGACATCGAGCTGAGTCGCTAACCCAGCCGCCGCTCTCGTTTGTGTAAGGTGGACGGTATCTTCCTGTGTCCGAATATTTTTCTCGGCTATATCGAGCCGCAGTTGAAAGCCCCGGAGATCCGCATAGCTCCGTGCGACCTCGCCAAGAAGCACGACGAGAACATCGCGCCTGTCCTCTTCCACAGAGCGTACGTTGGCGCTCGCAGCCTTCACCTCATTGCGGATCCGACCGAAGGCGTCGATCTCCCAAGCGGAGTCGAATCCCACCTGGAAATTGTTGAGTTCGACCGGGTGGAAAGTGGGAGCGTTTATCCCAGGATTGAAAGCAGCAACCCTCTCGCGCAGACGCTCTGCGCTGGTTGTCACACCCACGGACGGGTAGAAGGCGGACTTCGCGACTCCTCTTGCTGCGCGCGCTTCGTCGACACGCGCTGCGGCCAGACGTAAGTCCAAGTTGTTGGCCACGCCGCGGCGGATCAGTCGTGTCAGCTCCTCGTCATGGAAGGAGTTCCACCAGTCCGCGTTGGGCGGCTCCTTCGTGGACACGCCGCGAAACGACGTGGCCGCCCAGGTTTTTGTGGATTCCTCCGTCTGCGCCCTGACGTTCGGTCCGAAGACCAAGATCAACCCGCATAGAAATAGAACCGATCTAACCGCTAGAGCTTTTCGCTGTGCCTTCACTGGCTTGCTCCTGAGTTTGCCGAGTTCTTGGAACTCAAGCCAATTGCCGATCCATTGATATAGACGTCCATCTGCTGACCGACATAGACAGAAGGCTCAGCATCCCGAATGCGATAGATCACCTGTAGAACGCGAGTGTCTACGCGCTCCGTGCTGTCACCTGTCAGCGATTTCTTGGGGATCACATAAGGCTCGAAGCGGACAAACTCCAAGGGAATTCTTGTAGAACCGTTTCCACGGGGAGACGCCACCGCCTGCGCTCCGCCCTGCACACGCCAGGCATCGTGCTCATCTACATCCACACGGACATGCAAAGGAGTGACGCTTCCCAGAATCATGAGAGGCTCGCTGAGCGGGCCACATTGCGCATATTGGCCCAACCGCACTTTGTTCTGCAGAATGACGCCCGCGATCGGCGCTCGCATCGTCAGACGATCAATATTGGTCTCAACCATCTTGACCTGAGCTTCCGCCTGAGCGACTTCCGATTTCGCGACGGCAATATCGGGAGCCCATGCGCCCGCCTTCAGTAACCTCAATTGGGCTTCCACCTCGGCCAACCGCGCCTGCGCCGCTTTGTAGGCAATTCTCCTGCGCTGAACGTCCTCGTCACGAACCGCCCGTTTGTCGGTAACGCTTTCGATCAATCGCACTTGCACCTCGGCATCCGCCAAATTTGCCTGAGCCTCACGCACGCGCTCTTCGGCCGGTGGAATGTCTTCGGCACGAGGTTCCTGTTCGAGTTTGGCCAAACGTGCCTGAGCCCCCGCTAGTGCAGTGCGTTTGACCTGCTGATCTGCTTGCAGGTCGCGGTCATCCAGAGAGAACAGTTTCTGGCCTTGCCCTACACGGTCTCCTGCTTTTACGTACAACTGCGTGACCATGCCTGAAACAGCACAACTTATGTCGATGTTTTCAGAGTTAGCTTCGACCAGCCCCACTCCCGCGACGACCTGCTCGAAGCTTGAGGTAGGCGGAGCCGAGGGCGGAACCGTCGGTTCCCGCCTAGGGCGCGTACGCGCCACCGAAATCATCCCAAGAATCGCGGCAACCGCAGCAACGATCGGAAGAACTGTTCTCTTCATGACTGAATCTCCCTCTTACTGTTCCTTTCCGTTTTGACGATCCGCCCGTCGTCCATGTGGGCGATAACGTCTGCAAAGTGAAAAACGCGCGAGTCGTGCGTGACGACGACCGCGGCGCGATCCGGATGAACGGCGTTCGCGGCCACCAGTTTCATCACAGCTTCCCCGGTCGCGTGATCAAGCGCGGCAGTAGGCTCGTCGCAGACGACCAGCCGCGGCTCGTGAACCAGAGCCCGCGCGATCGCGACGCGTTGCTGCTCGCCTCCAGACAGCGTGGCGGGCAGTGCGTCGCGCCGTCCGTTGAGCCCCAGCTGATCGAGCAACGCCTTCGCACGGTCGACGGCTTCCGTGCGTTTCATTCCGGCTGCAATCAGCGGGACCGCCGCGTTTTCGGCGGCCGTCAGC
>Ga0307477_10001224_pt1 | contig 22460 bp, 22 predicted proteins | sample atmos_gasesECM2C_FD_203316 | JGI IMG/M metagenome (GOLD analysis project Ga0307477, IMG submission 203316) | Hardwood forest soil microbial communities from Morgan-Monroe State Forest, Indiana, United States - atmos_gasesECM2C_515 | ecosystem: Environmental > Terrestrial > Soil > Temperate...
ATGTACAGCAATTCCCACCACCCGGAATGGCAAGAGCAGCAACCAGATAAAAGGGTGGAGCACGAGCGCCAACAGCGCCACCGGCCAGCACAACACGAAGAGCATGCACCAGAGGAGAAAGCTGAACACGGATGACCTCCTTAACTTCACTTTCTCTCCATTACGCGGCATCCCGTCGGAAAGTTCGAACAAAAGGACCCTACGCGGCCAAATGCTTTTTGAGAAAGCCGAGTGTTCGCAGCCCTGCATCGCGCCAGATGTCTCCACTGAAGCCGTGTCCTGCCCCGGGATAGATTTGCATCTCGTACACAATGCGCTTCTTCTCCAGGATCCTCTGCAGGTGATAAGCCTCTTCGACTGGGACCGTGTGATCAGCATCGCCGTGCAGGATCAAAACCGGACACAGCCGTCGCATGAAGAACTTCATCTCCTTGGGCAGACCACCAAAAAACTCCACCACCGCCCGAATTCGTGAATCAATAGCGGCTTGGGAGAGGGATAGATACGCGCCGAGAGAGAATCCCAGCAATCCGATGCCTTCCGCATCCACGTGCGGCTGCCGGGCCACAAAGCTCACGGAATCCCACAGTGTCTTCATCCACACCGGAAAGTGCCGGAAGATGACGGCGCGATCGGTCTGAGTGGTTGAGGTGCGGTCGAAATAATGCAGCACGTAGACGGCGAATCCCTGTGCTGCCAGCAAGGTCGCCGGTTCGCTCATACTCGCATGTCCGCCCCCTGAACCATGCAATCCAATCACGGCGGGAAACTGTTGTCCGTTGCCGATAGGCAGGAAGCAGTCCAGCCGAATGTCCTTGCCGCCGCTTTCGAAGGTGGCCTGGGATTGGGTTATGGGATACATACCCTGATCGCTAGCGACCAACGACGGACATCTCCTCTGCCAACCTTTTCAATGACTCCGCATACGGCGCCCGCGCAATGCCGTGTTCAGTAACGATGGCGGTGACGTATTTCGCCGGGGTTACGTCGAATGCCGGATTCTCCACCTGCACGCCTTCCGGCACCATCTGCTTGTCAGCAATGTGGGTGACTTCTCTGGGATTACGCTGTTCGATCGGAATTTTTGTGCCGTCGGAAGCTTCCAGGTCGATGGTTGAAAGCGGTGCGGCCACGTAGAACGGGATGCCATGTTCCTTAGCTAGTACCGCCACCGTATAAGTTCCAATCTTGTTGGCTACATCGCCGTTTGCCGCGATACGGTCGGCGCCCACCACGATAGCGCCAATCTTGCCCTGGCTCATGATGGTTCCGGCCATACTGTCGGAAATCACGGTGGTGGGAATACCGTCTTTCATGAGCTCCCACGCGGTTAGCCGTGATCCCTGGAGGAAGGGACGGGTCTCGTCGGCGTAGACGTGGATTTTCTTGCCTTGCTCGACCGCCGCGCGGATCACACCCAGCGCCGTGCCGTAGCCACACGTGGCCAGCGCGCCAGCATTGCAATGGGTGAGCACGCCTCCAGTTGCCGGCATAAGAGTCGCCCCGTGTCGCCCCATTGCTTGGTTGGCGCCGATGTCTTCGGCGTGCATCCGCTGTGCCTCATCAATGAGCGCCTGCTTGATCTGCGCCAGCGGCCGCACTCGCAGCAACTCGAATTTGTCTTGCAAGCGGCGAATGGCCCAAAACAAATTCACCGCCGTGGGGCGAGTCTTGGCCATGACGTCACAAATCTGGCCGAATTCTCGCTTCAGTTCTCCAACGCTCTCGGCTTTCGAATTTTTGACTCCCAGTGCAATGCCCATGGCAGCAGCCACGCCGATCGCCGGCGCGCCGCGAACCACCATGGCGCGGATCGCATCAGCGACCTGTTGGTGGGTTTTGCAAGTGACGTACGTCTCTTCGGTAGGCAACTTCGTCTGGTCGATGAAGCGTACGCCGGAATCGGTCCATTCGAGAGTCTGAATCATTTGAGAGTAAATCGCTGATCGTTCATCTTGGCCGGGAGTTAAACTTTATGTTGCTCACATCGAACCCGCGGCGTGTGTACTACCGCTTGACGCCCGCAAATTTCGCAGCCAGCCCCGAAGGCAACCATCGACGGAGATGTCTCGTCATTCTGTGCCCCATGTTCCTTGCGCACGTCATTCGCCGTAAAGACAGAAACGAACTGCGCCGGCGCCGCCGCTTTCTCAATGTTGGGGCGTCCGCCCGCCTCCTGGCGCTCGACCAAACACATCACTCCCGCAACCTCAAAGCCAAACTCCCTGGCTGCTTCAATCGCCTGGATGGTCGAAGCACCCGTGGTGCACACGTCATCCACAATGACCACACGCGCGCCTTTCTCCTGAAACCCTTCGATGCGCCGCCCGGTGCCGTGCTGTTTCTCGGCTTTGCGAACGAGAAACCCCTGCAGTTCGCCGCTGGTGACGACGACTGCCACCACAATCGGATCAGCCCCCATGGTAAGGCCGCCAATGGCCTTCGCCTTCCATCCTCGGGTTCGGATCTCGTCAAGGAAGACTTGCCCGGTCAGGCGTGAACCCTTTGCGCTGAGCGTGGTGGTGCGACAGTCCACGTAGTAGTCGCTGCTGGCTCCGGAAGAGAGCTTGAACTCTCCTAATCTGAAAGACTTCGACGCAAGCAGACGCAACAGTTCTTGACGGGGGGACGACATGGAAAATTCTAAGATAGCACGGACCCCAGACCTCGGGCTTCGGACCCTCGGGCTTCGAATCTCTGAGTATAGGAATGCCTCCGCTTCTCTCGAACCTTCTGCCATGATCCACAGCCTGTAACATGAAGTCGAGGAAGGAGCTTAAGGCCTGAAGCCTGAAGGTCTGACGCCTCACGCCCGGTTCTTAGTGATTTAGCTTTTCCAAATGCCGGAAGCCATCGGTGGCGATGAAAATCAGTATCGAAATCGTAGTGTTGTAGGCAGCATGGATCAACACTCCGGCACCTACGGATTTGGTTACGGCCCGGGTTATGGTCAGCGCCAATCCGACCAGGAACACTACCAGTACTGGACCCCAGGCCCACCCCAATTGAGCTGCGTGGATCAGTCCGAAAGGAACTGCGGTGAGAATTACCGCTACGACGATTCCCAGACGCCGCGCCAGAACGGGATAGAGAAATCCGCGGAAGAAAAGTTCCTCAAGCAACGGGGCCACCGTCATTCCGAATAAGGACAAGACCCAGGCCTCACTGGAAGTTTGAAAGAAGCGATCAATGGGTAGCTCCTTGGGTATGGGCAGCAGGTGCGCCAGGCCTTGCAGTCCGAAGGCCAGCACTAAGCCCCCGAACAAGTATCTGGGCCAGTTTTTGGGCCAATTCCAACGAATCGAGTTCCAAAAGTCTTGGCCGCCTTTGCTCCTCACCATCGAAATCATACCCACCAGTACCAGGAGCTCAGCTAACAGTTCCCCCAGCACGGCCACGATTGGATACTTGGCCACGTCGCCGATCGCCATGCTCGGATACATCAGCCGTTGGGCTGCATAAGTGACCAAAAACACGAAGACGACGATGGAGAAGAGCGTCAATATGGCCAGCAGCAACACGTCCCATCCCGTCCAGATGGGGTTCTCCGCGGGCGATGCAGACGCTGGCATGGACGGGAGCATCACGGGCTGTTGAGGTCCAAGATTCTGAGTCTGGGGGTTCTGAGAGTCGGCACTCCGAGACCCAGCTCCGGTCTGCGATTCAAACCACGGATTTTGCGGTGAAGACAAGCGATTTAGCGAGCGTTGCTACGGGCCTTTTCTGAATTTACACGAAACCGGAACGCGGTGCAGGGCAAAGGCCTCTTGCGCGACCTGTCCGCCTGGGATATAGCATTGCGTTGTTGATCATGAAAATGAATGCGGCGCAGCTGCGAGCAGGAGAACTGAAGGACGCAGACGCCATCGCCCGCCTGGTAAATGATGCTTTTCGCCCAGAGCGCTTTTTCATTGATGGCGACCGCACCAATCCCGAGAACGTTCGCGAGTTAATCAACAAGGGCAAGTTCCTGCTGGCTGAAGAACGCGAGAGAATTGTCGGCTGTGTCTATGTCGAGCCCCGCGGCGAACACTGGTATCTTGGTTTGTTGTCGGTCGATCCCTCGCGCCAGGGTGGTGGTTTAGGCTCGCTCCTGATGACGGCCGCCGAAGAGCATGCGCGATCCGCCGGTGCGCTGGTTATGGATCTCCGAATTGTAAATTTGCGCAGCGCGCTGCCGGGATTCTATCGACGTCTGGGGTACGAGGAGACCGGCACTGCACCTTTGCCGGCTGACGCTACCGTGAAGCAACCCTGCCATTTTATTCAGATGTCGAAGAAGTTAGGCTAAAGGGGTTGTGCATGGAGAGTTCTCAAAAGCAGTTTGGCTTGTAGCGGCGACCGCTCCGAGCCGAATCAACAATACCACTCGCCCCGCCGCATCTTCCGGCGGAAGGCGCCCGTCGTTTGTACCCTCGATTACGGCCAGCGCTTCGCCGTGTCTTCCCATCCGGCCGCGCGCGCCGGTTGCGGAGAAGCATTCACCGCTGGCTGCGGGATGCGGATGGGCTGCTGCGAACCCGGCGACGCCGCCAAGGTTGGCTTGTTAGAGTTTTCCGAGCCAGACTCTTTGTCCTCGGACAGCAGGGGCGCGGCCACTCGCAACGCCTCGACTTCCTTTTCCAGCCTCGCCAGTTCGAGTTCCTTCTGTCTAAGAACCTCGTAAACGTTCTTCATACGTGGGCACCTTACGGAATGCTTGAGATACGAGCAATTGACCGAACTTTATCAGTTGTCTCGTTTTTGTCAAGGAGCAAGAATTGAAGCACCGCCCTGGTTCCAATCAGATTTGTTCCGATTGAGGCTTGGACCAGAATTCGGCAGAAGTCAGGACCGGGACAGTTTCAAAGTCAACCACATCATCCCAGTGGGAAACCCAAGTGGTTAGCGATTGCGGATGCTGCGCTTCCATGACTTGGAAACAGCACGTACGAGCTGAATCCACCCAGCTGGCGTGATAAGTGACTCCTTCGGGCAGCATTCGCCCCTCGCGCCTGAACCGCTCCCCAAAGGGTCCAGCATCGCCATGTTTGAACCGTTCCATAACCATGAACAGCACGAAAGAGAGTCCACCGAATCGTGAGGTCTCCGCAAACTACGCGAGCCAGCGGCCCATTTGGGGTACACGCCATGACACCGATTTTACAATCCCCCGCCTTACCTTTCCTCGGTCATATCGTCTAACCCACCAGAAAGTTCCCGTAGATGCAGCGGCGGCTATCTCCGTGCGCCGAAGAGAAATCACGGAATCGTAGTCTTAGATTCAGTTTGAGGGAACGAGTGACCTGAGGTTTGCGTATCTGAGAGACATGTGTTTGGACCCAGGTTTGGTGTGTGGGTGGTAAGGCCCGCCTGACGTGAGCGGCAGTCGGCGGAGTGGCGGCTCTGGAGGACGGTCATGGTAAACGGGCAGGCTGGCGGCAATGGTAGCGGAAACAAGCACCTTCCAGGAAACGGCGACTCGCATGTCCAGGAAGTGGTAAACGCCGCGCATGAGGAACTCAGGCAGCTTATGCGGCAGCGCGCCGATGTGATGAAGCGCATTGGAACAGTGAAACAGACAATCGTCGGACTGGCCAACCTGTTCGGCGACGAGGTTCTGAACGAAGAACTGTTGGAGCTGGTAGACCGCAAAAGCGGCGGTCGCCAGCCAGGCTTTACTAAAGCCTGCCGCATGGTGCTGATGGAAGCGGACCGGCCGTTGGGCGCGCGCGACGTTTGTGAGCACATACGACGACGCCTTCCCCCGGTGCTGCTTCGCCACAAGGATCCGCTGGCTTCAGTCACCACGGTGTTGAACCGGCTGGTGGAGTATGGCGAAGCGCGAACTTTGCTCGGCGAGAATGGACGCCGCGCCTGGCAATGGGTATCCGACCCTGCCAATAGCGGATTTGCTCCAACTGCCGGCGATGCGGTGCCCCTCTCTGAACTCTAGATCTCAGCCTCGGCCCAGACGATGGGTTGCGACTGGGCCGCCGGGGCCCTTGCTTTTGTTATTCTGAGTCAGTGAAACTCGATTGCGAAGCCACAACAACCGATAAAGCGATTCGGTTTCGGGCTGCGACACTGTTGATCGTCGCGGCCGCTTCCGTAGTACTTTTCGGCTGGCTGGCGACAGAAATACTCGAACACCAGTCTCTGGTCTTCGATTCTGCGATTCGAAATGCAGTTCACCAGCAAGCCACGCCGCCGCTGACAATTCTCATGCTCGGGCTTTCGCTGCTGGGCTCAGCGGATGTTCTCCTGCCCTTGGTAGTAGTGACGCTCATCGTCATGGCTGGCGCCGGAATCCGCCGCCAAGCAATCCTGTTGGTCGTGAGTCTGACCGGCGCTGCGGTTCTGGATACAACGCTCAAATTGGCTTTTCACCGTGCCCGCCCGCAGCCATTTTTTAATCTCCCGGCTCCGGGGGACTATGCATTTCCCAGTGGACACGCCATGGTTTCGCTATGCTTCTATATCACTCTGGCATGGATAGTTAGCGGGCGATTGGCGACACGATGGTCGCGGGTAGCAGTTTGGACTGGCGCCGCGTTGCTGATTGGGCTAATTGGTTTCTCACGAGTCTATCTAGGCGTCCACTACCCGACCGACGTTCTCGGGGGGTATGCAGCCGGACTGGTATGGGTGGCTTCGGTCGCGAAGGTGCGAAACTGGCGGCGACTGACGGCGGCGAACCCGAATTCAACCGCGGATTCGGCGGGAAGCCGCATCTCGCACTCTTCCAACGGCCAGCTTATCCCGGCGGCAGCAGCATCCCCTTTTCCAGATGCCGGGTCACGTGCGCGTAGGACGCTGCGTGAGGATCATGCGTCACCATCACGATAGTCTTGTGGAAGTCCTCATTCAGACGCTTCAGGATCTCCAACACTTCAGTGGCGGAGTGGCTGTCCAAGTCGCCAGTCGGTTCGTCTGCCAGCAGCAGCGTAGGGTCACTGACGATGGCGCGCGCAATTGCCACGCGCTGTTCTTGGCCGCCGGAGAGCTGTTTGGGAAGATGGTGAACCCGCTCCTCCAGGCCCACGAGTTTAAGCGCGGTCATCACGTGATCGCGCCGTTGCTGGGCGTTCAACTTGGTAAGCAATAGCGGCAATTCGACGTTCTCAAACGCGGTGAGCACGGGAATGAGGTTGAAGGTCTGGAAAACGTATCCGATATGCTCGTTGCGCCATCGGGCCGACTGGGTATCACTAAGGCGAAAGATGTTTTCGCCCAGCACCAGCAGTTCTCCTGCCGTCGGCCGGTCAATGGCCGCGATCATGTTTAACAACGTTGTTTTGCCGGAGCCGGACGGACCCATCAGCGCCAGGAATTCGCCTCCGGCGATTTCGATGGAAACATCGTCTAGCGCTTTCACCTCGAAAGCATCGCGCTTAAATACCTTGCTGACGTTGCGAGCCTGAACGACTTTAGTCTGAGTAGCGGTCTTCGGAAGAGTAGTAGCAGTGCTCATGATTGTCCCTTAATCTTGATTTTATCTCCGTCTTTCAGATCTTGCGGGGCCGCGGTGATGACGTCCTCGCCGCCGTTGAGGCCCTGCACTAACACCCCGCCGCTGCGTTGCGACAGAATCTTGACGTCCCGTGCTGTTGCCTTGCCTGCAAACGCCAGGAAGACAAATTTCTTGCCATCGCGATCTTTGATCGCCGCGGTAGGCACAAAGACACCTTGCGGCTGCGAACTCGCATGCGGCAGGGTTTCGTCCGCGAGAAATTTGACAGTCGCGTTCATATCGGGCCGCAGGTGCTCGTCCGGATTGACGACTTGTACCTTTACCTGAACTGTGGCCTTGGCACGATTGGCTTGAGGAGAAATTTCGGCGATCGAGCCGTCCCATTTGCGGTCAGGGTATGCATCCACAGTGACCACGCCCTTTTGCTTGGGGCCCAGCCTGGCGAAATCGTCTTGCGCGATATCGAGTTCCACCTGGAGATCGTTCAGATTAGCCTCAGAGACGACCAGGCCTTGCGGGCCACCCTCCGCTGTGCTGGCAAAGCCAGACGTCACCAATTCCCCCTTTTCGGCCGCGCGCTCAAGAATCGTTCCGGTAACGGGCGCCCGGATTACGGTAGCGTCCAGCAAAGACTTGGCATAGTCCGCCGAACCCTGAGCTTGTTGGAGAGCGCCCCGTGCACGAGCGATCTCCTCTTGGCGTGGCCCGATCTTGGCCAGTTGAAATCCTCTTTCCAGCGAATTTACCCGCTGCTGATCAGCCTCAAACTTCGCGGTCGCGTCATCCAGCGCTTGTTTCGAGAGCACACCCTCACTGGTGAGTCCGCGAGTTCGATCTAGAATGATTTTGTCGTTCGCCAGCGTTGCTCGAGCTTCATTGAGATTATGCTCAGATTGCTGGATTTCCTCAGGCCGGGATCCGTTTTGCAATTCCTGCAGGTAAGCTCGTGCGTTCTCGGCGGCGCCTTTCGCCTGTTCGTACTGGGCGCGGAACTCATCATCTTCCAGACGCACCAGGATCTGGCCTTCTTTAACTTTGTCACCTTTTTCCACGCCGATCCACTTCACACGGCCCGTCACCTTGGAATTCAGATTGATCTTGTGGTGGGCCACAATGTAGCCGCTGGCTGAAAGAACGATGCCACCGATATCGCTGTTCTGCGCCGAGGCACGAACCACTTCTACCTCTGGAGCTTCGCGGGAGAACAAGCGGTAGGCTGTCGCCACCACGCCCAACACTACCAGCAGCGCGATCCCGACGAGGATATAGCGGCGTGCCCAGACCGGGGGTTCGCCTTCGCCTCCGGTGCGCGCAGTGCGATCGATTCGGAGGCTTCGCAGGTCTTCGTGTTTTGCGTCAATCGGCATTGCGTTCAAATTTAAAGATGATTCCTTCGAATCGCTGATGCAAAAAGTATGGCAGTGTCGTTAATCCCGCAGCGCGTTAAGAATGTTTTGGCGCGACGCATGCCAGGCGGGAGCAAACCCACCCACGACTCCCATGATGAGGGCGAACCCAATCGCGCTGACCACCACCACCGGCGTCATCTGCAGGCTGAACACGACTTCGCTAAATGTAACCTGATTTTGGGTTCCTGTGGTCATCCCGTTGAACGGCAACATCAGGATGATTCCGAGCGTCGCACCGAGCAAAGACAACAACAGCGATTCCAGCATGAATGAGGTCAGAATGCTGGGACGGGAGAAGCCAATTACCCGCAGAGTGGCAATTTCGCGCCCACGATAAGCGACCGCAGCGTACATGGTGTTGGCGGCGGCGAAGCAGGAGCCGACTGCCATGATAAAAGCGACAATCCAACCTACAACCTTGATGGGGCCGCCCGACTTGGTTTGCGAAGCATAGTAGTCGGGTTCCAGCAGGCCGTTAAGCTCGAGTCGCTGATCGTCATTGGCACGGTTTTTCAGCGCCTGCGCCGCTACCGGATCCGTCGCCCGTACCAGGACCGAGGAGTAGACAGTACGCTCGAAATCCGTGACCAGTTGGTTGATGTCGCCCCAAATTTCAGAAGCATGCGCCGTGCCACTGGCGTCGAAAATGCCGACGATCGGCCAGTCTCCTTTGCCGATGTGCACAGTATCGCCTATGTTCGCGTGCTCAAATCTTTTGTTGATCGAGCTGCTTACCACAACTTCCCGCTGTCCCGGAGTAAACCAGCGCCCCGTGACCAAGTGGATCTGCGGCCGCATCTCGATTCCGAGCGGAGTCAGGAAGCGAGTGGTGACGTTGGTCTCTCCTGTCCCGCCTTTGCGCGGCATCACAACCACCAGAACATCTTCGCCTGAGACCAGAGGCTCACCTTTGCTGTTCTTGGCGACGCCGGGCAAGTCTTTCAGGACTTGCATTGCATCGCGCGAAACTCCGCCGGCGGCCAACTCAGAATCCGAACCTTTGCGCAGCATCAACACATTCAGGGGATCGCCGGTAGTGGCGAAGGCGCGGCCCAAGCCTGCCAGAAGCGCCATAATGAAAACCGCAGTCGCAACCGTAAGCGCAATACCCAGTGCGGTCGTGATGGTAAGGCTCTTACGCAGCCGTAGATTGCGCACGTTATAGCTCAGGGGGATTGCCATTTTCTATTCCTGTCCTTCAGGGTGCTTCTGATTCCGCGCGTGCGGTTCGGTGACCTTCTTCTTTGTGTACCTTTGTGTCCTTTGTGGTTCCAGCATTTGCAATTCATCAACCACGAAGGACACGAAGGTACACGAAGGAGCTCATCCGATATGACGCAAGCCGTCAACTATGTTCACCTGTGACGCGTGATAGGAGGGCACAAAGGAGCTGACGAATCCCACCACCGCCGCGATTAGCAGTGCTGCCGCCATCGTGATGGGTGTGACCTTCATGCCTGTGAACATCCCGCCTTGACTGGCCATCGCTTTCACGATGAAAAAGCAGAGCAGCGAGCCGATCAGTCCTCCCACCAGTGCAAGCGAAACCGCCTCACCGACGAACAATCCCAGAATGCTGTTGCGGGTAAAGCCCAGCGTCTTCAGTACCGCAACTTCCCGGGTCCGCTCGCGAATCGACATTGCCATGGTATTGGCCGACACCAGCAGGATGGTAAAAACCACGGCCAGACAGATGCTCATGATGAAGGCTTTGATATTGCCCAGCATCCCGATAAAGCCCAGCTGGAAAGCGTGTTCGCTCTCCGTCTTGGTGGGACGGTCGGCGTTGCGAAACTGCTCGTCAATGGCTTGTCCAACCGTGGGAACGGATTCGGGCGAGTCGGCCAGAACCGCGAAGAACCCTTCGGTCCCTTTGAGTCTGGGAAAGCCCTCGTCAATATAGTCCTTGTTGAAGTAGATCGACTGAGTCGGATCCGGCGGGGTGAAGATTCCGCGGATGGTCAACTCCAGGTTAACCGGAAAAATCTTCCCGGTAATATTCAGGCGGTCGCCCACTTTCCAGTGAAATTTGTTGGCCAGGCCGACGTCCACAATGGCACCCGCTCGATCATGCTGCCAGGCTTCGAGTTGGTCGGCGGGTATCGCGAATTCCGGGTATACCTTCAACAACTCTTGCGGATCGGTGCCGAACTGGGCAAAGAAGTTGTCGGGCTTGTCGTCTTTATATTGCCCCCCAAACCATTGTTGATTCACCACTTCCTTGACATGCGGAATGGCTTGGATTTTTTGCCGGTAATAGCTGGGCAGCTGGAAGACCAGGGACACCTTATGGCGGACGATAAGGCGTTGCGCAGACTGCTCAGTCGGCTTGCTGTCATAAAAGCTGCGCCAGATAGTTATCAGGAATGTCAGCAACAACAGCGAACCGCCGATGCTCAAGATGGTCAGGATGCTGCGCCGCTTGTTGCGGAACGCATTTTTGCTGACAAAGCGAGTCAAGGTCATAGTCGAACTCCGGGAGATACTGGGGACGAATAGCGATCTGGCAACGCCCAAAACTCCGTTCAGAATAGACGATGAATCCGGGCCTCTACAAGCCCGCTCCCAACGCGCCACACATTTGTGGTCTGTGTTGTCCATGCCCAGGATGGTCGCCTCTCACATCGACGACCGCAACTGGGGATGGTCACCGTCTGGTCACAATTGTGCTCCCAAATGGAATAACGGATGGAGGCCCAGAATGTTACGCGGCCGAAAACGTGCGACTACCGCAGGATTGCAACCTGCGCCTAGTTCTTCGGCTCCGTGAGGCTGAACCAGTTTCCGGAATTGTCCTTCACCAGTGCCTCGACCCCGTAGAACTGCTCTTTTGGCGGGGACAAAAATTCCACGCCTTTGGCCTTGAGCTCTTCGTAGGTCTTGCGGCAATCGCTGGTTTGGAGGACGCCACCGCCAAGCTTGCCCCGGGTGAGCAGGTCGCGCAGAGTTGCCGCCACATCCGGCTGCATGTTTGGGCCATCGACTTTCATGAGAATAAGCTGCAGGTCGGGCTGCCCTTTTGGACCGACGGTGAGCCAGCGAAAGCCATTGTCCATAGAGGCGTCCATGCGAACCTCGAAGCCAAGCTTGTTGACGTAAAAGTCGCGCGCGGCATCCTGATCGAGCACGTATATGGTGGTATGCGAAAGGCGTTGAATCATAAGAAAGCCTCCTCGTCGCCACTAAATTAGCGAAAGAGCAGAAATGATACTTCTCGATTCTTGTGATTCTTGATGGAAAATTGGTGACCTACACCGGACCTACGAAGAATTGTTGGTAGCAGGCGGGAATGTAGTACAGCGGCCAGCGCGTGCCGAATCCGCCAAAAAGGCGCCGCGATTCCCGACGGAACCTCGCCGGGGAGAGGCCAATGAGGGAACTGAAGCGCGTGCTGAATGATCCCAGGCTCTCGTAGCCCACTTCGAAACAGATATCGGTGACGCGATGATTATCGGCGAGGAGTAGTTTTTTGGCTTCTTCGATTCGGACTCGGGTCACGAACTCGTGCGGCGTCTCCCCAAATGCTTGGGTAAAGACACGGTTGAAATGGAAAGGCGAAAGGCAGGCTTGACTGGCGGCGTGCTCCAACGTGATTCGGTCGCGATAGCGGACGCCGAGATAATCGCGCGCGCGACAAAGGCGGGCAAACGTTACGCTGTCAAAGAGACGACTGCGGCGTGCGGCGAAGTCCTGTGCCGGTCGAGATCTCATTCGGCAGTAATGTAGCACGGCCGGCAAGAGCAAGTCAGCGACCAGTCATGCCTGGACGCTAAGTCCAATTTCCGACTCAGATTCTACATTGCGGTAATGACCTCAGTAAGATACAGTCGCCCCTGTCGATTTTTTCGGAACACAGACGAAGAGCTCTGGATGCGAGTAAGAAGGGAGGAGTATGGTCCAAACCGCGGCGCATCTCACCCACAAGGCCCTCGCCGGGGTCGACATTGCCATCATCGCGCTGTACTTCCTGGTGATCTTTTCGATTGGTTTTTATTTCGCGCGCAGGGGACGTACCTCCACGGACTACTTTCTCGCCAGCCGCAACGTCGGTTGGTTTGCCATCGGCGCTTCGCTCTTTGTCTCGAACATTTCGACCGAACACTTCATCGGGTTATCCGGCTCGGGAGCGAGTTCGGGATTAGCCGTAGGCCATTTTGAATGGTGGGCCTGCCTGATCCTGCTGGTTCTGGGATGGGTGTTTGTTCCTTTCTACCTGCATTCCAACGTGTTCACCATGCCCGAATTTCTGGAACGGCGCTTCAGCCGCTCCTGTGCGGTTTACCTGGCTAGTATTTCGATCATCGCCTATATCTTCACCAAAATTTCCGTGCAGCTCTATGCCGCCAGCGTTGTTCTGGAGCGCGTGGCGGGCTGGACGCTCTGGAAGACCGCGGTGGCTTTGGTGGTGGCTACCGGAATCTACACTGTCGCCGGGGGATTGGCAGCCGTGATCTACACCGATATGGTGCAGACGATGATCTTGATAACCGGCGCGGTTATCCTGACCTTTGTCGGGCTTCATCGCGTGGGAGGGTTCGAAGCGCTGCGGGCAGCCGTTCCCGCCAGCTACTTTCACATGATCAAACCGACGACCGACCCAGCCTTCCCCTGGACCGGAATTTTCTTCGGCGCCCCCATCCTCGGGATCTGGTACTGGTGTACGGATCAAGTGATCGTGCAGCGCGTGCTTTCCGCCAAAGATGAGGGACACGCCAAAGCTGCGACGATATTCGCGGGTTTCCTAAAAATCCTGCCGGTCTTCATGCTGGTGTTGCCGGGCGTGATCGCGCTGGCGCTATTCCGCGATATGTTCCGGTTCGGGCCCAATGGGGAGATGCTGAATCCTGACACCGCGTATCCGACGCTGATCCTGAACCTGCTGCCTCCGGGTTTGGTAGGCCTTGTGCTCGCGGCCTTGCTGGCTGCGGTCATGGGTGCGATGGCATCTGTGTTCAACTCGGCTTCCACTCTGGTCACGCTGGATTTCTATAAAAAGATCAAGCCGGATGCGAGCGAGGCCAAGCTGGTAAACATGGGTAGAGTGGCCACAGGGGTGATGGTACTACTCGGCCTGATGTGGGTGCCGTTTATCCATCTCATCAGTAGCCAACTTTATATCTATCTACAGAGCGTGCAGGCCTACATCAGCCCGCCGATTGCGGCTTGCTTCGTTCTCGGCATTCTTTGGCCGCGACTCAACGCGCAAGGGGCCATCAGTTCGCTGCTGACGGGCTTCGTGCTGGGCGCGGTGCGCTTCGTCCTCGAGTTGCGCGCCAAGGGCGGCACTCCCCCGGCGCCAGGCCTCGATTGGCTGGTGCAAATGAATTTCTTGCATTACGCCATCTTCATGTTTGTGATCTGCTCGCTGGTGCTGATCGGCGTGAGCCTGGTGACGCCCGCTCCCGAGCGCAGGAAGCTTGCCGGCCTCACCTTCGCCACGGTCGCTGACAAGATGGACGTGACTCCGCTGACTCCAGCGACCGAGTTCAAACCCGCAGCCGAGACCGCGCTGGAACACCGCGTAAATATCGTATTCAGCCTGGTCTTGGTGGCTACCGTTGTCGGCCTATGGATTTACTTCCGATAGTTCGAAATGGCGCGCATTCGCAGCCTCAAGCCCAACGTCACCCGCGACGAAGCCATCGAGCAACTCTCGGGTAATGGTGTCGTTGCGCTGCTTCGAAACGCGGTATCTGGCCCTTTGCGTTCGGTAGCCGAGTTTTATATCCCTTTTCAGCTCTTCCAAGTCGAAATCGTCAACCGCGGCAAGCGCGATCAACGCATCTTCGGACTGGACGCCGTCGACGGATCTCTTGACCTCTATCACTTCGAGCAATTACCAGGACCGAGCGAGGTGATCTTTCTCGAAAGTCGCAACTACGCGCAAGCAATTCTGGATCAAGCAGCCATTTCGGATTTGACCATCGCGAAAGTACGGCGAGTGCTCTTCACGGCCGGTTTTTTTCGGATTCGGGACCTGCATATCTCCGCCCAGCCGGTTCCTGGAGAATTATACGTTCCGTACTGGGTGGGCTTTCACGGTCGCGGAATCCGCGCTCGATTGGTCATGATCGATGCGGTCCGGAGGAGGGTCGAAGGAGCCAAGGTTCGGCGCTTGCTCGAACAGTGGCTCACGACAGCAGGCGAAACTTGACCCTTCATCAGACTTGACTCATGGCGCCGACATCGCCGATTTTCGAGTACCTTCGTAACTCCCCTCCATCGCCAACCTCGAGATATCCTAAACCTGTTTTTCCTACAACGATCGTGTCCAGCGTGTACGCATTCGGGAGACGATCTGGCTCTTTGTCTGGTTGAGGCTAGGGAGCAATGTCGAACAAAATCGGTCGTTACGAAATACTCAGCGAAATTACGCGCTCGGAAACAGCATCCATCTTCAAGTGCTCCGATCCAGAGAGCGGACAGACGGTTGTGCTGAAGGCGGTCAAGTTAGAGATCCTGGGGGAGCAGGCTGCCGCAGTGATCCAGCACACCCTGGAAGAGGTAGACCGCTCCAACGTGCTCAACAGCCATAACATCGCACAGCTCTATGGAGCCGGGGATATGGATGGCCAGTTCTGCGCCGCCATGGAGTATGTCCAGGGCAACAGCGTCGCTACGATGCTGGCACGTAAAGAAGGATTTTCCATTTGGGATCTTCAGGATATTGCCCGCCAAACCTGTCAGGGATTGGATCACGCCCACGTGCGAAACGTGATGCACTATAGCCTGGAACCAGCCAAAATTCTCGTGACCTGGGATGGCACGGTGAAGATCCTGGATTTCGGTATTTCTACGATGGGCGCTTATACCGCCCAAATCCCGGGCAAGCCCACTGAGGTTCTGCATTACATGTCTCCTGAGCAGTTGCGCGGAGACCCGGTCGATCCGCGTTCCAACCTGTTTAGCCTGGGCGCAGTTCTGTATGAGATGGTGACAGAGAGGAAGGCTTTTGCGGGGGAAGACGCGGAAACTGTGCGGCAGCAAATTATTGAACAGATGCCCCCCGCGCCTGACAAAATCAACCGGAAGATTCACCCTGCGCTCGTTGAAGTGATTATGAAAGCGCTTTCCAAGATACCGGAAGAGCGCTACCAGAGCGGACAAGAGCTGGTAAACGATTTGGAGAAGTGCAAGGAAAGCGCCAGCAAAGTAGCAGCGAAAAAGGCTGCCCAGCCGGCCAAAGGATCGGCTACTCAGCAGAAGGCGAAGCCAACGTCCGCCGCTGGCACCACGGTTCCTGTGAAGCCGGCAGCCGTTACGACTGTTACTTCGGCCCCGCCCCAGACCATTGCAGCAAAGGTCGAGCCCCGGGCCCACTCGGAAACGGCGAGGGTCGAAGCAAAGAGTGTCGAGCCCAAAACCTCCCAGACTGCACCATCTTCGGCTTCAGAATCCGGTTCAGAAGAGACCGCGGAGACCACAGTCACCGACGTGCCCGTCCCGGAAAGTCCAACGGCGCGCCAGAAAGCGGCCGCTGCGGCCGCTGGGTGGTCAGGCGGAAGTTCATCTTCAACACTCGCATCGCCAAAAAAGCTGGTCTTAGACCCCAGTGCAGAATTCGCGGTTTCGGCTGCAAAAGCATCTGCCGAGGCAATCGTAGAGACGGACGCCGTCATGTCCGCAGCAATCGTGGAGCCGGAGGCCGCTTCGCCAACCATTCAGGTTGATCCGATGATGGACGAAAGCAGGCAAGATGCTGAGAAACGCGGTCCAAGTTTCTCCGAAATCGACGAATTGCCACCCATGAAGGAGATCTACATCGCGCCGCCACCGCCTCCACCGGTGACCGAGGCTGCGCCCATGGATCCGGAACGGGCCACCGTCTTTCGCAGCGCGCCCCCGGACAAGCCCAAGGTGCAGCCGCGCCAGATGGCTAAGAAGGCGGTCACGGAAATCAAGAAGACTCCGCCCAAGCTCATCTTATATTCCATTGCGAGTGCGGCCGGAATCATCCTTCTGGTCGTGGTTTACATGGCGTTCCACATCCGCTCCGAAAATTCGGACGACGACAGCACGCCGGCGCAGTCTGCCGCCACGACGGCACCAACCCAGTCTGAGCCCAATCAGTCGGGGCGCGCGGCTCAGCCTACGGTCCCCGCTGCTACGCCGGCCCCGGTTCAGGCTCAGCCGGTGCAAGCCGAACCGGTGATTGCGGAACCAGCCCGCTCCGTCTCAGTCAGAGCGAAATACAACAGCAAGAAGAAGGGGAAGACTCCACCTCCAGCGGTGATTGCGGTTATCCCCGGCCAATTGACGATCAATTCAACTCCCGCTGGTGCGGCTGTTCAGGTCGACGGTCGCAACGATCCGAGTTGGGCCACGCCATTTAATCTGGCGGGCATCGCGCCCGGCCAGCACGCGGTTAGCGTGAGCAAAGCAGGATATTCAACCGAGAGTCGCACCATTGACGTCGCGTCTAACAGCAAGTCATTTCTGGTTGTCCAATTGGCTCCGCTCACCGCTACAGTTGCAGTGACCAGCGAACCCGCCGGTGCGGCCGTATTCCTGGATGGTCACGACACCGGACGAGTAACTCCGGCCCAAATTCCTGTAGACAAACCTGGCAGCCACACTGTGCTAGTTAGAAAGCAAGGTTATCTGGAAGAAGCTACCACGGCGAACTTGCAGGCCGGCCAAGCCTTCCATTTCGCACCCACACTGCGCGCACTTGGCGCCACCGATGACATCAAGCTAGGGGGAAAGTTCAAGAAGATCTTTGGCGGTGGGGATACGGCTGGCATGGGCAGTGTAAGCGTCAGAACGCAACCCAAGGGTGCTCAGATTGCCGTCAACAACCGCATGCTCGATAAAGGCTCGCCCGTAGAGTTCTTCCTCAACCCCGGCACGTATGTGGTTGACATAACCTTATCCGGTTTCAAGAACATCCATCGCGTGGTTACCGTGGACAAAGGCGGCAAGGTCGCTGTCGACGAGACTATGCAACGCGAATAGACGTCGCCGAGCTCAGAACACTGCGCGAGGTGATCAGGGACTGATAGATATCCTCCATTTGCCCAAACTTTTTCTTGCGCAGACCGATGTACAATGCCGTTCGCTCAGGGACATGCCAGCTCGACACCTTGATATGGAAGGGACCGGGATATGAAGACGAAATTATTAGTGTTTCTATTATGGCTGGGAGGAGTTGAGTTACAGGGTCAAACCGTAGTGCAGCAGTTCGTATCCCTTACGCGCGCACAGACTCTGCAGCCGCACATAGACATTTCGCCGACTCGAGCTGGGAGTCTTATTATCGTGATGCCGGGTCCACTCTCTCCCGACATCAAGGTCGTGAGCGTTAGCGATAACGCAACCGCTGGCGATAATACCTATAAACAAGTTGATGGTGCCGCCAGTTCCTCTACTGGTATGAACTCGGCCCTGGATATTTGGTACTGCGAGAAGTGCAAAGGGGGCGCAACGGAGATCAAAATCAATTTATCAGCTCCAGCCAAAGGCAGTATGAATGCTTTTCTTGAAGTTTCAAACATGGCGTCGTCCTCGGTACTGGATGGAAGTGGCGTAAACCTGACGAATGGAACTGGAAGCAGCGAAGGGTTGGAAGTTGGTCCTAGTCTCACCACTACAGCGACGGATTTTATTATTGCGCGTTATGTTTCAACCTTTACCAGCCCAACGGGCGTGACTCCCTCGGCATGGACTTATAAGAGTACTTATGTCTACGTACCAAAGGGACCAGCAGCAACTTATCAACCGACGCTGACCGGCGCAAGTCCGGCAGCCAGCTTCTGTATGAGCATGGCCGCCTTTAAGATTGCTGCATCCGCTCCGCGGAGCCCATCAGGCACTAGCAAACATACAAACCGTTAGCAAGCCACAGCCACAGTATCGCTCAGCCTGACACCAGCCGTCTTCTGGTCACTCCACAAATTCAAGGTCGGAAAACTAGTATCGTCGAAATGCTCGTTCGTAACCTTCGCGATAGGCGCGCGCATACGCTTCCCTGTAAGCATACTTGTCACCGTATTCGCGGCGATAGCCATGATCTTCGTGCTTGAATCCGCCGCGCGGAAACGGGTTGTACGGTTTGGCTTCCGCGATATCCCGGCGCGCTACCCATGATCCATCCTCATAGCCAAAGTCCCGCGCTACGCGAAATGCGGTCCGGTTATATCCATAATTATCGCGATCGTAGTGGCGATAGCCATAGTCGCGATCATAGAAACGATAGTAGTCCTGGGCGGTGGCTAGCCCACTGAGTGCTATGGTTGCTGCAATCGCTAATGTTGCTACCCTGATTTTTCCTGACATGATGTCCTCCCGCCGAGCTGCAGTGCTGCTCCGGTATTTGTAAGGTGGGATGCAGCGGTTGCGCGAATTTGATGCTTGCGGCAAGCTGAATTGCCGAAGCTGAAGCGAACCTTAACCGCTTTCCTCAGCAACTTTTTCATGGGTCGGGGTTGAATGTGCCGGCGTGTCTGCGGCGGTGTTAGACTTTGACTTTTTCTGGTCAGGGGAGAGCCCTTCATGGAGATCCAACGCGTAGGCGTGGTGGGCGCGGGCACCATGGGCAACGGGATTGCTCATGTTTTTGCCCGCAGCGGCCGTGCCGTTGTGCTGTGCGACGTGGAGCGGTGTTTTCTGAATCGCGCTCTCGAGACCATCACCAGCAACCTGGATCGCGAAGTCACGAAAAACAAGATTACCGCCGCCGATAAGGCGGGCACCATCGGACGTATTGTGCCCGTGCTCGATCGAACAAACCTTGCTGATTGCGATTTTGTGGTGGAAGCGGCCACGGAAAAGTTCGCTATTAAAGCGGAAATATTCCGAGATCTTGATCGCATTTGCCGCCCGGAAATTATTCTGGCTTCCAACACCTCTTCGATTTCAATCACCAAGCTGGCCGCGCTGACCCAGCGGCCAGAAAAAATCATTGGAATGCATTTTTTCAATCCTGTGCCGGTGATGAAGCTGGTGGAAGTGATTCGTGGCCTGGCCACCTCGAATGAAACTTTCGATGCAGTGCGCGATCTGGCGCTGAAACTCGAGAAGACCCCCATCGAAGTCAACGATGCCCCCGGGTTTGTCTCCAATCGCGTGCTCATGCCACTGCTGAATGAGGCCATGTACGCCGTGCTGGAAGGCGTGGCTACACCTGAGGCCGTCGACGAAGTCTTCAAGCTGGGTATGGCGCATCCGATGGGCCCGCTAGCGCTGGCGGATTTTATCGGTCTCGATGTCTGCCTTGACATCATGCGCGTGCTGCAGGAGGGCTTCGGCGATCCTAAGTACCGGCCTTGTCCGCTGCTGATCAAAATGGTGGACGCTGGATGGCTGGGAAAGAAGAGCGGACGGGGATTTTACAAGTATTGAACCAGAGATGTTTGTCATTCTAGATATTGCCGTTCGAAGCGACGCGAAGAGGCCAGGCATGAAGAAGCATGAAGAAGAATGACACAACCATCTACACTCTCAGTGTTGTCTTTGGCGTTTTGGCGGGCTACCTAGATGTCAAGTTCGGCGATCTGCTACTCACTGCACTGTTCGTGCTGGCCTCAACCATGCTGCTCGGTGCGCTGCGTCCAGAAAGACCGTGGCGATGGACTCTGTTGGTTGGGGTCTTTGTTCCGATCGTCCAGTTGATGGCGTTTTTCCTGTTAACCCAAAAACCTTATCGCGCGCAAATCTACGAATCATTTCTCGGATTTTTGACTGGGATTGCAGGCGCCTACGGCGGGTCGGTCGGACGTAAAGGATTGAATGAACTCTTGCGCAAGTGACCGCCTTTGTTCAAAGGTCTCGGATAACGAGAAAGTTACTCCCGTTTCCACAGTCGCAACGCGTATGCTCGAGCTATGGGAGTTTCGGTCTCGGTGCTGGCCAGCGGCAGCCGGGGAAATAGCGCTATTGTCTCCAGTTCGCGCACGCGAATTTTGGTGGACGCCGGCATCTCCTGTCGCGAAACTTTCAAACGGGTGAAGGCCGGGGGCGATGATCCTCGCGCCCTTTCCGCTATCCTGATCACACACGAGCACGCCGATCACGTCTATGGGCTGCTGGTTCTGGCACGGAAGCTGAACATTCCTGTCTTCATGACTGGAGCGACGCACCAGGCATGGGCGCGGTCGGTCCGGGAGGTAATCGGAGAGCGTCCTGAACTGGGCAAGCTCGAAGTATTTTCTGCTGGCCGGTGCTTTCATATTGGGGATATCGCGGTCACGCCGTTCACCATTCCGCACGACGCCATCGATCCTGTAGGCTTTGCATTTCGCGCTGAAGGCGTCAAAGTAGGCATCGCCACCGATCTCGGACGCATGTCGGCGAATGTGAGGGACACGCTTCGAGGTTGCGATGTTTTGGTGATCGAGTCAAATCACGATATAGAAAAGCTGCGGATTGGGCCGTATCCTTGGTCGGTGAAACAACGGGTGGGCAGCCCTACGGGACATCTGTCCAATGAGCGACTCGCGGAATTCTTTAGCACCGATTATGATGGGAGTGCATCTTATATTGTGCTGGCGCACCTCTCCGAGCAAAATAATGACCCTGAGTTGGCCCGCCGAGCGGCAGAAAAGGCTCTGGGACCGCGTCAGACGTTACTTCACAATCGAGTGCTATTGGCCACACAATCCGAGCCGATGGAAGCTATCCGGCTGTAGTGGACTATGAGTGAGTGCGTCGATCCCATTGTCGGCAAGATCCTGGCAGGCTGGCGTTACGATATCTCCGGCATTGCACCCGAGATGCGTGGCGACTACGAAGACCACTTCGCGGCTTGCGAGCGCTGCCGCTCACGGCAGCGTCTGCATCGCACCATTGATGTCTCACTGATCGCACTAGCTTCTGTCTCCGCTGGGATGTTTCTACTTGCCTTTGGCGTGATCCGCCATTTTGGCCCGCGCCACGCTTTCTGGCTGGAACTGGCGGCTTTGGCCGGCTTTGGACTCTCCCTGCTGATTTGGTTGGTCGTGGCAGTTGCTACGCCTGCCCCCATGGCAGTAGTTGACGCCGCCAAAATAGGCGCCCGGCACGTGCATGATCGGCTGCCGGCCGAAATCCGCGATCGCCTACCAGAAGAACTGCGCTTGAAGATCACGGGCTCTTAGCGGAATGGTTGTAGTCCCCAGTTCAAGCTGCTTTCCAAAATACCGCGTGAGTCGCGAATCGCCAGGCCACACAATGGACGCGTAGCACAATTGAGCTATACAGACCGAAGCGTGCTTGGGCGATAATAGTAAAAGGCCTTTCGTTCGCCTAGTGACAAGGGCCAGGGCCGATGTAATGACAGCCATCTCAAAAGCGTTTGCATTTCTCCTGTTCGCTGCGATGACCGCGACTTCTCCGGGAGCTCAAATTCCGGTTTCAAGGGGTATCGTGCACGAACGGCCTGCGAGCTGTCATGAGGATGCCCGGAAGATTCCGGCTCCGGGGCCGATCAGTCACAGGTGTTGTCAGATTGGCCACCAGCCAGCAATTCTGCATGCTTCCTCAAGTGATTCGCAGCAGTTGCCTCTTCGTATCCTGCCCGCTCCGGTTCATGTCGACCCTGCACTTAACATTGCGGCGCTCGAGAGCTTTCCGAATGCGCTAATCCTAACCGGCGAGCCCCCCCCCCCATCCCCCATTGGGTG
>Ga0307477_10001225_pt1 | contig 22459 bp, 14 predicted proteins | sample atmos_gasesECM2C_FD_203316 | JGI IMG/M metagenome (GOLD analysis project Ga0307477, IMG submission 203316) | Hardwood forest soil microbial communities from Morgan-Monroe State Forest, Indiana, United States - atmos_gasesECM2C_515 | ecosystem: Environmental > Terrestrial > Soil > Temperate...
CGTCCGATTCCACGTAGGGCTTGAGGGCGGGCTCGCCGCCTGCGCCGGCGTAGAAGCGCTTCATGAACTCATCGAGCGACGCTTGACCGGTGCTGCGCCGACGCAACTCCGCGTCCACGTTGAGCCATAGGAATATGGAAGCGTCATAGAAGTCGACGCTGCGGCGACTCGACTGCCAGGAATGCGGGGCGTCGTAGAGAATCTGCGCAGCCACGGCCGTGTCCGCCATGGGCCGCCAGCGGGCGCCGCTCTCGATGTCAAAGTCGCCGGCAGTGCTGGCGAGCATTTCCTGGAAACTCGCGACCGGCATGAGCCGGGCGCGCACTGGCAGCACCGTGCCCCAGAACTGCGTCAGCCCCTCGTATACCCACAGCAGCGAGCCGTCCATCGGCTTGTGGTAGTCCGGGCTCAGGAGTCCTGCCGGGCGTCGGTACTTGCCGTTCCAGCTGTGCACGTACTCGTGGGCGAGCAGCTCCGCCACGCCCTCGCGCAGCTCGGACTCCGCAAGCGCGTTCTCGTCGGTGCGATCATCGCTCGATTCGTGATGCTCGAGCCCGAAGTGAGCGACGTGGTCGGAGAGCGTGAGGAGCCAAGTGTAGTGGCGGTACATGCGCGACCCGAACAGCGCGCCCGCCTGCGCCACGAGACGGCCGTAGCCGGCGTCAAAGTCGTCCGGCACAGCGAGCGCGGCGGCACTGTCGGCCAGCAGCGAGATCGTGTGCTTGAGCTCCGGCAGCGGCGCAGAGCCTGACAGCTCGATGCGCCGCACGAAGCGCCCCATCTGCAGCGGCGAATCGATCAGCCGAGCAAGCGTTGCAGGCTCAAGCCGCAGGCTCCCGTCCGGTTGTGGACTGAGTGCGAGCGCACACGCGACCTGCCACTGCGGCGGCGGGAGCACGCTGGCTTCGGTGCTCAGACTGCCGGCATCGCGCCCGAGCGGCAGCAGGACGAACTCGTTCCAGGGCAGCACCGCCAGCTGCTCGGTGCTGGTCGGTCCGGTGCTGAACACCCCGCCCTCGGTCGGCAGGCCGGTATCGAGAGCAATCTCGAGGCGGGTGACACCGCCGGGCACCGCCAGGCTGATCGCGTACATGTCGAGAGGGTCGCGCTGCCAGGCGAGCTGCGCGCCGTTGGCCCGGATCACCAGCCCGATGATGCTCTCGAGCGGCCCGCTCGGACTGTGCTCGCCGGGGATCCACTTGGGAAACACGAGCGTCAGCGGACCACCCTTGACGGCGAGCGTCAGGTCGGTGTGTACGTGCTTGCGCGCGACCTCGCGCGCGTCCACGCGCACCGTGAGATCGGCAGCCCGCGCCACGCCGAGGACAGTCGCGGCGACGCAAATCGTGAGACCAAGCAGCATTCGCCGTATCATCGCTGAGCCCCTGTGGTTGGCGAAGCGCGCGATTCTCAACCGAACGGCCGCGCAGGGCAACGTGGCAGGCAGCGCCCGGGTAGCGGGCGACCGAACGCGTGCTAGCGGACCCGTGCCAGCAGCGTCAGGGTCACGAGCGCGAGCAGAATAGTCGGCGACCAGGCGAGCAGCACCGGGTCGAGATTGAACACCACCGTGCCGCTCTCGATCAGCCGCTGCAGCAGGAAGAAGCTCACGCCGAGCAGCATGCCGAGCAGCATGCGCGCACCGGTGCCCGCCGAGCGCAGCGGGCCGAGCACGAACGGGATTGCGAGCAGCACCGCGAACGCCACCGCCACCGTGCGTGCGATGCGCGACCAGAACGCGAACACGTACTCGCGCGCATCGAGCGCGTTGGCGCGCGAGTACATGATCAGCCGCCACAGGGCGCGCCCGGGCAGCTGCTTCGGATCCTCGACCGCGAGCCCGAGGAAGCCGGCCGAGACGTTCGAGGCGAGCAGGCGCTGCGCAGGGGGTCGCGTCGTGACGGTCTCGTCCGCGAAACGCGACTCGGTGTAGTCGCTCAACTGCCAGCTGCCGTGTGTGCCGGCGGTCGCGCGCGTGGCGTGCCCGAGCGACAGCAGGCGGTGCTCCGGCGACAGCTCGAACAGCTGCATGCTGCCGAACTGGCGCTCGCTCGACTGCCCCGCCACGTTGAGAATCAGATCGCCGTCGCGCACCCAGGCACCGCCGCCGCCGCCGAAGCTGACGTTGCTGAGCTTGCTGAAGGCCTTGAACTCGCGCGCCGCCTGTTGCAGCGGCGAGGCGAGGAACTCGCCCAGCACCACCTCGAACAGCACCAGCAGCAGCCCCGCGAGCAGCGCCATGCTCGCGAGCCGCGCGATCGAGATGCCGGTCGCGCGGATCACGGTGAGCTCACTGCCGCGCGCCAGCGAGCCGAGGCCAAGCAACGCGCCGAGGAGCGCGGCGATCGGCAGCAGCTCGTAGGCGAGCTGCGGCAGATTGAGCAGCGTGTACCAGAAGGCGCCGAGTGCGGTGTAATGGCCGGTGCCGACGTCGTCCTGCTGGTCGATGAAGATCATCAGCGCCCCGAGCACCAGCAGCACCACCATCACCATCGTCACCGCGCTGATAATCGCGCGCACGATGTAGCGGTCGAGCACGCTCACGGCCGGGTCATCCGGTAACGCAGGCGGTTGGCGAGTCCCGGGCCGAGAATCACCGTGAGCGCCAGCAGCAACAACACCAGGTGTGTCCACCACAGCCCGAGCCCTTCGGGCAGCGCCCCGCGCGCTATCCAGGTCTTGCCGGCGGCCGCGAGGTTGTAGTAGACGAAGAAAATCAGCACCGCGATCCAGACACGGGCGTAGCGCCCCTGACGTGGCCGCAGACGCGCGAGCGGCACTGCGAGCAGCGCCAGCACCAGGCACATGATGGGCATGGTGATGCGCCAGTGGAGCTCGGCGCGTTCGGCCCGATCGTGCGAATCGAGCAGGCGGCGCGTCGGACGAGCCTCCAGGTCGCGCACCACGTCGCCGTACGCCGGCACCTGTACCGGCACGACGTGCTCGGCGAAGCGCACCATGCGGAACTGCGCGCTCCCGGGCACTCCTTCGAAGCGCTCGCCATCGTAGAGCGTCAGGATATGGGTCAAGCCATCGGCGGTTACGGCGTGACGGGCGCGCTGTGCGAGCGTCACCTCGACCAGCGGGCCGCGGTTGCGCTCGACGAATACCTGGCCCAGGGTGCCATCGTCCGCGACCTCCTCGGCGTACACGACGGCGTTGCCGCCGCCGCCGAAGATGCGGAATTTGCCGGCCGCGATCGGCGCGAACTGTCCGGCCTGCGCGGCGAGGCTGCGCAAGCTCAGGGCGCGCGCGGTCGCTTCCGGGGCGAGCACCAGCGTGAGCCACGCCAGGCAGACCGTGACCACGAGGGCCAGCAACGCTACCGGCACATACAGACTGCGCGGTCCGGCCCCGCAGGCGAGCGCCGCCGCCATCTCGCTGTCGTGATAGAGCCGGCCGAACGCCAGCACCACCCCGAGCAGCAGTCCGACCGGCAACAGGATTGACAGGTACTGCAACGCCCCGAGGCCGATGAGCTCGAGCACCATGCTCTGCGGGTACTGATTGGCGGCTGCTCGCTCGAGCACGGCCACCACTTCGTTGGCGAGCAGGATGACGAGCAGCACGCCGGTCACCACCAGCCAGGCGGTCACCACCTCGCGCAGAATGTAGCGGCCGAGAATGTTCCCCAACGCAACACCGCCTGCCCGCCGGAAACCGGCAGGCTCTTGAGTTACACTCGCTTGCACCTGCGGCCGCGCACCGAGCCCACAATCAACATCAGGCAAGCGCGGCCCAAAGAGCGACCAGTAAGGTAAATCAGACCGCCGCGCGCCTCAACGGCAAGGGGAAGGAAGCATGGAATTCGGGGTGTGGTCGAAGGGCTTGCCGACGCTCGCGGTGGATTGCCTGGTCCTCGGTGTGTTTGAAGAGGCCGAGCTCGGCAGCGCCGCGCGCGCCGTCGACATCGCCTGCGGCGGGCGGCTGAAGAAGCTTCTCGAGCGCGGTGACTTCGCCGGCCGTGCGGGCGACACGCTGCTGGTGGCCGATCTGCCCGGCATCAGCGCCGCGCACGTGCTGCTTGTCGGACTCGGGCCACGCAAGCAATGGCAGCGCAAGGGCTGGCGCAAAGCCTGCAGCGCGGCGATCAGCGCGCTCGGCCGCACCCGCATTGCCAGTTGCGCCTTGGGCATCGACCGCCCGGACGCGCGCGAGCTCGACGATTACTACCTCGGGCGCGTGGCGGCGGAGCTCACCGGCAGCACGCTCTATCGCATCAACGACCTGAAGACCGGCAAGAAAGCACCGCCCGCCGCGCTGAAGAAAGTGCTGGTCGGGCCGGTGCGGCGCGCCGCGGCGACCGAGCGCGGCCTTACCCAGGGCGCCGCGGTGGCGGCGGCGGCCACGGTGCAGCGCGATCTCGCGAATCTGCCGGCCAATGTCTGCACGCCGAGCTATCTCGCCGCCGAGGCGCGCGCGCTCGCCAAGCGCCACGCGAGCCTGCGCGTGCGGGTGCTCGATGAGCCGGCGATTCGGCGCGAGAAGATGGGCTGCCTGCTCGCGGTCGCGCAGGGAAGTCACCAACCGCCGCGTTTCATCGTGCTCGAGCACCGCGGCAGTCGCAAGCTGCCGCCGCCGCTGGTGTTGGTCGGCAAGGGCGTCACCTTCGACAGCGGCGGCATCTCGCTCAAGGATCCGCCCGGTATGGACGAGATGAAGTTCGACATGAGTGGCGCGGCGGCGGTGATGGCAGCACTCAGCTTCGCCGCGCAGCTGCGCCTGCCGCTGCATCTCGTCGGGCTGATCGCCGCGGTGGAGAACATGCCCGGCGGCCGAGCGGTGAAGCCCGGCGACATTGCCACCAGCGCCTCCGGACAGACGGTCGAGATTCTCAACACCGATGCGGAAGGCCGTCTGATCCTGGCCGATGCACTGTACTACGCGCGTCGCTTCCATCCGGCGGCGGTGGTCGATGTCGCGACCCTGACGGGGGCCGTCGTCGTCGCCCTCGGACACCATCACGCGGGCCTCATGGGCAACGACGACGCCCTGGTACGCGAGCTGCTGGCGGCCGGCCAGCGGGCCGACGATCGCTGCTGGCAGCTGCCGCTCACGGAGGAGTACGCCGAGCAACTCAAGAGCAACTTCGCCGACTTCGCCAACATCGGCGGTCGCGACGGCGGCGCCATCACGGCCGCGACCTTCCTCGGCAAGTTCACCCAGGGGCTGAGGTGGGCGCATCTCGACATCGCCGGCACCGCCTACCAGAGCGGGGCTTCCAAGGGCAGCACCGGGCGGCCGACCCCGTTGCTCGCCGATTTCCTGTTGCACCGCGCGGGGCGCTGATCGCCGTACACTCCCCGAGGCAGCCGTCCGCACCCCCCGACGGCTGCGCGCGCGGTCGCGCCCGGCGACCGCCGCACGGCCGCGGAACGCGCGGTGTCCACCGCTATAATCCCAACAATGGATAAGGTGTACGCGCCGCAGGACATCGAGCGGCGCCTCTACCAGCGCTGGGAATCTCACGGCTGGTTCGCGCCGCGCGGCGCGAGCGAGCCGTACTGCATCATGATCCCGCCGCCGAACGTCACCGGCACGCTGCACATGGGGCACGCGTTCCAGCACACGCTGATGGACACGCTGGTGCGCTGGCAGCGCATGCGCGCGCGCGCCGTGCTGTGGCAACCGGGCACGGATCACGCCGGTATCGCGACCCAGATGGTGGTCGAGCGGCAGCTGAATGCCGCAGGCCTGCAACGCTCGGCGCTCACGCGCGCCGCTTTCATCGAGCACGTGTGGGAGTGGGTCGAGCGCTCCGGCGGCACGATTGCGGCGCAGATGCGCCGCCTCGGCGATTCGGTGGACTGGTCGCGCGATCGCTTCACCATGGACCCGGAGATGTCGCGTGCGGTGATCGAGGTGTTCGTGCGGCTGCACGCCGAGGGCCTCATCTACCGTGGCAAGCGCCTGGTGAACTGGGACCCGGTGCTGCTCACCGCGCTGTCGGATCTCGAGGTGCAGTCGCAGGAGGAGGACGGCCAGCTCTGGCACCTGCGCTACCCGCTCGCCGACGGCACGGGCTACGTGGTGGTGGCCACGACGCGCCCGGAGACCATGCTGGGCGACACGGCTGTGGCCGTGAATCCCGACGATCCACGTTACCGCGAGCTCATCGGCCGGCGCGTGCGACTGCCGCTCGCCGAGCGTGACATCCCGATCATCGCCGACAAGTTCGTCGATCCGACCTTCGGCTCCGGAGTGGTCAAGATCACCCCCGCGCACGATTTCAACGACTACGAGATCGGCGCGCGTCATCAGCTGCCGCAGATCAACATCTTCACGCCGCGCGCGACGCTCGCCAATACGGTCCCGGAGCGCTTTCGCGGCCTCGACCGCTTCGAGGCCCGCCGCCGCGTGCTGGCGGAGCTCGAGGCCGCGCACCTGGTCGAGCGCGTCGAGCCGCACCGCCTGACCGTGCCGCGCGGCGACCGCAGCGGCGCGATCCTCGAGCCGTATCTCACCGACCAGTGGTACGTGAAGATCGCGCCGCTCGCACAGCCGGCGATCGCGGCGGTGAGCGCCGGGCGCACGCGCTTCGTGCCCGAGAGCTGGGCGCGCACTTATTTCGAGTGGATGCGCAACATCAGGGATTGGTGCATCAGCCGCCAGCTGTGGTGGGGACATCGTATCCCGGCCTGGTACGACGACGCCGGCCGGGTGTACGTCGGACGCAACGAGGCGGAGGTGCGCGCGCAGCACGCGCTGACCGCCGATGCCGTGCTGCGCCAGGACGAGGACGTGCTCGACACCTGGTTCTCCTCGGCTCTCTGGCCGTTCTCGACCCTCGGCTGGCCGGAGTCGACCGCGGCGCTCAAGCGCTTCTATCCGAGCAGCGTGCTGGTGACCGGCTTCGACATCATCTTCTTCTGGGTGGCCCGCATGCTGATGATGGGGCTGAAGTTCATGGACGACGTGCCGTTCCGCGACGTGTACATCACGGGACTGATCCGCGATGAGCACGGCGAGAAAATGTCCAAGTCCAAGGGCAACGTGATCGACCCGCTCGACATCGTCGACGGCATCAGCCTCGAGGACCTGGTCGTCAAGCGCACCAGCGGGCTGATGCAGCCGCAGCTCGCCCCGGCGATCGAGCGCGCCACGCGCCGGCAGTATCCCCAGGGCATCGCGCCCCACGGCACCGACGCGCTGCGCTTCACGTTCGCCGCCCTCGCCTCGCCGAGTCGCGACATCCGCTTCGACCTGGGCCGGGTCGCGGGCTATCGCAACTTCTGCAACAAGCTGTGGAATGCCGCGCGCTTCGTCACCCTGTCGGTGAGCTCGCCGGTGGCGGCCGCCGAGGCGGTGGAGCTCTCGGTCGCGGATCGCTGGATCCGCTCGCGCTTCGGCCGGATGCTTACCGCCGTCGAGAGCGCCCTCAACGAGTACCGCTTCGACCTCGCCGCCAACGCGCTCTATGACTTCGCCTGGCACGACTTCTGCGACTGGTACCTCGAGCTCACCAAGCCGGTCCTGCAGGGCGATGACGCGAGTGCGCGCCGCGGCGCGCAGCGCACGCTCGCCGAGATGCTCGAGGCGCTGCAACGCGCGCTCCATCCGCTGATGCCGTTCGTCACCGAAGAGATCTGGCTGCGGATCGCGCCGCTCGCCGCGCGCGCCGGGGAAACGGTGATGCTGCAGCCCTACCCCGCCGCCGGCGATTTTCCCGCGGACGCGCAGGCCGAGAGTGAGACTGCCTGGGTGCAAGCGGTGGTGCTCGGCGTGCGCCAGATTCGCGGCGAAATGAACATCAATCCGGCCAAGCGCATCCCGGTGCTGGTGAAAGGCGCGAGCCCCGACGACCAGAAGCTGGCGACCCGCCATCGCGCCTGGCTCGAGCGGCTCGCCGGTCTAGAGAGCATCACGGTACTCACTCCCGGGGCGCAGGCGCCGCAGTCGGCCGTGGCGCTGGTCGGCACGCTCACGCTGCTGGTGCCGATGGCAGGCCTGATCGACGCTGCCGCCGAGGCCGAGCGGCTCGGCAAGCTCCTCGCCCGCGCGCAGGCAGACCTGCAGAAGACCCGCGGGCGTCTTGCCAACGACAGCTTCGTGCGCAACGCGCCCGCCGCGGTGGTCACCGAGGAGCGCGCGCGCGCCGCCGAGCTCGAGCGCACGGCCAGCCGCCTCGCCGCGCAGCTCGCGAGCGTGCGCGGGTTGCTGTCGTCGTGAGCACCCCCGCGCCCAGCGCGCCGGCCGCGCCCAGCGCACCCGCCGCGGATGCCGGGCGCGGCGCGCTCGCGCGCGTGCTCGACGCTCTCGAGACGATCATCCTCGGCAAGCCGCTGCAGCTGCGGCTGTGCCTCGCCTGCCTGCTGGCGCGCGGGCACCTGCTCATCGAGGACGTGCCCGGAGTCGGCAAGACTACCCTCGCACACGCGCTCGGCCATCTGCTCGGCCTCGATTGGCAGCGGGTTCAGTTCACCAGCGACCTGCTACCGGCTGACATCATCGGCGTGTCGGTGTTCGATCGTGCTGCGCAGCAGTTTCACTTTCGGCGCGGTCCGATCTTCACGCAGCTGCTGCTGGCGGACGAGGTGAACCGCGCCAGCCCGCGCACGCAGAGCGCGCTGCTCGAGGCGATGGAGGAGCGGCAGGTGAGCGCCGACGGCGCCACCTACGTGCTGCCGGAGCCGTTCTTCGTGGTCGCGACGCAGAACCCGCACGAGCAGCTCGGCACCTACGGGCTGCCGGAGTCGCAGCTCGACCGCTTCCTGATGCGCGTGACTCTCGGCTACCCGGACGCGGCGCATGAGCGCGAGTTGCTGCGCGGCGGCGAACGGCGCGAGCTGCTCCCCGGCATCGCTCCGATACTCACAGCCGCGGGGGTGCTCGCCATGCAGCGTGCGGTACGCGCGGTGTACGTCGCCGATGCGCTGCTCGAATACACCCAGGCGCTGATCGCGCGTACGCGCCAGCGCGCCGACCTCAAGCTCGGCCTGTCGCCGCGCGCCGGCCAGGGTCTGGTCCGCGCCGCCCAGGGCTGGAGCTTTCTCGCCGGGCGCGCTGCGGTGCTGCCGGAAGACGTGCAGACAGTGCTGCCCGCGGTCGTGGCCCACCGGCTCGAACGGCGCGACCCGAGCGGCGAGCAAGCCGACGTCGCCGCGGAAATCATCCAGGCGGTGCCGGTGCCGCTCTAAGGTGGTCACGACGAGCGAACCCGCAGCGGCCCGGCGCTGGCAGCCGTTCGCGCCGCTCGCCACTGCCGTGCGCGCCGCCACGGCGCGCTGGATGCGCCGCCGCCAGGGCCTGGATCATCCGCCGGTGCGGCTCGAGCGGCGGCGAATCTACATCCTGCCGACCGGCGTCGGCATGGCCTTCGCCGGCTTGCTGTTTCTCATGCTGCTCGCCGGACTCAACTATGCCAACAGCCTGGCGCTGTTGTTGACCTTCCTGCTCGGTGCGTTCGCGCTCGTGGTGATGCAACTGTGTCACCGTAATCTCCTCGGCACCGAGGTCACCGCGGTCAGCGCGCCGCCGGTGTTCGCACACAGCACCGGCGCGGTGCGGCTGAGCGTCGCGAATCGCAGCGTTGCGGCCCGCTGGCGCCTGCAAGCCTCGCTCCCGCAGGGAGCGCCGCTCGCGGTGGACCTCCCGGCCGGTGAGGAGCTGCGGCTCGAGCTGCCATTGCCCGCACCTACCCGCGGCGTCGTGCGCATCGAGCGGTTGTCGCTTGCGACCGCGCATCCCTGCGGGCTGTTTCGCGCCTGGACCTGGGTGCATGCGCCGATTGAAATGCTGGTGTACCCGCGGCCGCGCGGCTCGCTTCCGATGCCAACGCTCGGCGGCCGCCACGTCGGCGCGCGCATGCACCTCGAGGCGGGGACCGATGAATGGTCGGGACTCAGGCCGTTCCGCGACGGCGATTCTTCGCGTCAGGTCGACTGGAAGGCGTACGCGCGCGAGGCGCCGCTACTCGTGAAAGAGTACGCGCAGGAGAGCTCCGAGCTTCGGCTGTTCGACTTCGCAGCGCTCACCGACCCGGATACCGAGGCGCGCCTGTCGCAACTCGCCCGCTGGGTGGTCGATGCCGAGGCGCATGGCGAGCGCTACGGGCTCGTGCTGCCCCAATTGCAGCTGTCCCCGGATCGCGGCCCCGAGCACCGCCATCGCTGCCTCGCCGCGCTCGCGCTGTTTCCGGACATCGGCCGGCGCTGACATGGCGCAAGCGAACCTGCCCGCGGATGAGCGGCACGCTGTAGCGCCACTGATCTGGGCCTGTGCGGCGTTCACGGGTGGCATGCTCCTCAACGTCGACCGCGTTCCCGTCTGGGCGGTGGCGGCCGCCCTGGCGCTGGTCGGCTGGCGCCTCGCCACCGCGGGCGGACGCGGCTGGTATCCGGGAATCTTCGTGCGTGCCGTGCTCGCGCTGGCGCTGGTCGCCGTGGTGCTGGCGAAATTCCACACCCTCAACGGTCTCGCGGCCGGCACGACACTGTTGCTGCTCATGGCCGGCCTCAAGCTCCTCGAGACACGCACGCCGCGCGATCAGTTCGTGCTCACCGGCGTGGCGTTGTTTCTGCTGCTCGCGGCCTGCCTCGGCCGACAGGACCTGTGGCGTGTGCCGCTCTATGCGCTCGAAGCGTGGTTGTGCTGCGCGGCGCTCGTGGTCATCGCCTGCCCCACTCTCGGCGCAGGCCCGGCGTTCGGTGCCGGCCGCACGCTGCGGATCGCCGGACGGGCGCTGCTGCCGGCCGTGCCGCTGGCGTTGCTGCTGTTCGCGTTCTTTCCACGCCTGCCGGGTGCTTTCTGGGCGATTCCGCAAGGCGAGGAGGCCCTCACCGGGCTCGGTGACAGCATGAGCCCCGGCGGCATCACGCGCCTGGTCGCCAGCTACGACATCGCTTTCCGGGTGCAATTCGCCGGCAGCGCGCCTGCGGCCGAGGAGCGCTATTGGCGCGGCCCGGTGCTGCACGACTTCGACGGCTCCACCTGGCGGCGCGCGGCCGGCGCACTGCGCGCACGCCAGCCGCTCACCTACCTCGGCGTGCCCTACCGCTATCGCGTGACACTCGAGCCGAGCCGCCGCCCGTGGTGGTTCGCGCTCGATACGCCCGCGCGCTCGCCCGACACGCGCGTGCTGCTCACCTACGACTATCAGCTGCTTGCGACCGAGCCGGTGGACGATGCCATCAGCTTCGAGGCCCTGTCCTACACCCACACGCAGGCCGCCGCGCCGCTCGATCCAGCCGCGCGCCGCCAGGACAGCGCCTTGCCGCGCTCCGGCAATCCGCGTACGCGCGCACTCGCGCTCACCCTGCGCCGGCAAGCGAGCACCGATGACGCCTACGTGCAGGCGGTGCTCGATTACCTGCGCGCCGGCGGCTTCGTTTATTCGCTGACCCCGGAGCCGCTCGGCGCGGACGAAGTCGACGACCTGCTGTTTCGAACCCGCGAGGGATTCTGCGGCCACTACGCTTCGGCATTCGTGACGCTGATGCGCGCCGCCGACATCCCCGCGCGGGTGGTGACCGGATATCTCGGCGGCGAATGGAATCCGATCGGCGGCTACTTCGTCGTGCGCCAGTCGGATGCGCATGCCTGGGCGGAAGTGTGGCTGGCCGAGCGCGGCTGGACGCGCGTCGATCCGACGGCAGTCGTCGCGCCGGAGCGTCTGCAGCGCGGGATTCTCGACTTGTTGACCGATGAGCTCTCGACGTCCGAGCGGCTGTTGCGCGCACCCTGGCTGACGCGGCTATGGCAGCGCTGGGACGCCGCCAACACCTGGTGGGCGAACCACGTGATCCGCTTTGACTATGCGGCGCAGCTGCGGCTGCTGCAGCGTTTCGGAGTGCGCTCGCCGGATGCGCGCTATCTCGGCTGGGCGCTGATGCTCGCACTGTGCGCCTGGCTGGCGCTGGTCACCTGGCAGATCGGGCGCAGTCGCCGGCCGGCGCGCCGCGATGCGCTGGCGCGCTCCTATGCACGGCTGTGCCGCAAGCTCGCGCGCATCGCGCCGCCGCGCGCGCCCTGTCAGGGGCCATTGAGCTTCGCCGCTGCGGTCAGTGCGCACCGGCCGGATCTGCGTGAGCGGGTGTACGCACTGCTCGAGCGTTACGCGCAGCTGCGCTACGGCCCGGTAGTGCCCGCCACGCACGCGCGCGCGGTCGAGGAGTTCCGCCGTGCGGTGGTGCGGCTGTCGTTGCCGCGCCGGAGCGATACTCAGCCGTCAAGTTGACTTGAAGCCGATCTTCGCGTGTGTGCCGTCGCAGAAGGGCTTGTTGGCGCTGGCGCCACAGCGACAGAGGCTTGCGGAGGTGATGCGCGCCACGACTCGACCGCTGCCGCTCGTGATCTCGAGATTACCGCGCACCCTGAGGGGCCCGTTGGGCTGCGGGTCGATCGCCAGCCCCCCGTCGCGCACCGGCAGCACATCGGTCTTGCCGCTCGGCGGCTCGCCGCTCGCGCTGAAGCCGATGGTGTGATGCGAACCATCGCAGTAGGGCTTGTTCTTCGAGGCCCCGCAGCGGCAGAGCGTGGCCCGAAAGCCGGCCGGCTGGCCGTCGATCTGCAGCGCAGCCCGGAAGGCATACGGCCCGGCCTCGCGCACGCTCATGAGATTCACCGGTGGCGCCGCTTCGTCGGGTCCGCCGTCCAGGCGCCGATAGCGGATCGCCCCCGAGGGGCAGGCATGGGCGACTTCGACCACCCGCTCCACCGGCATCGCATCCGGGTGAATCCACGGGCCCTTCACGTTGGCAAGAAACACCTGCGGCGCCCAGGTGACGCAAAAGCGCGAGTGGATGCAGCGCTGCGCCTCGAATTCGAGCGCGAGCTTTTCACCGGGCACGCGCTCGATACCGTCGGCGACGGTCGTGGCTGGTGCGGCAGTTGCAGGCGCCGGCGCTGCCCCCGGGACCGCGGCGGACGCAGCCGCGACACTCGGCGCTGCCGCAGGGCCCGATGGCGCGCTGGTTGCGGGCGCGCTCGCCGACTCAGTCGCAACGACGCGCGCGGTGAGGTCGAATCCCTTGCCGGCACGCGCGGCGAGCGTCCCCAACAGGTCCGCCGCCGCGCGTGTGCGCGCCTCCGTGCGCAGCGTCGCGGCAACTTCGCAGAGCTGGCCGAGGCGCTCGAGGAACAGTCGTCGGGCCGCCGGGCCGGGTGGCAAAGGGCTCGGATCGCGCAGCGTGATGAAGGACACGCCGGCGTTGCAGTCAGGGTTCGAGGGCCCCGCCGGCAGTCGTGCCGCACGCTCCGCGAGCGGCAGGAACGCCTGCATCAATCCGATCGCGAGATCGACGGCGAGCGACTTTTCGGCGCTCGGTCCCCGCAACACGTAGGAATAGCCGATGAGCCGCAGCATCAGGCCATAGCAGGCGTTGGCCAGGTCGACCGTCGCGAACGCGTCGGGGTCCTCGAGCCACACGCGCCCCTCCGGTCGCGGCGGACGACGCAGCACGGGGTTGGTCGCCGCCGGAAACGCCGGCGCGAAGGCGGGATTGCGCGCCTTGAGCGCCTGCAGCTCGCTGCGAATGCCGAGGAATTTCTGATAGTGCGAGTCGACCGAATCGCGCGGCGCGCCTTCGCCCTGCTCCACGATTGCCGAGAACGCGGCCAAGGCAGTCTTCAGACAGCGCACCGGCTTTGCCCCCGGCAGACTGACCTCTGCGGGCGAGAGCTGCAGCGCCGGATCGCCATCGAAGGCCTGTGCCTCGCCGTAGCGCGCCACGAACGCCTGCAGGGCTTCGCCGGCCGTCAGATAGAAGTCGCCCACCGTGTCGTAGTCGAGCGCCATCGGCGTGAGATGCGGCCGCTGTGTCCCGCGCACGTACGGGCGCTCACACAGGAAGCCGGGACCCTCGGGCTCGGTCGAGCCGCGCGGCCGCTCGAGAAACACGAAGTGCTGCAGCGTGTCGGCGTTGAACGGCGCCAGCTTCACCGTGATGCTGGCGGGAAGATAGCCGGGGTCGAGCGGAAAGTTGGCGCGCCCGAAGCGCGGGCTCGCACCGAGCGCCGAGGTGATGTTCCATACCGCCGCAAGATGGCCCATCTCCTGGATCGCGACCGAGAGCAGCACCTGTCGCCAGCGCTTGACCGCCGTCGCTTCAGTCGCGGTCAGTCCCTCCGCCTCGCCGTCCTTGAGGCTCGCGGCGGCGTACAGGTACGTGCACATGAGGTTGTGCTCGAGCTCTGCCGCCTCGTAGAGCCCGTTGACGAGAATCTCGCGCTGCGTATAGGGGGCCGCCGCCGCGACGTCGTTCATAGCGCCTCCCGCTGCTATGTCGCACAAATCCAGCGCGCGCGCCATCCCCCGGAGGAGCAGGACCGGCGGAAGCTCTATGCGGCGTGCTCGCGCGTCTCGTGGAAGTTGATTTCCGGCCAGCGCTCCTGCGTCAGCTGCAGATGCACCCGCGAGGGGGCGAGGTACACCAGCGCCCCGCCGTGATCGAGCGCCAGGTGCTCGGACAGGCGCGTGCGAAACTCGTCCAGCTTGCGCGCAGCGGCGCTCGCGACCCAGCGCGCCGTGTGGACCGCCACCGGCTCGAACACGCACTGCACGCCGTACTCGTCCGCAAGGCGGAAAGCCACGACCTCGAACTGCAGCGGCCCGATGGCGCCGAGAATCAGATCATTGGTGCGTAGCGGCTTGAAGAGCTGTGTCGCACCCTCTTCGCACAGCTGCGTGAGACCTTTTTGCAGCGCCTTCATGCGCAGCGGATCCCGCAGCACCGCCCGCCGGAAGATCTCCGGCGCGAAGTCCGGCACGCCGGTAAACGCGAGCCGCTCGCCCTGCGTGAAGGTATCGCCGATGTTGATCGTGCCGTGGTTGTGCAGCCCGATGATGTCGCCCGCGTACGCCTGCTCCGCGTGGGCACGGTCGGCCGCCATGAAGGTGAGCGCATCGGCCACGCGCACCTCCTTGCCGAGCCGCACGTGGTACAGCCGCATGCCGCGCTCGTAGCGACCGGCGCACAGTCGCAGGAAAGCGATGCGGTCACGGTGTCCCGGGTCCATGTTCGCCTGGATCTTGAACACGAAGCCGGCAAGCGCCGGCTCGACGGCCTCCACGGCACGCTCGCGCGCCGCCCGTGGCAGGGGCGCGGGAGCGTAGCGGGTAAAGGCCGTGAGCAGCTCTTCGACGCCGAAGTTGTTGATCGCGGAGCCAAAGAACACCGGTGTCTGCCGGCCGGCGCGATAGGCCTCGAGGTCGAAGCTGGCACTCGCGCCCCGTACCAGCTCGATCTCCTCGGCGAGGCTCGGCGCGTCCGCACCGAGGAACTCCTGCGCGGCCTCGCTCTCGAGTCCGTCGATGGTGCGGTTCTCGCCGACGCGGCCGCGCTCGCCGGCGGTGTAGGCGTAGATGCGATCCTCGGTGAGGTGATAGATGCCGCGCAGCGACCGTCCCATGCCGATGGGCCAGGTGATCGGGGCGGTGCGGATGCTCAGCACGCGCTCGATCTCGTCGAGCAGCTCCACCGCGGCGCGCCCCTCGCGGTCGAGCTTGTTGATGAAGGTCATGATCGGCGTGTCGCGCAGCCGGCAGACCTCCATCAGCTTGATGGTGCGCTCCTCGACGCCCTTGGCGCAGTCGATCACCATGAGCGCCGAATCCACCGCGGTGAGCGTCCGGTAGGTGTCCTCCGAGAAGTCCTCGTGGCCGGGCGTGTCGAGCAGGTTCACGACGTAGTCGCGATACGGAAACTGCATCACCGATGAGGTCACGGAGATGCCGCGCTGCTGCTCGAGCCGCATCCAATCGGAGGTCGCACGGCGCGCCGCCTTGCGCCCCTTGACGGCGCCGGCCATCTGGATCGCGCCCCCGAACAGCAGCAGCTTCTCGGTGAGCGTGGTCTTGCCGGCGTCCGGATGCGAGATGATCGCGAAGGTCCGTCGCCGAAGAATCTCCTCGGCCAGGTCAGTCACAGGAGGAACCTTCAGGCTGAGGCGTGACCTGTCGCGCGCAGGATGCGCTTGAGCACCGCGGCATCCTCGCGGCCGTTGACGGCCTGGTAGTAGCCGCGACGCATCCCGACCTGCTCGAAACCGAGCGCCAGGTACAGCCCGATGGCCGCGGTGTTCGAGGGGCGCACCTCGAGAAAAGCTTCGCGCATGCCAGCGGCCGCGGCGCGCTCCAGCAGGGCGAGCAGCAGGCGCTGGCCGACGCCGCGTCGCCGATGCGCCTCAGCGACGCACAGGTTGAGAATGTGCGCCTCGCCGGCGCCGAAGCTCATGACCGCGTACGCCATCAGCTGGCGGCTCACCGTAACCACCCGACAGAGGTAACCGACCCGCAGACAGTCGCGGAAAATCCCTTCGCTCCAGGGAAACTGGTAGGCGCTGCGCTCGATGGCGACCACGTCGGCGACATCGCTCGCCCGCATGGGGCGGATGACCAACCCGGGCGAGAACAGCTCAGGCGCGGTTGCCATGGTTCGCGGAGCCTTGAGTAGAGCCTTGCATCAGTTGCTGGTAAACGCCGCGGGCGAACTTCAGGTCTTCCCACGCCTTGCGCTTATCCGCCGGGGTACGCAGCAGGTAGGCCGGATGATAAGTCACAACCAGCGGGGTGTTGAACTCGCCGAAATAATGCACCCGGCCACGCAGTCGTCCGAGTGGCGCGTCGGTAGCGAGCAGATTCTGCGCTGCGATCCGCCCGACCGCGAGCATGATTTTTGGCCGCAGCAGGGCAATTTGCCGCAGCAGATACGGCAGGCAAGCCTCGACCTCCTCCGGCCTCGGGTCGCGATTGTTCGGTGGCCGGCTCTTGAGCACATTGGCGATGTAGACGTTTTGGCGGCGGTCGAGCCCGATCGCGCGCAACATGGCATCGAGCAGCTGCCCCGCAGCGCCGACGAACGGCTCGCCGCGGCGGTCCTCCTCCGCCCCCGGGGCCTCGCCGATCACCAGCCAGTCGGCGCGCGTCGGACCGACCCCAAGCACCCCCTGGGTGCGCGTGGCGTGCAGCGGGCATCTGATGCAGCGACGCACCTCCTCACGCAGCGCCTCCCACTCGGCCGCCGCGCAGGCATTTTCCCCCGCTGTCACGGCTGTCGCGACGGGTGGCGCGCTGCGGCTCACCCACACATCGATGCCGATCGCCTCGAGGTACTGCCTGCGTCGCTTGGGATGCATGCGTCAGCTCAGGAGCTCACCTGCGGCGCGCCGCGCCACAGACGCCGCAACCGCCGCCCGAGCCACAGCGCCGGAGCCGAGAGTGCGTAGGTGCCGAACGTTGACAGCAGCATGGTGGGCGGATCGGTGGCGATCAGCACGAATGCCAGCGGCACGAGCAGCATATAGACGAAGCGGATGCGCCGATCGTCGAACTGCTTGAAGCTCGGGTAGCTGAAGCGGCTCACCATCAGAGCACCCGCCGTGGCGGTCACGGCGAACGCCGCGATCAGCCCGGCAAGCCCTGGCTCGTGCCAGTCGCTGAAGAACCACACGAACGCCGCCACGATCGCAGCGGCCGAGGGGCTCGGGAGTCCCTCGAAGTAGCGCTTGTCGGCCACCGCGGCGCGTGCGTTGAAGCGCGCCAGCCGCAGCGCGGCCGCGGCGACATAGAAAAAGCAGGCCAGCCAGCCGAAGCGGTCCCAGTGATGGCCATATTCGGCGATCCGTACCACGCCCCACTGGTAGGCGACGATGGCTGGTGCGACGCCGAAAGCCACCATATCAGCGAGGCTGTCGTACTCCTTGCCGAAAAAGCTCTCGGTGCGCGTCAGGCGCGCGATCCGCCCGTCGAGGGTGTCGAAGATCATGGCAGCGAACACCGCAATGCCGGCGGGCGCGAAGTGCTTGTCGATCGCCGCCACCACCGCGTAGAAGCCCGCGAACAGACAGCCCGTGGTGAGCAGGTTCGGCAGCAGGTAGATGCCCTTGCGGCGCGGTCGCGCGTAGTCCTGAGTCTCGGTCGCCACGGCCAGCATCTTATCCGGGGTCTGCGGGGAATTCTGCGTCCTGCGGATTGCGAATGCGCGCGCCACACCGCGACCGGCGAAACTGCCCGGGCGGGGTAGGCCGGGGCCTCCTGCTAAGATGCCGGCGCACCAACTCGAGGCAAGGCGCGATGAGGCTTTCGCAGTACCCGGTCAACACCGGCAAGGAGACGCCCGCAGAAGCGGAGGTGATCAGTCATCAGCTGATGCTGCGCGCGGGGCTCACGCGGCGTCTGGCGGCGGGGCTGTACAGCTGGCTGCCGATGGGATTGCGATCGCTGCACAAGGTCGAGCGCATCATCCGTGAGGAGATGGACCGCGCCGGAGCGCTCGAGCTCGTGATGCCGGTGGTGCAACCGGCGGAGCTGTGGCAGGAGTCGGGCCGCTGGACCGAGTATGGCCCGGAGCTGCTGCGCCTCAAGGACCGGCACGAGCGCGATTTCGTGTTGGGACCGACGCACGAGGAAGTCATCACGGACATCGCGCGGCGCGAGCTCAAGAGCTATCGTCAGCTGCCGGTCAACTTCTACCAGATCCAGACCAAGTTCCGCGACGAGGTGCGCCCGCGCTTTGGCGTGATGCGGGCGCGCGAGTTCGTCATGAAGGACGCCTATTCCTTTCACCTCGACGAGGCCTCGCTCGAGGCGGGCTATCGGGCGATGTACGACGCCTACACGCGCATCTTCACGCGTACCGGGCTCACCTTTCGCGCCGTGCGCGCCGACTCCGGCGCCATCGGCGGGGACGTCTCGCAGGAATTTCACGTGTTGGCCGCGTCCGGCGAGGACGCCATCGCCTTCTCCGACGCCGACGACTACGCGGCGAATCTCGAAGCCGCCGCAGCACTGCCGCCCGCGGAGCCGCGCCCGCCCCCCAGGCAAGGGCTGCGCAAGGTCGCAACTCCGGGAGTGCACACGATCGCCGAGCTGGCGAGCTTTCTGAAGGTAGAGCCGGCGCGCTGCGTGAAGACCCTCATCGTCGAGGGCGATGATGCGAGCGTCGTCGCGCTGGTGCTGCGTGGTGATCACGAGTTGAATGCCGTCAAGGCGCAGAAGCTCGCCGGCGTGGCCAGCCCGTTACGCCTGGCGAGCGCCGCGCGTGTGCTCGAAGTCACCGGGGCACCGCCGGGCTCGGTCGGACCGGTGGGGCTCAGGTGCCGGGTGTACGCCGATCACAGCGCGCTCGTCCTCGCGGACTTCGTCTGCGGCGCCAACGAGGAGGACATGCACCTGACCGGGGTCAACTGGGAGCGGGACGTCGCCGGCGCGCGCGCCGCGGATCTGCGCAACGTCGTCGACGGCGATCCGAGCCCGTCGGGCACCGGCAGGCTCAAGATCGCGCGCGGCATCGAGGTCGGGCACATCTTCCAGCTCGGCCGCAAGTACAGCGAGCCGATGAAGGCCGCGGTGCTGGATGAGGCGGGCCGCGAAGTGACGCTGCTCATGGGCTGCTATGGCATAGGTGTGACGCGCATCGTGGCCGCGGCCATTGAACAGAATCACGATGAGCGCGGCATCATCTGGCCGGAGCCGATCGCGCCTTTCCAGGTAGTACTGGTAGCGCTCAACCTGCAGAAATCCGCCCGTGTACGCGAAGTCAGCGAGCGACTGTATGCCGAGCTCGGCGCCGCCGGAGTTGAGGTGCTGTACGACGACCGCGACGCCCGCCCGGGAGTCAAGTTCGCCGACGCCGATCTGCTTGGCATCCCGCACCGGCTGGTGGTGTCGGAGCGCGGCGTCGACGCCGGCCGGCTCGAATATCGCCAGCGCCGCGAGAGCCTCAGCACGGAGTTCCCCGCCTCCGAGGCGCTCGCCTTCATGCGCACCCGCCTCGGTGCCTGAGCCCGGTTGCGAGCGCCACAGAGCGCCCGGACACGAGTCGCAGGCGGTAGCGTGGCGCGCGTGTTGGACGGCGGCGCTCGCCGTGATTGCACTCGCGCTCAGCGCGCCCGCGCCGGCCGATCAGCAACTCGATCCCGAGCTGCGCGCGGTCATCGAGAAAGCCATCGCCACGTCGGAGTGCTTCAGCGACCAGTACGACTCGGCGGTGTGGTACAGGCTCATGGAGCCGCGGCTGCGCACTCTCGTCAGGCAAAAGGACGAGCGCATGGACATCCTGAAGCAGGTGTACTGCGAAACGCACCGCAGCGGCGAGACACGCCTGGCACCCGGCCTGGTGATGGCGCTGATCGCGGTCGAGAGCCGCTTCGACCGCTGGGCGGTCTCCCCGGCCGGCGCGGTCGGGCTGATGCAGGTCATGCCGTTCTGGCCCGAGCAGCTCGGCATGCGTCGCTACGAGCTGGTGCAGGTCGCCTCCAACATCCGCATGGGCTGCGCGATCCTGCGCTACTACCTGAAGTTCGAGCATCAGGATGTGCGCCGCGCGCTCGCGCGCTACAACGGCAGCCCGGGAAAGCGCGACTACCCCGACCTGGTGATCAACCAGTGGCTGCGGTGGCAGGGCGCGGACGATCTGGGTTTCGGCAGGATCACCGTGCGGCATTAGCCGCGCCGCGCCCGGCCGCGGCGCGCGCCGTGAGCGCCGCGCTCAATGCACCGCTGGCTGCTCCGCTGCGGGATTCTTCGGCGCCGCGTGCCGCGCAGCTGCGCGCGGCGGTGCGAGCATGAGCGCCACACCCTCGCGCCGTGAATCCGCTGCTCCCTCATAGCTCCCGTCGGCGTGCCGCACCACGCCCTGGATACCCGAGTTTTCCGCATGGCCGGGCTTCAGCTCGATGCCGCGCTCGCGCAGCCCGGCGAGCACTGCCGGCGGGAACTTCGCCAGCTCGCCGCTGAAAGTCTCGCCGCGCGCGATCAGATTCGGCAGCTCGATCGCCTGGTGAAGCGGCAGGTTCCAGGCGAGCAATGCCACCAGCGTCTTGGCGTTGTACTCGAGGATGGCGTTGCCCCCGGGCGAGCCAAGGGCGGCGAAGAACTCGCCGTTGCGCTCGAGCACGATGACCGGCGCCATCGAGGAGCGCGGACGCTTGCCACCGCGCACCGCATTGGCCACCGGACGGTCACCTTCCATGGGCACGAACGAGAAGTCGGTGAGCTGATTGTTGAGCACGAACCCTGCGACCGTGCGGCCGGAGCCGAAGATCGATTCGACTGTGGTCGTCATGGACACTACGTTGCCGTTGCGGTCGACCACGACGAAATGACTGGTGCCGGCCGACTCGCCGGTCGCATCGCGGCCGCGCGGCAACGAGATGTCTCCCGGTGGCGGTGCTGCGCCGGCGCGATCGCCGATCAGCTGCGCCCGCAGCCGCACGTAGCCGGGATCGAGCAGTCGTGCGACCGGCACCGGCACGAAGCGCGGATCGGCGACGTAGCGGTCGCGGTCGGCGTACATGAGGCGGCTCGCCTGCGCGAACAGAAACCATGCCTGCGGATCGGATGACGAGCGCCTGGCGATGTCGGTATGCTCGAGAATGGCGAGCATCTCGAGGAGTGCGACCCCGCTCGACGGCGGTGGCGGCACGCATACCGTGTACCCCTGGTAAGGGCGGCACAGCGGGTCGGTCGAGTCCGCGCGATAGTTGCCGAGGTCGGCGAGCGTTATGGTCCCCGGCAGCGGCGGCTGGTGTGTCGCCGCGACGATCTGCTCTGCGATCGGACTGTCGTAGAGCGCCCGCGGGCCGTGCTGCGCGATCGCCTCGAGCGTGCGGGCGTATTCCGGATTGCGGAACAGGTCCCCTTCCTGCACCGTTTCCCCGTCCGCGCGCGCGAACAGCGACCGCACCTCGCTGGTCGGTGGAAACGGCGACCCCTCGCCGAGGAACATTGCGAGCCGCGCGGGCACCCTGAAGCCCTGGGAGGCGCTCTTGATGGCGGGCTGGAAGAGCTCGCGCCAGCGCAGAGCGCCGAGCGACTTGTGCGCACTCCACAGCATGGCAATCACGCCCGGAACGCCCGTGGAACGCCCGCTGCGCACCGCCTCGACGTACGGCAGCGGCTTGCCGTGCTCGTCGAGAAACATCTCGGGCCATGCGCCCGCGGGAGCCCTTTCGCGTCCGTCGAACGCGGTCACCTTGCCGCTGCCGGCGTCGTAATAGAGAAGAAAGGCACCGCCGGAGACTCCGGAGCTCTGCGGCTCGACCAGGCCGAGCATTGCCTGCACCGCCACCGCGGCATCAACGGCGCTACCGCCCTTGGCGAGAATCTGCAGTCCCGCCTCGACCGCCAACGGGTTGGCGGCCGCGACCCAGGCCTGACCGCGATGCCGGTGACGATGGGACGACGACGACGCCGCGGGCGGCGGGGTTGCGGCAGCAGCGCCGACTGGCTCCGGCGCCGTCAGCGGCGCTGTGCTCTCCGACGCAGCCGGGCTCGACTCGGCCGCCGCTGGTGTGACCGCCGGCGTGGCGATCGCCGGTGTGGCGATCGCCGGTGTGGCGGTGGTCGACTCAGCAGCCGGAGTCGCAGGCGCCGCGGGGACCGACTGTGCGGCTGCAGCCGCTGCGGCGATCGAGCACGCGAGCGCCAGCAGCAGCGGCAAGCGCGGCCCGCGGTTCAACGTTGCGGTCACCTGGCGTGAAACCCTGCAGGCGCGTCGCGCGGATCCAACGCCACGTCCTT
>Ga0307477_10001226_pt1 | contig 22451 bp, 17 predicted proteins | sample atmos_gasesECM2C_FD_203316 | JGI IMG/M metagenome (GOLD analysis project Ga0307477, IMG submission 203316) | Hardwood forest soil microbial communities from Morgan-Monroe State Forest, Indiana, United States - atmos_gasesECM2C_515 | ecosystem: Environmental > Terrestrial > Soil > Temperate...
ATACCTTGCTTCCTCCTGATTCCTTCTTCCCGCAAAACCCTATTCCTCATGCCCTCTGCTGTCAACCTCAGCCCGGCCCCGAAGCTCAGCACCAACCAGGTGACGGTATTCCATTTTGCGCCCCGGAGTCGTTGCCCGGAATCGTCGAACTAGCGTGACTGATAATCGCTCTGTTAGCTATAGATTGTCTTAAACCAACATTCCGCCTGAGAAACGTTATCGGAATCTGGCCAGCTCGCGCAAAGGGCGAAACGTGTTAAACAGTACGGCTTGATGGGTAGAGAATCGCGTATCAGTGGGCTTTGCATTTCTCATAAACGAAGGTGAAACCGGGGCGGGTGACCGCTCCGTATAGGTGATGCAGTGACACCTAGCGATAGCGACCTGGTGCAGAAGGCGCTTGCGGGCTCCCAGGCGGCATACCATGATCTCGTGAGCCGCTATGCGGCGCCAGCGGTAAACTTGACGGCGCGCATGGTCCAGGACCGTGCATTGGCGGAAGACCTGGCGCAGGAAGCGTTCACGCGCGCCTTCGAGCGCCTCTCGAGGTATGACCCGCAGCGTCGCTTCGTGAGCTGGTTCTTTCAAATCCTTTACAACGTGACAATCGATTACCTCCGACGCAAGCGGCCAGCAATCGTCTCGTTAGATTGCCTGCAGGAGAATGGTTACGCAGGCCCGGCCGCAGTCGCTCCTAACAGTCCGCCCGACGCGCAGGCCGAACAAGCTGCACTAGCGCAAGCACTGGACGCTGCCCTATCCCAGATCCGGCCGAATACCGAGAGGCGGTTGTGCTGCGTTATCGGGAAGAGTTGTCTGTCCTGGAGATTGCACAGGCAATGAGCTTGCCCGACGGCACGGTGAAGACCTATTTGTATCGGGCACGCAAAGAACTTGCATCGATTCTGGAAGCAAAGGGATGGAACACCACGCGGAAGCGCGAAGGCTGAAACCATTCACGGGAAACTCTCGTATAGGAAGAGGGCCGAACTTTTATGCCGATATAGATGCCGAATGACCGAGAGTGGCTCGAGGATCCGTGTGGCTCGCGCCTAAAGGAAGCGCCATGTCGAAAAAAATCGGCTTTCTCTCGTTCGGGCATTGGACCGAGTCCCCCGGCTCGCAGGTACGCTCGGCGTCCGACTCTTTGCTCCAGTCTGTCGAGCTTGCCGTTGCCGCGGAAAACCTGGGCGCTGACGGCGCATTCTTTCGCGTTCACCACTTCGCGCGCCAGCTCAGTTCGCCGTTCCCGCTGCTTGCCGCCGTTGGTGCACGCACGCGTACAATCGAGATCGGCACGGCGGTGATCGACATGCGCTACGAAAATCCACCCTACATGGCCGAAGACGCTGGGGCAGCCGATCTGATCGCCGGCGGCCGACTGCAGCTGGGCATCAGTCGCGGCTCGCCAGAGCAGGTGATCGACGGCTGGCGTCACTTCGGCTACACGCCGGCGAAAGGCGAGAGCGATGCGGACATGGGACGCCGGAATGCTGAGGAGTTCCTTGACCTGCTAAATGGCGAGGGCTTCGCCGAGCCCAACCCGCGGCCTATGTTTCCGAATCCGCCCGGGCTGCTGCGCCTCGAGCCGTATTCGGCTGGGCTGCGCGATCGCATCTGGTGGGGCTCCGGCTCGAACGCCACCGCGCGCTGGGCTGCGAAACTCGGCATGAATCTTCAGAGTTCGACGCTCAAGGGTGATGAGAGCGGCGAACCGCTGCACATCCAGCAGCGCAAGCAGATCGAGGCATTTCGCGACGCCTGGAAAAAGGCAGGACACAGCCGCACCCCGCGTGTGTCGGTCAGCCGAAGCATCTTTCCGCTCGTGAACGACCTCGACTTCGCCTATTTCGGGCAGGAGAAACACGACCGCGACCAGATCGGCTTCATCGACGCGAACACGCGCGCCGTGTTTGGCCGCTCCTATGTCGGTGAACCCGATGTGCTGGTCAAGAGACTCGCCGCAGACGAGGCGATTGCCGCGGCAGATACCCTGCTTATAACAATCCCGAACACGCTCGGAGTGGACTACAACACACACGTGATCGAAAGCGTCCTGAAATACGTCGCCCCGAAGCTCGGCTGGCGCTAACCCGAGGCTCGCAGAACGCGGCAGATCGTCCTGCAGTCGCGAAAACTGGGAAAGATGGCGCAGTGGAGCAGTCCGCTCGCATAAATAGGCTGATAGGTAACTAGCCCAGCCGGGATTCTCAGTTGCCGATAATCTGACAAAGCCAGCTCCCGACTTCACGGGAGTAGAGCAATGTCGATCGCTGACTGGTGGGTCGCACTGAAAGGAGAATACGGGCCGCGTAAGCCGTTATTGGTGTCAAACTATTAGCGTGAACGAGACGCCGTGAGCTTTCCTTTTCCGTAGATTCATCGTGCTTTCGTAACGACGCCCATCAGTTCCTGACGCAGACAAGCAGAGGGGTTGTGCAGTGCCAACCATAGTTCTATCTGAGACTTTTCGCCTATCGCTTTTTCTGGTTATCCGAGGGGGCATAGGGTTTCTCGAAAGACTCAATGCCCGAAGCACACGCCTAACGGGATTATGGATACTCACCCTCGAACCAGAGCGTCTGGAGAACCAACCGGCCATCGCCTGAAATGAATCCAGGGATGGACTTTTCACAGACGCTCAAGCTGCTTGTTGTTTTAGATGTTCGGCGTCGAAACGAACTCCTTTCTTCCAACCGATTAAAGTGATGGCCGCAATTTTGCGCGCCAGGGTGAGCCGCACCATGGTTGGCTTCATTCCTCTGGCTACGAGAGCGGCGTAGAACTCCTGGAACGGTCCAGGAACGGCAGCGGCCCGGGTCGCGGCGCCCTTGAAGATATTTTTCAGATCGTGATTGTGGTTGGCGTTGAGCCCGCGAATGGCCAGGAATTTCTTGGAGCGTTTCAGCTGGCCCTCCACGATTCGGTATTCCCCGCTCGTGGAGGTTTTCAAGGCCAAACCACAGTAGGCCCATAGTTGCCGCATCAGAGCAATCAACAACACGGCCCGAATCGGTCCAATCGAAGGAATCTGGCGCAGCCATTTCATCGCGCTGTGTTTTCGTCCTTCGGCCAACAGATCGCGTCGTACATGCTCGCGCAAGGACCGCAATGCGTCCAACTGCTGATAGGAGATCTCCGCCCGGCGACGCACGCCGGCTTCGCTGATCTTGGCGAGCCACTCCGAGCGATCGCGTGGTGCGTACACGCGTTGGCCCGCGCAGGGAATCGCCCAACTCCGATAGAGGGCTTTTAAGCGGTTCATCACCCGCGTGGTATCGCGGATCACAGTCTTGCCACGTTTTTGGTTAGCCGGGGCAAGGATGTAAAGACGATTCGGGGGCTGCTTCGCCACGCCAAGGTGACCACGACGCTTGACCTGTGTTCCCAATCAATTGACACCACCAAGCTTGAGACGTAAGAAGACATTGCCTTGGCGATCAAGAGCACCGCAGCCGATTAGCGCCGATCACATCGAAGAGAATCTGCGTGGCGCCATCTCCCTCCTATCCCATGCGGGCCGGATGAGAAATCAGGAGTTCTGGTTTCATTCGCGCTCACTAGGGTAGGTGTCCCAACGCGTGCGGTGGAATACCTCCGAACGGCGCTAGAAAGTGAGACTTAGCCCGAATTCAACCTGGCGGGGAGCGCCTAGGGAATAGACTCCCGTTCCGATTCCGACGCGGTCGACGTTGTGTCCGGCGCGAGTGGTGCCGTTAATCTGTCCTGCCGCTCCGGTCAGTAATCCGTTCAGAGCGGTCCCTGGCAAATCAAAGTTCGTGAAATTAAATAGGTTGTAAAAGTCCACGCTGGGTTGCACCGTCAGCCGCTCGCAAATGCTGTAGGACCAAGTGATTCTCGCGTCGAACGCGCGCAGCCAGGATAGATTGACTTGCCCCGGGGGCGCCAGCGGTACGACTGGCGCAACGGCCTTCAACTGCTGCAATTGGGTTAGCGTAAACAATCCATTTTGGATGAGCACCTGGCCGGCTGGAGTGGGCTGGTTTGCATAAGTGTTGTTGTAATTCGTGATTACGGCGTTGATATTCGACGCATCGATGCCGCGGTCGAAATTTCCGACGTGAGTTCCAGGGAGCAGATCCTGAGCAGTTCCATCTCCCGTGAAGTCCGTGCGAAAGATTTCGCCTGGTCCGGGGTTGGTATTAGGCACCACCAAAGAGGTCGAGAGAGGACTCAAGAAATGCCCTATAACACTCAATTCGAATCCTCGGGGCAAGTCGGCATAACCCCCAAAGGAAAGCTGGTGCGTTCGATCTAATACTGATGGCCCGAAATAACGGCCGGGCTTGGCATTGTCGAGTGCATCAACGCCCATGTCTTGATCCGCTGCCACGGGGCTTGCCGGCTCAATAGTGGGCCACTGCCCACCCATATTCTCGAACCTGGATAACGTATATGAGATTTGATAGTTCAGAGCGCGCACACCGCGAAATGGATGCTGCAGTTTCTGGATCAATTTGGTCTGCAGTCCGTTGTAGACAGAGCGCCCCACAGGCTCAAGAAAAGGCAACGGCGGTGCATTTGGATTAATCCCAGGGAACGCGCAGGGATATCCGAGCACAACCCCACAAGGCTGGTCAAAATCGGCTGAAGATGTTAATCCGTGGGCGGCGTAATCGCTCATTTGCGCGCCGGCAGCAATCGCACATTGAATGCTGGGGAAATCAGTGGCTGCGCCGCAACCGAACGATAAGTTCGTCGCGGAAATCGCCTCCAGAGCACCAGCCTTGTTGAAATAGCGAACGTCCCCAGTATGGTTCTCATCGATTCCCAGAAAATAATGCGTTTGGATATTACGGACGAAGTCTGCACTGAAAACCATGCCAGAACGAATCTCGCGCTGGACGCCCAGATTCATCTGGACCGACCGCGGCGTGCGGTAATTGGGATCGTACATCGTCGCACCTAGACCAAATCCGAGCCCCTGGTTTAACAACGAGCCCACGTAGTTCGGGTTCGGAGCGTTCAAATCAAAGGGGGAGTCGGCCTGATATTGCTTTTGGAAGGTGGCGGCCTGATCGGCTACTGTCCCGATAGCAAGCGGGCTTCCAGCTGTGCCGCAGAATCCTGGTTGCAACACACCACCTGGGACGGGTACCGGCAAGGGCGTTCCCGTGCCGTTGCAGGCCGCTATTTGTTGACCAAAGATGCCGCCTGTCGGCGTGCGAGAGGTGGCATCGGCTATGTCTACGATGGTGAGCACGTTTTCGTAAAAGAGCCCAACGCCGCCACGGATCGAAGTCTTACCTGTGCCGGCAGGGTCCCACGCAAAACCAACTTGAGGCGCGAGATTCGAGTTCGGTTGCCGAACGGGGTTGCCGAGACCAGGCATCAAGGCGTTCAGCTCTGGAACCGCCGGGAATTCGCTATCGCTGCGGCCTGTGTCACGTACGTAGCGCACGCCATAGTCCAATGTTAGATTCCTTTTCCACTTTGAAATCGCGCCCAAATAAGCACCGAGGCGATTGTAGGGAAAACTTCCGGCGGGAAGACCTAACCCCGGAAACGCCGTGAAATATCCGAGACCGTTGCTTACGCTAACGGATTCCACGGGATAGTTCAGCGGGTTGGTATCGCCGCCAGGAAAAGGTCCCGTTTGCGCGAAGGCTTCTTCGGAAGGGCCAACGTTAGTGATCAGAGAGGGTGCAAGCCCGCCGAGCGGGGCAAAACCGCCCGCAAGAATACGGTTAAAATCGAAACCGTAACGGATGGTGTGGAGACCCCAAATTTTGGTTCCGTCATATTTGAACTGACTGTCTCTCTGTAAGACCACTTCCGGTGCAAGCCCATTGGGGCCAGTTGAAAGCCCCGTGTTGCCCATTTGTATGGTCAACGGGTAATTGGCGAGTGCGAGGCCGCTGTCTCGAGTTCCATCACTCAAATCCCTCCTCGTTTTCAAGTCTCCGAATCGAAAGCTGTGAGTGAAACTACCTGTATTGAAGTCAAGCCCGATTACGTGCGCTCTGGTCACGTTCTTTCCGACGTATACGGAAAAACCCAAAGCTCCGTTTGCCACGAACGAGTTCTGGAAGTAGCTGAAGCGATAGAAGGCGTGTATTGAATGTGGGAACTGATAATCCGCCTTGCCCGTGAGGTTATTCTCATGGTATGGCGAGCTGAAGTTTCCGGAATATTGTTGAAAGGGGGCTGCAACTAGAACGGGCGCTCGTTCGTGCTGTAGCGTACGTTCCGCGTCCAGAAAGTAGAAGAACTTGTTCTTGATGATCGATCCTCCTACCCGCCCACCATATTGAGAACGCTGGAAAGGCTCCGAGAGTCCGGGCGGCGAGGGCAATGCCGCAGCCAGCGAACTATCGCGAAAAAAGCCGAAAGCCTCGCCGTGAACGTCGTTTGTCCCCGACCGCGTGATCACGTTGATGGCGCCCGAGGTGGTTAGCTCGGTGGAAAGGTCCATACTGGATTGGCTGAGCTGAAACTCCTGAATGGCGCTTGCAGCGATGTTCGTCGTAGTCGAGCCAATTATTTCGTCGGAAACGTCGACGCCATCCACCTCAATTCGCGCGGTGCGGCCGAAACGTCCGCCAAAGGAAATGGAAGAAAAGCCGTCCTTGCCGACGCCGAAATTCGCCGCATCTTGAATCTGAACCCCCGGTTCTAACTGCGCTGAATCCAGAAAATTGCGGCCGTTGATCGGGAGGTTTTCAATTTGCTGTGCTGTCAAAACACCTTGTACTGTGGCCTGCTCGGTGTTCACTTGCATTTCCGAACCTTGCACTTCCACGAGTTGATTCTGGGGCCCGATTTGCAGCCTTACATTCACGGTGGCTGTGTTGCCCACGAGGACGGTCACGGCCGCTTCTGCTGAGCGGAAGCCTTTTTCAGATACTTGGGCCTTGTAATCCCCCGGAATCAAGGCTCCGGAGTTAAAAGATCCCGCAGAATTTGTGGTGAACTCAATTCGCTGCCCTGTAGCAATGTTGGTGATCGTTATCTCGGCTCCGCTGATAACCGCGCCGGAGAGATCGCTCACGGTGCCCACAATGCTGCCCGTGCCTACAGTCGTTTGAGCACACAACGGGAGAGCGGTACGCAACAGGGCTACGAGTACCGAGAACGCCAAGACAAGGAAACGCTCGAATTTTCTCGCGTGGGTCACAAATGCTCACTCTTGGGCTCAATGCTAGCGATTCAAGGACTCGCTACCTTGTCGAGATGGCTGCTTTACTGGGTTCTGGCTCCTGGCTCGTCAACGGTAGCTCCGGTAGTCCAACGCGGCGGAGCAGGTCCTTGAATCGGGGATCGGAGCGGAGGGGATCCATCATCGGATCCACATTGATTACTTCCAAGCCAAAGCCGACGGCGGCGGCCATGATGTCGTGATGGGTGTACGCTTGTTCCAACCAATAGAAGGCCCGATCCTTGTCTCCCAAAGCCGCATAGTTCTCAGCCAAATTAACCAATATAAACAATTGCTTCGTCACGATGAGATGCTCCAACTCCTCGGCATTTTGCTGGATCGCGCCACGGTAACCAGAAACTGTAAAGGCATGATGTATTTTGGTCGCAGATTCAGAAAACCCAAACAGTTTTAATCCCGCTTCTAATTCGTTGATAGCTCCTTTGTCCATTCCTTTTGCTGCGTAACTGAGAAATAGGGAGAAGTGAAGATTGGCGTTATCCGGGTCAGCCTTAATCATCGTCAGAAGCAAGGGGATAGCCCGATCGTAATCGCGCCGAAAATAAAGAGCCATGGACAGATGGTCCTGGTTCGGGTCGAGCTCTTGAGCAATTTGACTCTCCCTCAAACCCTCGTCGAGCCGTCCGATATCCATGAGAACATTGCCTAAAATCTCGTGCGCATTGGCATCGTTAGGGTTGAGCGCGACGGCTCGCCGTGATTCGTCTTCAGCGGCCCGGAAATCCCAGGAGCATAACCTTAACTCGCCCAAGGTCACCCGCGCGTCAGAGAAGGCCGGGTCGAGTTCCACGGCCCGCTCTGCCGCTTTTTTAACCATCTCTGCATCCTGGCTCGAAGCCCACATGAGACCGAAATGGGCATTGGCTAACCCATTGTATGCAGGCGCGAAATTGGGGTCGGCATCAATCGCCTGCTGGAAGTACTCCGCAGCCTTCCTTTTTTCCTCGTCACCAGCGCCCTTGGCAGATCGGTTCAGGTGGTAGCTGCCCTGAAGGTATGAGTCCAAAGCTTTGGGATTGATCGGCCGGAACTGCGCCACTGCCGCCTGATTTGGTGCACCGAGTTTTGCTTGAACTTGACGGGCGACGTCTTCAGTCACGTCTCGTTCCAGAGCAAAGACATCGCGGAGATCGCGTTCGTAGCTCTTGGCCCACAGGTGTTTATCTGAAGGACCGTGGATAAGTTGTGCGGTGATGAGCAGGCGATCCCCTGAGCGCTGCACGGTTCCTTCGACAATCCCGTCCACGTTCAGTTCGCGCGCAACTTCCGGCAGTGATTTCTTGGTTTGCTTGTACTGCATGGAGGAAGTGCGTGAAATTACCTTCAGTGACCCAATTTGCGCGAGATCGGTAATCAGCGAGTCGGTCATTCCATCGGAGAAGTATTCCTGGTTCGGATCCCCGGAAAGATTCTGAAGAGGCAGCACCGCCAGAGATTCAATCCGCGGCGCCGGTGCCTTCCCCAGCAGATGGTCGCGCACCCCAGCCGTATTAAAACTGACCACCAGAATGAGCACGGCCACCGCAGCCGCCCCCAAAGCGAGGCCCCAGCCAAATCCCTTCCGATGGGTCTCGGGTAAACGCGTTTCCGTGGAAGCCGGCTTTGAATCACTTTTCCCTACAGCCCTTGGCGCACCGTTCTGAACCGATCCAATGAAGCGATAGCCGCGCCTGGAGAGAGTCTCGATGAAACGGGGTTTTTCGGCGTCATCTCCCAGGGCTTCACGCAGCTTCTTGACGGCGTTGTTCAGTCCTTGGTCGAAATCTACGAAGGTATCGGAGGGCCAGATTTTCTTCTGGAGTTCTTCGCGGTTGACGACGTCACCTGGGCATTCGAGCAGAATCTGAAGAACCTGAAAGGGTTGAACTTGCAGTTTGACCCGGATGCCGTGCTTGCGCAGTTCGCCGGAACGTGGGTCGACCTCGAAGTCGCCGAAACGGATACTTTGTTGTGATGAACTGAGCGGTGACACACTCACCTGCCATTTCGTGCGGTCTATGCCTCAGTGTGATCGGCTCTGTGCGCGTATTCTGTCCCAATTGTCTTTAACAGTCAATAACTTGCACGGTTATCTGCGAAACAGAAAAAGAACATGCGGCGGAGATTGACTGCGCACATCCAGGGTGCGATGTACTGCGCCCAAGGTCGAGCAAAACAACGCGCGTGGAGCGCTCCGGCCGACAACGGTTTGTGCATTTGGGACTCCGAGAGCCGGAATGGAGGTAAGCCATGACACTGAGAAAATGCAGATCGCTTGCTGGAATTTCTTTCGTCGCGCTTCTCGTCACGGGGATTTCCGGGTGCGCGGGAGGCTCGGCAAGCACGTCATCACCACCTCCCCCGGTCATGGTCTCTGTGTCGCCCACCTCGGCCACAGTGCAGGCAAGCGCCACGGCGCAATTCACCGCGACGGTAACCGGCGACCCTGCGAACACGGGGGTGACCTGGACGGTGTCGTGCTCGACCGCACCGTGTGGTTCAGTCTCGCCGACCACTACGGCGAGCGGAGTCGCAACGACCTACACTGCTCCGGCAACTTCGCCGGCGAGCGCCTTAACGGTGACGCTTACGGCGACTTCCATCACCGACGGGACCAAGGCAGTCTCCGCAGCGGTTACTATTCCATCGGCGATCACCGTTTCGGTCTCACCCAGCACGGAGACATTGCAAGTGGGTGGCAGCGCGCCGTTTACCGCGACCGTTACGAACGACCCGGCTAATAAGGGAGTCGCGTGGACGGTTTCGTGTTCAGCAGTTGCCTGCGGCAGCGTTTTGCCGACATCAACGCCGAGTGGAACCGCTACCACCTACACAGCCCCAACCAGTGCGCCATCAAGCGATCTGAAAGTCACGCTCACCGCGACTTCTGCCGCCGATCCCTTCAAATCCGCTTCGGCCATCATCACGGTCCCCGCAATCACTGTCTCTGTCGCGCCGGCCAGCGCCACAGTTCAGGCGGGCGGCACGGCGCAGTTCACCGCGACGGTAACCAACGACGGAGCGAATAAGGGAGTGACCTGGACGGCGTCGTGCTCGACCCCACCGTGTGGCTCAGTCTCGCCGACCACTACGGCGAGCGGGTCCGCTACGACCTACACCGCTCCGGCAACTTCGCCGGCAAGCGCCTTAACGGTGACGCTTACGGCGACTTCCGTCACCGACGGGACCAAGGCAGTCTCCGCGACGGTTACCATTCCACCGGCGATCACGGTTTCGGTCTCACCCAGCACGGAGACATTGCAAGTGGGTGGCAGCGCGCCGTTTACCGCGACCGTTACGAACGACCCGGCTAATAAGGGAGTCACGTGGACGGTTTCGTGTTCAGCCGTTGCCTGCGGCAGCATTTCCCCTACGGCGACGGCAAGCGGGAATGCTGCGACGTACACGGCTCCCAGCAATGCTCCCGCGAGCAACCTCAGTGTGACACTGACTGCAACCGCTGTAAGCGATACAACTAAGGCAGCTTCGGCGACGATCACCGTCCCGTCAGTGGCAGTGAGTGTTACTCCCTCTTCAGCCACGGTCCCGGTAGGCGGCACGGTGCAGTTCACCGCAACCGTCGGCAACGACGCGAGCAACAAAGGCGTGACCTGGATATTGACGCAGGGCGGAACGATGTGCGCACCGGGCTGCGGTACGGTCTCACTTAGTTCCACAGCAAGCGGGGCGCCAACCACCTACACCGCACCCTCTGCCCCGCCAACGAGCGACTTGGCAGTCACCCTCACCGCAACGTCGGCGGCCAATTCACTAGCGTCTGGCTCCGCAAGCATCACGGTCCCTGCAATCACAGTATCCATTGCGCCGGCCAGTGCCACGGTGGCGGCGGGATCTACGGCGCAATTCACGGCGACGGTTGGCAACGATCCAAGCACGAAGGGCGTCACCTGGACACTTACAGAAAACGGAAGCAGCTGTGCTCCGGCCTGCGGCGCGGTCTCTCCCACTTCGACGCCGAGCGGGACCGCAACGACCTACACTGCCCCAAGCACCCCACAGGCGAGTAATTTGACATTCGCGCTAACCGCGACATCGGTGGCCGATACGACCAAGTCATCCACTGCAACCGTGACGTTCGCCGCGATCACCGTTTCTGCCGTTTTGCCGCCAAGCGGAATCATCCCCATTACAGCCACGCAGCAGTTCACGGCTACAGTGGGTTTGGATTCAAGCAATCAGGGCCTGACCTGGACACTTACACAAAACGGAACCATTTGTTCCCCGGCCTGCGGCACCGTCAGCCCTGCAAACACCGCCAGCGGCGCGCCTACCACGTACACCGGGCCCGCCACAGTTCCGGCCAACGCGAGCGTGACCATCAACGCGATCGCGGTGGCCGACAGCACGAAATCGAACAAGGCCACCATCACGCTCACCGACGGCACGGTCAAACTTATTCCCGCCAGCCTCAGTTTTAGCTGCAAGATCGGCAGTACCGGTGCTAACCGATGCCCACCGCCAGCCCAGACGATCGCATTGACGAACACCGGGAACGCTGCGCTCACCATCAACAGCATCTCTACTACGGGTACGAATGCGGCGCAATTTTCCCAGTCGAGCGATTGCGCCGCGAGCGTCGGCGCGGATGTCTCTTGCACGATCACTGTGGGGTTCCATCCGTCGGTGGCTGGTTCGTATGCTGGGTCTGTGTCCCTTGACGACAGCAGTCCGGATAGTCCGCAGCAAGTGGTGTTATCAGGTACGGCCAAGCGGCTCGCAGCTGCAAACGAACCTGCGGCGCGATCCAATTTGGCCAGCACGACCTCCGCAGCCGTGCCCGCTCCAACCGGTCCCAGCATTGTCGGCACGCGCGTGTTGCACCTCGTTGACCAAACTCGCGAAGATCCCTATCTGAACAACGGAACCAAGCGAGAGCTGGCGGTCCGTGTCTGGTACCCGGCGTCGCTCAAACCGGACCAACCCTGCGCGCCCGCCGAATATACTTCTCCTGCGGTGTGGAGCTACTTTGCTCAGTTGGTAGGGGTTCGGCCGTTCCCGGTCACGACAAACAGTTGCGCGGACGCCCCCATCATGGATGGCGCGCATCCCGTAGTGGTCTTCACGCCGGGCCTTACCGCCACGTTCACCGATTACACTTTCCTCACGGAAGATCTGGCCAGTCGCGGTTACATCGTCGTCTCCGTCGCGCACACTTACGAGACAACCGCTGTCGAGCTCAGTGACGGATGGCTTGCCCGGTCTGCTGTCGGCAGCCACCTCGGCGGCCCCGTGCAAGGTGACGATCGGTCGCTATCCTCCATTGTCTATGCTCGATTGCTAGACTTGAAGTTCGTCGTGAGCGAACTCGAGCGCTTGAACGCCCAGCGCGATGGCGCCTTCGCCTCCAAGTTGGACCTGTCCAAGGTTGCCGTCGCCGGCCATTCCGTGGGTGGATTGAGCGCTTTGCTAAGCATCGAACTCGACCCGCGCCTCAAGGCCGCCGTCAACATGGATGGCTTCGTACCCGCAGCTTTGCCGAGCGGGACAAAGCAGCCCGTCCTTATCCTGGCGGCCGACCGCGAACGCTGGGATCCTACCGAGTGCCGCCTGTGGGATAACCTCGAAGGTGCACGCCTCGCAGTGAACCTCCGCGGGACCGAGCACGTGGCGCTGTCCGATTGGATCTGGCTAACCAAAAACTCGATCCAGACCGGCCCCATGGGCCCAGAAAAAACTATGGCCGCTGTGCGCGACTACATCGCCGCATTCCTCGACGCGAATCTTCGCGCCATGGCGCTCGATCGGACGCAAGAAAGGCTGCTGATCGGTCCGTCCTCGGACTATCCCGACGCCGCCGTGACCACACAGGAGCAGAGCTTGTGCGCCAAACCGTAGAACTTGGCAGGCCGCAGGGCCATCGAGGGACGCATCGTTTTCTGGCGCATATAGGTTTGGCGCGGAAAATCCTTCGGCAAGCACGGTCACAACCGAGTTAGGCGTGCTGACTGCCAACGGGAAGGGAAGCGCTTCTGGAACTTCAGTCCAGTCGAGCCCAACAGCGGTCCCAGCGGAACAGAGTTTCAATTTCACCTACTCCTTCCCGGCGAACGGTGATCGGCAGCGGCACAACGGCAATTCTGATTTCCGGGAGCAAGCTGGTGCTCATCAACAATGCGAGTTCGAGTCCGACGATAACGTTCGTTGAAAAATAAAACCCGAAATGGCCTTCGGCCAATCAAGCGGATGGTCCCGCCGTCAGGCACACAGTTTAGGAGAGAATCTCGGAAGCCAAAAAGGGGCTGCCGTGACCGCAAACAAACAAGCTCACATCCTCGGAATGTTAATCGTGGCCATTTGCGCCGCCGCGAATTGCGGCTGTGGTCGCGGCTCCTCCATCTCACCGCCGCCACCACTAGAGGTGTCCGTTTCGCCGAGCGCGTCTACGGTGCTGGCTGGCACCACGCAAAACGTCATCGCCACTGTTAAGAATGACCAGTCCAATAAAGGCGTCACGTGGACGCTGTCCTGTTCCTCGATACCTTGCGGCAGCGTCTCACCTTCGTCTACTCCGAGTGGCACTCCGACGACTTACACTCCCCCGGTCACGTTGCCCGCTGCCGATCTCAGCGTGAGCTTGACCGCTACTTCCGTGGCCGATCCGACGAGATCAGTGACCGCAGCGATCAAGGTTCCCCAACTTCCAGGATTCGCGGGCGTCAGTGAAGCTCACGTGGATAAAGTCAACGGCATGGCCCGTTTGATTATCAACGGCAAACCCGCACCCCCGCTCATTTTCACGGATCAGGAGGATTTTCCAAACAACCTGCAGTTCCTGGCGCCACAGGTACGAGACGCGGCCGCCGCCGGCATACATCTCTATTCAGTCAGTCCCAATGCTTGGCCTTGGGACAACGGCGGTACCGCTCCCCTGGACTTTTCCGCCACGGATCAAGTGCTCGACAATGTGATAAAGGTTGATCCCCAGGCTGTGCTACTGCTGCAGATCGGCGTGTGGCCAGGTCCAGGCTGGGTTCCCCCGGTTGCACCCACAACCGCTGACCAAATCCTCTATGCGAGTGGCCTTGCCGACGACGCTTACCACATATCTATGGCTTCTGATATCTACTTCCATGGCTTCCTGACCAGCCTCACCCATCTCATCCAACATTTCGAGCAGTCTTCCTACGCGTCTCACCTTTTGGGCTACAGGTTTTGCGGAGCAAACAGTTGCGAGTGGTTCCCAATTGATATGTACACGAGAGGGATCGATTACAGCCCGGTGAATACAGTGGCGTTCCAAGCATGGCTGAAAACGAAATACGGCTCAGACGCAGCCTTGAGCGCCGCGTGGGGCATACCCATCACCATCGCCACTGCGCAGGTGCCGCAGGCAGATCCAAATCGGTTTCCGCTCCACTTAGTGACGGGCGAGAATCCGCCAGCGCCTATCGAAGCGTTCTACAAGCAACCTAGCGAGCAAAATTGGATAGACTTTTCCGCGTATACTTCAGATCTCTTCGGACAGCGAATCCTGGATATCGGGAGCCTGGTTCGAACACAAACTAGCGGCAAGCGACTGATCGGTTTTTACAACGGCTATTTGACTGAATTGGCCACCAGCTTCAACGGGCACCCGCATCTCGACCGGCTGCTAGCATCTCCCAACATCGACTTCATCTGCGCCCCCATCGGTTACATTACCTGGCCGGAGCGACTGGCGGGAGGGTCAGGGCAACCGCAGGGCCTGGTTGACTCAATCGCCGCCCATGGCAAGCTGTGGTTCGACGAAAACGACCTTCCGACCTTTCTATCTAATCCTGGCGCTCCGAATGCTACCGCCGGCCTTACACAAACTGTTGACGTCCTCCAGCGCGACCTAGCGTCTGTTCTGGTGCACCGGACTGCCACATGGTGGATGGACCTAATGGAGAACGGTGCGTTTAACAACCCGGCCATTTGGAGTCCTATGTCCGGTTACGGAGTCCCGCTTTTCAATCAGCTTTATGCTAATCCGCAGCCCTACCGCGCCGACGTTGCGCTGATCGTTGATCGCACTTCGATCCTGTATCAGAAGAACGATATGGACGTCACGATTGCCCAACGCGCCCTACTGCGCGACATTCTCCCGCATGCTGGCGCTTCATCTGGCATGTACTATCTGGACGATTTCCTCGATGGAACCGAGGCCCCGTCCAAGGTCTATATCTTCGCCAATGCCTTCTTCCTGACAGACGCCCAGATTTCCCAGATTCAGGCACGGCTCAATGCCGAAGGCGCAACCGCCATCTGGCAGTATGCTCCGGCATTCCTGGGACCAAATGGCCCTGATGCGAGCCGGGCCTCAGCGCTGACTGGAATCACGGTCAGCCAGCTCGATGGGTACGGCTACACCAGCGGCTCGGGACCGATGGCCGACTACAACTGGGGATTCACCAATCAAAACGTGCTCTCGCCACGTTTGGTCGTTACAGATCCGAACGCGACGGCCCTGGGTCACTATCAATCGGACAACCAAGTCTCATCAGCTAGCAAGAAGGTTGGCAAGTTCCAATCCATCTTCATGGGCGATTTTGCACTGGGAGACTTCTTGAATTTTTGTTGGTCCTGCACTCCTAACCCCCTGCCGAGCTCAGCCTTGCTTCGAGCCTTGATACAAACTACGGGCGTTCATATCTGGAGCACCACCGGTGACGTCGTATTCACCGACGGAAATCTCCTTGTCATCCACGCGGCTGCTGCAGGGCCGGACACTATTTCGCTGCCCGCGGGAGTAACCGCAACGCCTCTCGGCGGAGGATCTCCAAGCACTGGAACGCTCAACATTAATTTCTCGCGCGTCGGACAGACGCTGTGGTTTCGGCTGTCTTAGATCTTCAGGGGGCCTTTCGCGCTTATCGACAGAAGGCCGTTCAGTCGGCAATCGGCTTTGTTTAGGCGTGAGGAAGACGGGTGGGCGGCTGGTGAAGCATGCGCGGTATTACTGGCTGTTGCTGGCTGAGAGTCACCTGACGCGACGCCTGCTCGGAACGATGCTCCGGCAGATCTGGGCGCTGCCAGTCCCAACAGGCTGACGCGCGTCAAACGAATCTGCTGGGGAAAAAGGGCTCAGGCATGGAGTGGTGTCCGAGAAATGCCTCGGAACGGAAGTTTCAGTCGGTTGCCTATCGACACGAGTCCGCCTCAAAGGGCTCCCGAGTTGGAAACTGGCGCGACGAAGAACAATTGGTTGATTTGGAAGGACCTCGGGTGTGCAAGGATGGCCATCCGAGGGGTCAAAACGGAAATCCTGGCTTAGAGCGAGAAAGGGTGCCGCCATGTCCGACCTATTTCCATTTCTCCGTAGTCTTAACTCTCAGATTCTCAGAATATCCGCTCTCCTCGCTGCCTTTATCGCGGTCGGTTGCGCGAGCAACTATGGGGCTCGCGGAGAAGGCAACGTGTCGCCAAGTCTGACTGCGGCTGTCGTAGGCCAGGGAAACTTCAGTTCAGGCGAGCAGGGGGCGCACTATACGATCACGGTGTCCAACACGGGCACAGCGGCGACCAGTGGGACTGTGACGGTGGCTGGCCCTCCGATCGGCTTCACGATAACCATGATGACCGGGACGGGCTGGACGTGTACGTTGGCGACGACAATGACTTGTACCTACACAGCATATGTGGCGGCGGGTCAGAGCTTTCCACCAATCACGGTGACAGGAAACGTGACGTCGGCTTACGGAACCCCGGTAACTATCCCGCTGACCCTGTCGGGCGGCGGCGCAGCCACAGTGGTCGTCAGCCCCACGCCGAGCATCGCCGTCGCCGCGCCCTCATGCCCGCTGTCGCCCCTAAACAATGAAAGCCTGCTCGCTGGCACGCATATCGCGATCTTAACGGGCTGGAAAGATGGCGGGGGGCCCTCCCAGGCGGTGGCAGCGTTCAGTACCAATGGTGCAGGTGTTGTCACAAGCGGCGAAATTGATGCTGGGGAGATTGTTCTGGGCGGCGCTCAGTCGGCCCCGCAATTCAAAACTATGAGCGGCGGCTGCTACCAACTCGGGCCGGATGATCGCGGCTTGATGATTTGGAATTTCATTGGGGGCGGGTCCGTAACGTTTGCGATCTCCGCGAGCTCTGCCGACCAGATAGGGAGTCCGGACTTCCTCATCGAGTTCGATGACGTAAACTCGGCGGCGAACTTCGGCACGCGCCTCGCCGGGCGCATGTATCTCCAGCTTGGTGGTCCCTTCTCACTGGCGAGCTTCAGCGGACCTTTCGCCTTCCGCACCACAGGATACTCCCCCAATGCCAGCAACTCCGATTACGCACGATCCGGGACAGTCGGGCGTCTCGATGAGAGCGCAGCAGGCGTCGTTACGAACGGCTCCTTGAATGTCGGAGTCACAACTGCATCGGGCCTTCAGGCGAACTTTGACAATCAGGGCTTTACAGGCACATTTGGCCCCCCTGACAGCTTTGGGCGCGGGATACTCACGCTCAACTTGAACAGCTTCAGCACGCTGGGCGCGATAACCTTCAAATTCGCATATTACCTCGGCGACGTGCAGGACCTATATTTGCAATCCATCGACACGCCCGACAATGCTGGGCATTCACTTCAGAATAGCGATATGGTCGCTCAGGTGCTGGGCTCGTTTACCCCCGCCGCGCTCAGCGGAAACGCAATCTTATATATGGCTGGCGCCGACCTCAGCACGCTCCATAGCTTTACGGTTACAGCCGCCGGCCAGATTGCTGGGGACGGTCTCGGCGGGGCGACCGCCAGGCTCGATGAGGTTTCAAACGGCAGTATCGTTGCTACAGGCACTAACACCATTTCCGGCGGCTCGTTCATTGTTTCACCGAACGGCATGGGTGTGCTTACGGTCGGCTCAGGCGCGAGCGCCAAGTCATTCTCCGTCGCAATGTTTGACCAGAACTCCGGAGAGATGCTCGAAGGAACGGCAGCCTCACCGGGCAGCAATGTCCTCACCGGATCACTTCGACTGCAAAGGGCTCCCGTCGGCGGCTTCGGTGACGGGACATTATCGGGTGCATACGTCTTCGGCATACACAACGAGGCATCGACCAACTCCGTCTTCGCCCTTGGATCAGTGACGGCTACAGGCACTGGAAGCTTCAGCGGGAAGGCGGACCAAAGCAGCGGTGCAGGCTGTAGTATTGACTGCCTCTCTGCCGGCCAGGCCGATTCGGCGACCTATATCGTCGATGCGAACGGCCGAATTACTGTTTCCATGCCTGGCCTCATTGGCGGAACCCCCGTCGGGTGGTTCGGGCACGAGGGGAGTCTAATCGCGATATCTGACACCAACAACGCGAATGCGACAATTCTGAACGCGCATCATTAGCGGAGTCAGAAGAAACGGGGCCGCGCCGGTGGCGGTGGGGGAAGGAAGATGGCGAATAGAAGTCCACCTTCCTTTATTTCAGCGGTGAGGACAGCCTGGCCAACAACAAGGCCGGCGCATTCCTTCCTTAAGTTCCGTGCGTACCCGCTCAATGTGCTGCCGTCTGGTTTCCGGTTTCTTGACGGAGATAACCCAGCAGATCCACTCATCTTAATCCGGATTCTCCTTTACCTGACGATCCGCGAAACTTCTGGACAGTCGAGTATGGGCTCGTGACCTACGGCGACCTGTTCACACGCCGACAACTCGTAGCTCTGACTGTGTTCTCCGATCTCGTTCAGGAGGTGCATGAACGTGCGGAGCGGGAGGCATCAGCGTCGGGCTGCTGATGTCACCCACGCACTCAGGGGCGGAGATCTCCTGCCACATCCCATCCTTCTCCGCCGGTCCCGTTCCTACCCAACCGACCCGCCCTTTTTGTGTGGGAACAATCCTCCGGTCTTTCCCCGATTGCGAAATCTGAGGTTCCTGCGGTAGACAGGGACGCGCACTTGCGTTGCCAAGACCGGCCTCAAAAAAGAATTCCGCTTTACCTTTACATCGTTGTGTATGCGAACAAGAAAGGAACCCCCAAATGCGCCCTACGTTGATCATTCTCGGAACACTTTTATTCGTGGTACCCGTCACGGCACAGGATTTCGCCGGCACATGGAAGGAAAACGAGGCGAAAAGCAAGTTCGCGCCGAACCTAAATTTAGAATTCCGACGCAATGCCAAAGGAGAATTGGAAGAACTTCGCGGACCTCAGTCTCGCCCCGTCGTACAGCGAGTCATCTTCGACGGCAAACCGCATATGGTTGATGGCGGAAACATGATCGAGTGGAAACAGATCGATGACCATGATTTTGAGCGGAAGATATTCGAGGCAAGAACGTCGCCCGGGAAGGCAGCAAGGCTAATCGCGACTCGGAATCTTCAAATATCACCCGACGAGAAGACCCTGACGGAAAAGAACGAGCGGACGCTCACAGATGGAAAGCCATCGCTGACTACCATTACCTATACGAGGACTTCCGGTGAGCCACAAGGTTTAGTCGGAAGATGGACGCTCAGTACACTCCACAGCAACAGGCCCCCGGTGTTGAAACTAGAGCCTGCTGGGAACAATGGTCTCAAGGTTTCAAGCGATCGCGGCGTAACCTATACGCTCACGTTCGATGGGAAAGATGTGCCCATAATTGGTCCAGACGTAGTTTCGAAAACAACGGCTGCAGGAAAGCAGGTTGATAATCATACGATTGAGGTCACTCTGAGTCGTGAAGGGGTACTTGCGAATAAAGGCACGTGGGAGCTTTCTCCTGACGGTAAGATGATGACCGTTACCACAAAAAGGATGGGGCCGAATGTTAGTCCTGAACCGACTATAGAAGTGTACGAGAGGCAGTAGCACTCAACGGCCTAGCTCCTTTCCCTGCAGAAGGTCTTTCCCAGATTGCGAAATCTAAGGCTCCTGCGGTAGACAGGGACGCGCACTTGCCTGCCAAGACGGCCTCAAAAAAAGAATTCCGCTTTACATCGTTGTGTATGCGAACAAGAAAGGAACCCCCAAATGCGCCCTACGCTGATCATTCTCGGAACACTTTTATTCGTTTTATTCGTGGTACCCCTCACCCGTCACGGCACAGGATTTCGCCGGCACATGGAAACTTAATTTGGCAAAGTCCAAGCCAAGCCGTGACCTAGCCAGTGAGGCGATGAAGATAGAGCAAACCGGCCCGAATGCGTACCGCACAACCATCGACATAGTCCTGAAGTCGGGTCAAAAACAGCACCGAGAGATTAACCGAATTTGCGATGGCAAAGAGCATCCCTCCACAGGCGTGGGATTCAAGCAGGAAGGCGCCAGTGAGATTTGTGAACGGATGTCCTCCTCAACGCGTAAGGTGACACAAAAAACGGATGGAAGGTGGTTTCGGAATTCACGTCCACCGTCTCGGCAGAGAGCCGATCCGAACAGCGAGACGTGTACGTCCCACCGCGCGAAACTGGCATGGCCCACTTCTCCTACTTGTCTCCGGACGGTAAGTGGGTCCTGGTCGTCGAGATGGGCGATGAGGGCATCATGTTGCCGTGCCGCCTGGTGCCCTTCAGCGGGGGCGTTGCCAAATCAGTTGGCCCGCAGAATGGAAGTTGCACAGCCGCCGCCTGGTCACCGGATGGCAGGTGGATGTACTTTACCTCCGATGCGGGAGCCCACGGATCCCACGTCTGGCGCCAGGCCTTTCCCGACGGAGAGCCCCAACAGCTTACGAACGGGCCCACGCAAGAAGAGGGAATCGCCGTGGCGCCCGATGGCCGCTCCTTCATCTCGTCGATAGGAGAGGAAGAGAGCATAGTCTGGGTTCACGACCAGCAGGGTGACCGGCAAATCTCTTCGGAAGGTTACGCCTACAACCCAGAGCTATCCCAGGACGGGAGCAAGTTGTTTTACCTGGCGACGCGGAACGCCTCGGATGCAGACCGCGGCGGTGAACTCTGGGTTTCCGATCTCCGCTTCGGGCAGATCTCGAAAGTGCTGCCCGGAATCGCGGTTGTCAGTTTCAGCTTGTCGCCCGACGGTAAGCGTGTGATCTACGGTTCGCGCGACGAAAACGGAAAACATCGTCTTTGGTTGGCTTGGCTCGACCAACGCTTCCCTCCGCAGGAGATTAGTTCTGGAGCAGGCCAGAGTTGGCCGGTCTATGCCCCTTCAGGGAGAATTTATTTTCAAGTCACCGAGGGGGATGTCGACTATTTTTACCGCATGAGCGAGGATGGCACTCAACGAGAAAAGATTCTGAACGATCCGATCACCTGGCTCTACGACGTTTCTCCCGATGAGCGCTTCGTCGTGGTCGGGCACCTTATAAAGGGGGAAGACAGCTCCACCGCAGTCGAGGCCGTTCCGCTCGCTGGGGGAACGGCCGTTCGTATGTGCTCGACTGGTTGTGACATTATTGTAACTGGACCCGGGATGGAAAAACCTTGTACTTCTCCTTGCGCTCGTTGAATGGACGTTCGCAATGGAGGACTTACGTCATCCCCCTGCCTCATGGCACCGACCTCCCTCGGTTTCCTGCGAAGGGAGTGCAATCCGATGCAGACTTGCCAAATCGGGCCGCGATCCAAGTCCTGGAGGACTCAATCTCGCCCGGCCCCAATTCCTCCCTCTGCTGCTTTGCCAAAAAGAGCTCCCACTGGAACCTCTACCGCATTCCGGTCCCGTGAGCTGGCAAGAGTGGAGTACAGGCTCGCCCTGCTGGGATTTCCTGACGCAGAAATCAGCGAGGCCCTTCCGGGGGAGCCAGCACATCGCCGACATAACCATTTTCTTGCCGTCGTCGGAGATTTTTCTGGTCAGTGACAAAAGTGACCTTCTCGTTTTAGGCCCCAGCTGCCGTTTCGTCGTAACTTCATCCAAGAGTTGGTCTAGATCGCCACGAGTTAACAGCTTCCCCCTTAAAACCACTGAATCGATCCTCCCAGCGTTTCGGATGCCCTGCAGGGGATTCGCGGAAAGCAAGACGAGGTTCGCGGTCTTGCCCTCTACCACCGTACCGTTACGGGGAAGTTCGCCGAGGAATCGCGCGGGGTTCCTGGTGGCGTTTTGAGGGGCCTCCATCGGTGAAAGCCCGCTCTCGACGAGCAGCTCAAGCTCCCCGGTGAAGGATCCAGCCTGGTAACGTATAGTTGTTCGAAGCACCCGAATCTGAGCCGGCGAGCAGCCAGACTCCGCCCGCCGAGGGACGTACCCCACTCCAATCGTTTCCTAGTTGAGCTCACGGGGGACGGCGCTGAAGCGATCCAAAAGGCGAGCGAATTCAAGGCTGATTTGATTTTGTTGGATTTCTCCATGCCGAAGATGAACGGTCTGGAGGCCGCGTCCGTACTGAAGAAAATGTTGCCGAATGTTCATATCATTGCGTTCACGATGTTCGCTG
>Ga0307477_10001227_pt1 | contig 22444 bp, 22 predicted proteins | sample atmos_gasesECM2C_FD_203316 | JGI IMG/M metagenome (GOLD analysis project Ga0307477, IMG submission 203316) | Hardwood forest soil microbial communities from Morgan-Monroe State Forest, Indiana, United States - atmos_gasesECM2C_515 | ecosystem: Environmental > Terrestrial > Soil > Temperate...
ATCACGGAGAATACGGTTCCGCGACCCTTGCCGGCACTGTGGGCCCCGATTGTTCCACCATGGGCTTCCACCAGCGTTCTGGAGATGGCCAATCCCAACCCCAGGCCCGCGAATTGCCGCTGGGCGCGGATTTCGCCCTGCTCGAACGCCGTGAACAGCTTTGGCAGCACTTCCGGCTCGATACCGACTCCGGTGTCGCGGATTTCAACGCAGACCTGGCCCTCCGGACCGTCACTCGAGCGCACGAGGATCGAGCCGTCCTTCGGCGTGAACTTCTGGGCGTTGTTGATGAGGTTCCAGAAGACCTGCTGGATGCGCGTGCCGTCGGCCCTGACGTGGTGGCGTGTCGCGTTCAGATCGACTGTCAGCTTCGCGCTGTCTTCGCGCTGGCAGATGTCTACCGCCGACCGGATCAGCACATTCAAGTCCACTTGTTGGAAATCCAGTTGCAGCTTGCCGCGGGCCACCCGCGTGAGATCCAAAAGGTCTCCGATCAGCCGGCCCTCGAGCTCGACATTGCGGCGGATTGACCCCACGTCCTCGCGCAGGTCGGACGGCAAGTCCGGCCGCGACTCGATCAACGACACGGTCAACAGCACCGGCGTCAGCGGCGTACGCAACTCGTGCGACAACACCGCCAGGAATTCGTCCTTGGCTTTGTTGGCTGCTTCGGCTGCGTCCCGCGCCGCTCGCAGAGCTTCATGCGCTTTTCTCCGCTCGTCTACGTCGGTGTGTACGCCGATGATGCGCCGCACCTGGCCGCGCCCGTCCCGTAGCGTTAGCGCACGAGACAGGATCCAGCGGTAGGTGCCATCCTTGTGGAGAACCCGGTATTCGATGCGATGGAGGCGCTGGGCCTGGTTTCGTATTGCGCCCTCCAGCGTGGCCGAAAATGCCGGAAAATCCTCCGGATGGATGCGCTTGACCCACCACGGGTGCGTCGGATCAGCCTCGTCCGGCAGGTAGCCGAGCAGATCGCCTAAGCCCGGCGAGCGCTGAATGCCCCCGCTTTCAACGTCCCAATCGAATACGACCCCGGTCATGGCCTCGGCGGCCAGTTGGAAACGGTCTTCCACCGCAGTGACCTGATCGCGGGCACGATACAACTCGGTCATGTCGCGTACGGCGATGAGCGTCTGGCCGGACTCGCGGACCGTTGTTGCCCGGACCAGGACGGGAAACCGCTCGCCGTTCTTGCGCGTAAAAACCGACCCGAAATCCGAGATGTTTTCCTGGCCGTCGCGCCATGCGTTTTGGAAGTCGCGAAAATCAGATTCCGGCCAGAACGCAAAAGGCGGCGCGGCGCCCGCCAGTTCGTCCCGCCCCAAGCCCGTCATTTCGCACAGGCCGGCATTCACGTCGATGATCCGGCCCGATCGATCGCGCAGGAGCACCGCGTCGTGGATCAGCCCTGCCAGAGCACTTCCCAGCGGATGGTTTACGTCCATGAAAACCCGCAGGCATTGTAATGATTCTCGCGCCGACGGGTAGCTTTTTGACGCCACGAGATCAATGTCTCGCCGTCGGTGCGACAATCGAGGTCTTGCCGCAAATACGCGGGTTGGCACCGCTTTCGCGGGTTGTCAACCGCCGCATACGGATCCTTGCACCCAATTGCGGTTCGGGAGGCAGCGATGAGAAGTTACGCCTTGACGGTATTTGTCGCGGCGGTGTTGATGGCCGCAGGATTCGGGTGCGTCGGCCACGATCGCGACCAATGGGAAGGCCAGCCGCGTCCGGCGGCCTATTACGACGGCGCGCCCGAGGGACCGGTCTATGCCGATGGGACGGTTGTCTCCGACACGTATTATTACAACGGCTGGTACAACGGCCCGAGCTATTACTGGCGTGACCGCGAAGGGCGCGAGCAACACGAGCTTCGCGAAGAGCACGAAAGGCGGCTGAGAGACCGGGGCGGCGAGCGCCAACGCCCGGACGCCGCACCGCAGCGCCGCGACAATGCAGGCCAGTCCCGCGACGCTTCGCCGCGGCGCGGCGACGCCAATGGCCCGCAAGCCCGCCCCGATCAACGCCGCCCCGATGCCGGCGCTGGCGCGCCGCAGCAGCCGCCTTCACGCGCCCAGCGAGCCGCACCCGCCCCGGCGCAGCCGCACGGCGACCCTCCGCCTCAAGGCCGCGGACCCGATCGTCATAACGATCAGTCCGCTCCCCGCAACGGCGGACACAACGACCATGACCAGGACCCAAAAGATCATTCAAATTGATAAGCCGTCCGCCAATTGCGAATCCTCGTCGAAGATGATCGGAGGTAGGTTTAGGGCGTCTTCGGTTTTGGACAGGGCTTGCCGAAGATGACCAGCCGGGCGACGGGGGCGCCGCCGTGCATCTTCGCGTTATGCGCGAGGAGGATTTGCTGGAGTTGGGCGATGTTGGTCGAGTAAGTGCTGAGCGCTCCGTGGATCGGACAACAAACGTACAGAGCGGGGGGCAGCCGCCGCGTCGGGGCATTGGCGGCCGTCTGCCCGCACCCGATCACCGCCGCCAGCACCCATAGCGCGATTAGTTTTTTCATGGTGCCCATCATAGCCTTCTGCCCCGCTCAGCTTTACGAGCGGGCCAGCCGCAGGATGCCAAACAGGATCAGAAGGACTCCGACCACAGCCAGCGCCGTGCCGCTGTGGGTGCCGCGAAGGGACAAGTGCCCGCTCAGCCCGCCGCCAACGAAGATGATCCCGATAATGATGTTGAATACCCCACGCATGGCGGCCCACGATACCGCGGGTGCGAAGGATGTCAAAAGAAGGCATCATAACGCATGATTTTGGACATTAAGGACCTTAAATCTCAGAAACGCGGCGTGGCGATCGCGGGTGTCGTGCCCTGCATCATCGGCCTGACTCTGTGAGTCATCAACGCCGCGATCGGCGCCTACCTGGGCGCGACCAGCCAACGTCCGTTGTTGAATGGGAAGTTGCACCGCTAATGGCCGCATGGCCCGCCGTACAGACTTTTCTGGTTGCGCGCGGTGACGGCAGTTCCTCGCATGGCAGCCTTCACACTTCCAGGTTTTCCGGCATGGGTTGGCCGTTTCGCAGTCGCCCCCGAATCCAGAATGCGTTGACTTTCCAGGCGTCGCCCTGGTGGACGACGGCGATCTTGAATTCCGCCTCCCCGTTGGCATACCACGCCCGGCCGGTCAGTGTGAACTGCGGCTGACCGCTCGGAAAGGCGAGAAAGACACCGGTGAATTGAAGGTCCTGAAAGTTGCCGAGCAGCCGGAAGCGGTCACTGAGCGCCTGCACCTGAGCCTCGGTCACTACCGATGTGCTGGCGTTCATGAGCGCCGCGATGTCTTGATGGCTCAGATCACGGAGATATTGGCGCGTCACAGCCCGCGCCGGGCCACTAGCGCTCCAGGCCCAGCCAACGGTCGCAATACTGATGGACCAGACCACGACGCTGACAATTCCCAAAGCCAGTCCCGCGCCGGCCAGGCCTTTGCCGCCGATGTTCTGCTTGCGGGCGCGGCGCAACCCGATGAGGCCGAACAGGATCGCCAGTAATCCTGCCAGTTCAGGTACGCAGCCAAGAATTCCAAAGACGAGGCTTGCCACCGCCGCCCTGTTCACGCGCCGCGGCGGCAATTCCGGGCGAGGCGCCGCCGGCGGTTGTGAAGAATCGGTCATAGGCAATACTCACGTTTCACCACAGACGGTGGTCGCAAGACCCCGGCGGCTATCGCCTCTTAACCGGCCACGGCTCCACGCCGCAGCGGGCGGCCCACTGCTCGTAGGCGGCTTTCAGCTCCGCGACCTTTTGCGGGAACTTTGAAGCAACGTCGATCAATTCCGTGCGGTCCTCGGCGAGATTGTACAGTTGCCACGGCTCCTCGTGCGCGGCCAGCAGCTTCCAATCACCCAGGCGCACGGCCCGATTGCCTTCGTGCTCCCAGCAGAGCGGGCCGCGGGCAATGGCGGTTCCCTGGAAAGCGGGAAGAAGGTTGATCCCCTCGGCAGGCAGCACTTCGCGGCCGTGATAATTCGTCGGATAGGTCGCGCCCGCCGCGGCAAGGAATGTGGGCATGAAATCGATCACATTGCCGACCTGCTCCTGGTTGACACGCCCCGCGCCGTTCACGACTCCCGGCCACCGAACAATGAACGGAGTCGAAATTCCGCCTTCCTCGGTCCAGTGTTTGAATCTCCGGAACGGCGTGTTCGAGACATTCGCCCACGCCGGGCCGTAGCTCTGGAAAACTTCCTCTGGCCCCGGCATGAATCGGGGATCGTTGCCGACGTGGATGGTCCGCCCGTCGCGTGTCTTATTCGGGACATCGTACCAGTCCGCGTGGACGTTCTCGGCGCAGCCGCCATTGTCGGACAGGAAGATGACCAGCGTATTGCGCTCAATATTTTTGTCGCGGACGGCGTCGAGAATACGGCCGATGCCGCGATCCATGCACTCGATCATCGCGGCATAGACCGCCATCCGCCGGGCCTGCCAGGCTTTGTCAGGGGCGGCCTCCCAGCTCGTCAGCACGCTGGCCCCCTCGCTGAGATTGGGATAATCCGCCCGCGGCGACAAGCCCCATTGCTTGTTCAACAGGCCCATCGCCGTTTGCCGCTCGAACCGCTCCTTGCGGATTTGGTCCCAGCCGGCCGAATAGGTGTCCCGGTATCGCTCGATGTCCTTCGGCCGGGCCTGCATGGGCCAGTGCGGCGCGGTGTAGGCGACGTAGAGGAAAAACGGCTTTGATTCTTGCGAAAAACGGTCAATCAGACTGACCGATTTGTCGGTGATGAAATCGGTGTAGTAGAAATCGTCGCCTGCGGGCCGAATCGTCTGCTCGTTGTGGACGAGGCTGTAAGGGTCGTAGTAATTCTCGACTCCCGCGATCGTCCCCCAATGCTCCTCAAAGCCGCGATTACACGGCCAATTTTTTTTCGAGGCGGAGATCTCCCCTTCATCCTGAAAATCGAGCAGCCGTTTGGCCCGCTGCCCGGCCGAAGCGACCGTCAAATGGCACAGATGCCACTTGCCGATCATTCCAGTGTGATATCCAGCGTCCTTCAACACCTCGGCGATGGTGACGCAGCGGTCATTGAGCTCACCCTGGTAGGCGGGCTTCCCCAGATTCTGGTTCATCGTTCCGATTCCCGCCTGGTGCGGGTAAAGGCCGGTCATGAGTGATGCCCGCGTCGGGCAGCAGCGCGCCATGTTGTAAAACTGCGTGAACCGCACTCCCTGGCTCGCCAGCCGGTCGATGGAAGGCGTGTGAATCTCGCCGCCGTAACATCCGGCATCGGAGAATCCCATGTCGTCGGCGAGAATGAGGATGATGTTGGGCCGCGAGGCTTCCGCCGCGCCCCGTTGTGCGGCGCAGCAACAGGAGACAGCCAGCAGCCCGGCCATTGCTCCCAAAACCCGCGCGCCAACCGCCTTCATGAGCGGCCTCCTTCAATCCAGTTTGACTGACCCGTGCGCGACACTTGACATCCAAAACATTATCGAATGCGTTGAAAGCCGGCCAGCGATTGAAACCACACAAGGCGAGGGATCGAGGCAGTCACGTTTTCGCCGCAATGAATTTTTGTCCTCGTTTTGGGCTGGCGCGACAGATATCCATGCCAAGCGGGTTTCGTGCGCTCCCCCCGCCGCGACCGCATAAGTCGCAAGCTTGCCGGATTTCGGAGGAATCGAACGGCTTGGCCGGGCTGCGTATACAGGTCCGAGGCGCTTGTGGAACTTGCCATGATTCGCTATTCCCCGATCGCGGCAACCACGCCGCTCACCCCGCCACAATTCAGCGCTTCCCACTGGGCCCAGATCGTCAAGGCCCTACGGCTCTCCCCTCGACAGGCGAACATCGTCTCGCTCATCATGCAAGCCCGCCGCGACAAGCAGATTGCTGCTGCACTAGGTGTCAGTCCCAATACCGTCCACACCCATCTTCGCGCGCCTCGACGTCCAGGACCGCGTCGAATTGGTGATCCGCGTCTTCGCCACTGCGAGGGCGTCGCCCGAGCAAGCTTTCCTCATCAGAATTGATTGACCGCAAATGACTGACTTAGGAGAACCTCCATGGCAAAAACATCGAAAAAGGGCAGCGCATCAAAGTCCAAGACGCCGCCGCAACGGCACGGATACGGCTGGACCCCCGATCTTCCCGATCATCGCGATCTTCTTTATTCGGCACAGCCGAATCTGCTGGCGGCCCTGCCGGCGAAGGTGGATCTGCGTCCGCAGTGTCCGCCGGTCTACGACCAGAGCCAGTTGGGAAGCTGCACCGCCAACTCGATCGGAGCGGCGTTCGAGTTCGACCAGATGAAGCAGCAAGAAAACGCCTTCATGCCCTCGCGGCTGTTCATCTACTATAACGAAAGGATCATCGAGGGGACGGTCAGCTCCGACAGCGGCGCCCAAATCCGCGACGGCATCAAGAGCATCGGACAGCAGGGCGTCTGCCCGGAAACGGATTGGCCTTACGACATCACCAAGTTTGCGGTCAGGCCGTCGGCCAACGCTTATACCGACGCGGCCAAGAACAAGGCGGTCTCCTATCAGCGCATCGCCCGCACCCTGCCGCAGATGAAGGGCTGCTGCGCGGAGGGGTATCCCTGGGTCTTCGGCTTCACCGTGTACGAAAGCTTCGAGAGCCCGCAGGTGGCTCAGACCGGCATCGTCCCGATGCCCAGCCCCACCGAGCAGGTGCTCGGCGGACACGCTGTGCTGTGCGTGGGATATGATGATTCGCAGCAGCGCTTCATTGTTCGAAACTCATGGGGAGCCGGCTGGGGCATGCAGGGGTATTTCATGATGCCGTACGCCTATCTCCTGGACGTGAACCTGTCTGACGATTTCTGGACGGTGCGGCTGGTGCAATGAGAGATCGGCGAGCCAAAAAGGTTCAATGCACGGATAAGCGGAGTGTGAACGTCACCGCGGGCTTGACATCCCGCTCCCACGGGCGGCGCAGTGCCAGTTGAATCCCTTGGCCGGCCCGGCGCATTTCTTCGACGATTGGGTCTTCGTTCATGTCGGCCCCTAAATGGTGGCCAGGTGTTCCCGCAGCCGACGGAGCGAAGATTTCGCCTTCTGATCATCCTTGACGAGCGCGGGAAGCCAGTAGAGTGCCTTTGCCCCAACGGCCGGGTTATTTCGCGCCTGGCTCTCGACCATTTCGATGACCCGGAGCGCACCGATCCGCGGACCGAGCGATTCAATCCAGAATCGAGCAGTGCTTTCGTTGGAGTTTTCAATGCCCTCAGCAAAAAGCTTCTCCAGTTGTCGGCGTTGTTTGATGACGCGATTGGCGATGCTCAAACCGATTTGGGGATCGCGAGCAATAAGGTCCTTGACCAGCGAAAAGGCGCGGTCCGGCGCCGTGGCGCGCAGCCGCGCGGCCAGGCGGTTCTGATGCGATGCGTCCGCGAGATTTCCTCGAATTGTTGAGCGCGTCGCCATTGGCTGAGTCCTCAAAGAACCTCAATCGGCACAAAGAGCTCCATCGGCAGACCGGCTTGTTGGGCCAAGTCCGGTTCGGGCCTGTAGTGGCCGGAAGCATTGGACCAATATTTCATTCGGCCACGTGACCTATTATTGGCAATCAATTCCATTGGCGCCTAACGCGAGGGAGTGATACGCGTACATAACCATTCGGTCCTCCTGCGAAGAAGGCCGGCTGGGGTTAGCCAGCCGGCCTTTGGTCGTTCGTCTCATCCAACTCACTAAGATTGTCGATCCAAGTCCGCTCTTGCGAGCCTCGCGTTAGTACATCCCCGCCCCCGCCCCGGCCGGTTCGGGCTTTTCTTCCTTGATTTCGCTGACGATCGCATCGGTCGTCAGCAACAGGCTGGCGATGCTGGCGGCGTTTTGCAGGGCGGTACGCTCGACCTTGGTGGGGACGATCACGCCCATCTTGACGAGGTCGCCGTACTCGTGGGTGAGGGCGTTATAGCCGAAGTTGACCTCGGTGCTTTCCTTGACCTTCTGGGCGATGACGGCGCCGTCCACGCCGGCGTTGTCGGCGATCTGCTTGATCGGCGACTCGACGGCGCGACGAACGATGTCGATGCCGATCTTCTGGTCTTCGTTGGCGGCCTTCTTGGACGCGCCAGCGAGGACCTTGGCGGCGGCACGGATGATGGCGACGCCTCCGCCGGGCAGAATGCCCTCTTCCACCGCGGCCCGGCAGGCGTGCAGGGCGTCCTCGACGCGGGCCTTTTTCTCCTTCATGGCGACTTCGGTGGCGGCGCCAACGTTGATCTGGGCCACGCCGCCCGCCAGCTTGGCGAGGCGCTCCTGGAGCTTCTCGCGGTCGTAGTCGCTGGTGGTGTTCTCGATCTCGTTCTTGAGCTGCTCGATGCGGCCCTTGATGGCGCTGGTCTGGCCGGCCCCTTCGATGATGGTGGTGTTGTCCTTATCGACGCGGATCTTCTTGGCCCGGCCGAGCTGGGAGAGCTCGACGTTTTCCAGCTTGATGCCGAGTTCCTCAAAGATGGCGGTGCCGCCGGTCACGATGGCGATGTCTTCGAGCATGGCCTTGCGGCGGTCGCCGAAGCCAGGGGCCTTTACCGCGCACACCTTGAGGATGCCGCGGAGCTTGTTGACCACCAGCGTGGCCAGGGCCTCGCCCTCGACCTCCTCGGCGATGATGAGCAGCGGCTTGCCCTGCTCGGCGACCTTGGACAGGGCCGGGACCAGGTCGCGGGCGGAGGTAATCTTTTTCTCGTGGATGAGGATGTAAGCGTCCTCGAGCACGGCTTCCATGGTCTGCGGATCGGTGACGAAGTGCGGCGAGAGGTAGCCCTTGTCAAACTGCATGCCTTCGAGCAGCTCGACGGTGGTTTCGAGGGACTTGCCTTCCTCGACGGTGATGACGCCGTCCTTGCCAACCTTGTCCATCGCGTCGGCGATGAGCTTGCCGATCTGCTCGTCCTGGTTAGCGGAAGAGGTGCCGACCTGGGCGACTTCCTTGGTGCTGGAGATCTTCTTGCTCATCTTGCCCAGCTCTTCGACAAGGGCCTCGACGCCGATGTTGATCCCTTTCTGGATCTGGCTGGCATTGGCGCCTGAGGCGACGTTGCGCAGGCCTTCGGCGAAGATGGCTTCGGCGTAGACGGTGGCGGTGGTGGTGCCGTCGCCGGCCACGGATGAGGTCTTGGAAGCAACTTCCTTGACCATCTGAGCGCCCATGTTTTCGTAGGGGTCGTCCAGCTCGATTTCCTTGGCAACGGTGACGCCGTCCTTGGTGACGGTGGGGGCCCCGAAGGATTTCTCCAGGACGACGTTGCGGCCGGAGGGGCCGAGGGTGACCTTGACGGCGCGGGCCAGCTTGCGTACGCCGCGAAGCAGCGACTCGCGTGCGGCCTGGTCGAATTCGATCTTTTTTGCGGACATGGTTGGTAGTTCTCCTTTATTTCGGTTTGGGTGTTCCTGCCGCGTCGCGGCACGTAGAACGTAAAAGCTGCGGCAAGTCTTCCTATTACGCAGTACGTTCTACGCACTACGCCGGCCGCGGCGGACGATTAGTCCACAATCGCCAACACATCATCCTCGCTCATAATGATGACTTCCTCGCCGTCGAGCTTGATTTCGGTGCCGGCGTAGCTGGTGAAGATGACTTCGTCGCCCCTCTTGACGGAGAAGGGGGCGCGCTCGCCGTTTTCAAGGCGCTTGCCGTCGCCGATGGCGAGGATCTTGCCGCGTTTGGGCTTTTCCTTGGCGGTGTCGGGAAGGACGATGCCGCTCTTGGTCTTGCTCTCAGCTTCGACGCGCTTGACGAGAATCTTGTCACCCAGTGGGCGAAGTTTGGCCATGTTTCTGCTCCTTGGAAGAAAGCTCTTACTTGCGGATTTCCAGTTTAGAAAAACACCGCTGACGAATGAGGTCATTAACAAGGAGCGTGCCGAAGGACGGCTCCGCCCTTACTTGGTTGGACATGCTTAAGTGTCTGTTTTTCCACCGGTTGCATTTCACGAGCTTTGAGCCAGGATTCGCGGATGTCCGCGCGATGGGAGCGTTTTCTGCCAAAGCGAGCGAACAAGCGCGGGTCGGCTGCCAGAGTGGCAGCAGCCAGTCAGGGGCTACTTTTTAGCGTCGGTCAAGCCTCTCTGTAAAGTGAGACCGGCGGTCAGCGTGACGATGAAAGGGCGGCTCGAACGCTTTACGTGTCCGCGCGATTCTCTTGTGCATGCCCAGGCCAGCGGCTTTCGTAATAGCGCCGGAGAACACGCGCCAAGGCGTCGAGAAGAAGGTTGGCGTCGACCGGTTTGCTCAAGACGCTGAATACGTGCATGCCGAGCGCCTCGCGAAGCAGATGGCTGGTCAGGTCGTGAGCCAGCAGGATCGCAGGGGGCGCGTCCTTGTGCAGTTCGCGCATCAGCTTGATGACTTGAAGGCCGCCGAGCTGCGGCATCTGGTGGTCGAGCACCGCGACGTGGATCGGCTGGCGCTCGATCACCTCGAGGGCCTCGCGGCCGCTGCGGGCGGCCACGGTATGGACGCCTTGTGGTTCAAGGAGCCCGCGCACCGTGTGATGCCATCCTTCCTGGTCGTCGGGAAGAAGCACAGTCAAGCGACGCTGGGACATCACACTCTGCATACACACCTGCATCGGCGACACCGGCACGCGGTCAAAAGCCGCCGGCGTTTTCCCACCATCCAATAATAATCCTTAACAAGGAGCGTGCCCGAACAGAGGTATCGTCGTCGCGCGGAAGTACGGTCTCAAACTACGCGAAATCAGGGGCTTACGTCAAGCCGGCGTGAGCCGCAAACGAGCACCGAAAAGCGGCATTCTGCCAAAGCTTGTGAAGTGAGTCGGCGTTCTGCCAGACTGGCAGCGGCCGCACGGTGGAGGCGACCGTTACGAAGATCGCCTCCCAGGCCGAACTTGTTCGACCGATCCGTGCTTATCGACGAGGCTTCCCGACGGCGAGGACGACAGGCCGGCCGTCGATGGTCAGCTTCGAGCGAAGCTCGAAACCGCGCTCGCTCGCCGCGTACTCGAACGGGCCGGTTCCCGCCGGATCGGGAAAATTCCGAAGCTCGCCGGGGCCCGAAAGCAGGACCGCAACCGCAGCCTTTAGAAGTGAGAAGCGCGTGCGGGTTGCCAGATCCTTGTCGAAAACTCGGACGAAATCGGAGAGCATGAGGCGTCCGACGGCGTCATTCTGGTATTTCTTCAAGAGATCGGCGGCACGGGAGCGAAATACGTCCGGCGGGCGCTCAGCCAGAGTCGTCAATTCATCGTAGAACGGCCGGAATTCCTCGAACTCCTGTACCGCGCCCGCCTTGGTCTTGAGTTCCTCCACAATCGCCTCAAAGGTTCCCTTGGGCGTTTCGATCGCCAGCGGCCGCAGCGCCTCCTGCCACGACTGGTCGTTGGCGTTGCGCAGGCGCGCGATCATCCATTCCAGGCTGAACTGTCGTTCGTTGCGGAGGGCACTTTGAAGCGTTCCGCCGTGGGGAAGTTTGCCAAGACGATCCGCCAGGGTTCGCAGCGATTCGGGAGCGAACTGACCCAGTCGCGAGGCCGCCAAATCAAAGGCCATCTGTTCAATGGAATCCTGAACGAGTAAGCCAATGGCGAAAGTATCGGATCCCACGAAATTGGCCAGGACCAGCACATCGGCAATGTCATCGGCCGCCGCGGCGGAATTCTGGGTATCCAGCTCTTCGCGGGCGCGGAGCAAAGCCAGGCGGGCCAACTCCCGGGCCTTGGCCAGATGTGGCATCAGAAGCATGATGCCGTCTTCCTTTTGTAGACCCCAGTCGCAGGATTCGAGTGCGCTGCCACGATGAAGGTAGGTGAGCGCCGTAGAACTGGCCTCAATCAGCTTTACGGCATCGGCGTCGACGGGGACCGTGTTCCAGTTGGCCACGATCTGCTGTCGGTGCTCGTCCATGGCGGGCAATTGCGAAAAGGCCTGCCAGTATTGAAGGGCGGCATTCGTATTGCCGGGTGAAACGGCAGGCTCGTTTGCCCGCAGCGCGGCGGCTGCAAGAAACAGGCAGGCGATCAGACCATGGAATGTCCGTGGATGGCGGATGCTTATCATTGCGAGTCTCCTTTATAGCTTTTAGCGAAGGGAATCGGGGTCCATGCCGGCAAGCACGTAAGCCCCTGACACCGGCGGCCCAATCGGTCGAACGGCATCTGCGTCCAGAAGGGCATCCAGCGCTTCGGGCGACTGCGCCAGCGCACGCTGGTATGCCACCACGCTGTCTGTCGGCGGCGATGACCCGGCGGCAACCGGCGACCGCCCGGGACTTGCCATTCCCTGCTCACGGCCGCGCCATATCGCTACAGCGATTACCAGGCAAGCCGCCGCGGCCAGCGCGCCGATCCACAGCCGCGATGGGTGCGCTCGCGGCGGCCGACGCCGCGGCTCGGACAGTGCAGAGATGATTCGCTGCCGCAGCAACGGCGGAAGTTCATGCGGCCGCAACGATTCAAGTTCGGCTTCCAGGGGATCGGTCCAGCGGTTCATGACACATGCTCCTTCGAGAGCTCGCGGCGGAGCTTGTCCAGGGCGTAGCGATAACGGGAAGCCGCCGTGTTCGGCGAAACGCCCAGTACCTTGGCGATCTTCTCGAACGTGAGCCCGCCCCAGATCTTCATGACCACGACTTGGCGCTGTTCGTCGGGAAATTGTCGCAGAGCCGTTTCAATCGCCAGCCGTCGCTCTTCCTGTCCCGGCACGCAGACGAAGCAATCTGGAACCCGCTCGTCGCGGGCCATGGCCCGCTCGCGATCCAGGCGCCGCTGCTCGGCACGGCGGAACTCCAGGGCGCAGTGCCGGGTGCAGGCATACAGGTACGCCACCGGATCCTCGGCTCGTTGTCGCGACCGCCAGAAGCGGAGGAATGCCTCCTGCACGATGTCCTGCGCGCTGGCTTCCGAGGCAATTTGCCGGGCAAGCAACAACAAAACCGGGCCATGCTGATCCAGCCACTCCAATGCTTCATGGGCGTCGGCCATTCATGCGTCCCGGTTTGCCGTCTCTCCGCAGAAACAGACGACGCGGGGCGGCGGATTTGTCTAAAACTCGAAGACTTTCTGGCTTCCGAAAAATTTTTCTTCTTTGCTCTTGACTTTCCGCCTGGAGTTAGGTTAATGTTCTTTCCGAACAGCCTCCAAACGCTAATTGACGTATTCCGGGACAGCGGTCGGCAGGCAGGAACAGGAAGTTGAGCCAGAGGAGTTGTGCGATGGGAAAGGATTCCCCGCGGCCCAACCTCGCAGGGCTTGGGCCGGACGATCGGAGACTTACCCGCGAGCAGGTCGAAGCGCTGGTTGAGGAAGACCCGTCGCTGGTTCCTACCGGCCCTTCGGTTTTGGTGGTCGAGGATTGTGTCCTCGAGCCGCAGGAGCTCGACGCCCTGCTGAGCGGGCTCGCGGCAATGCTCGCGGAGACCGAGCGCCTCCCCGGCTTCTACTGGTCGCCGGGAACGAACGAGGACCTCGCCCCGCAAACAATCGGCCTCGCAGCCGACATGGGAGTTGGTCATGAATCTGACGCCTCGCCAGTTGGACGTTCTGGTCGCCATCCGAAACTACCGGCATTTGCATGGTTATTCCCCCACCATGCAGGAGTTGGCCGACCAGCTCGGCACCAGCAAGGTTACCATCTTCGAGCACGTGGGCGCGCTGGAAAGAAAGCGCGTGCTGCGGCGCGACAAGCACAAGGCTCGCTCTTTGGAGATCATCGCCGATGAGAAGCTCCCCGACGAAGACCGCGCCACCAAGCTGCCCCTGCTAGGCACCATCGCCGCCGGGTCACCGATCCTTGCCGTCGAGAACCGGGAGGAATTGGATCTGGAGCAGATGTTTCACAGCCGTCACGGCGTGTACGTGCTTCGCGTCCGCGGCGACTCGATGATCGACGATCACCTGTGCGACGGCGACTTCGTCGTGATCGAACGCCGCGAGAACGCCCGCAACGGCGAGCAGGTGGTGGCGCTGCTGGACAGCGGCGAAGCCACGCTCAAGCGCTATTACAAAGAAGGCGCCAAGGTGCGCCTCCAGCCGGCCAACAAGTCGATCGAGCCTCGCATTGTCGATGCCGACCGCTGCAAAGTGCAGGGCGTTGTCATCGGAGTGTTGCGGAGTTACGGGTGAGCGACGTGCGTCGCACGCGCATGTCATGAAGTGGAAGCAGTAGCCGATTCACCGGAGTGCTTTGGGCGGCCGGCTCGGGTTTAACGCGTCCGGACCGCGGCGTTTGCGGTCCCTTAAGGAAGGAGTATCCCATGCCCCCTGTCTCTCAAGAGCGCAGATCTCCCGCACCTGCGGTCAGGCCTCTGCCGGGTTCGCGGGCTACCGAGCGCGTCGCGACACCAAGTGCCAAGCCTGCGGCCGAGCCGGAAATCCTGTACCAGAAGTATTTCAAGTCGGTCGGCCCGCGCACTTATGCCGCACAGGTCAAGCGGGCCAACAACGGCAACCATTTTCTGGTCATTACTGAGGGCAAGCGCGATGACAAGACCGAGGAAGTCCGCAAGACCCGGGTCTTTGTCTTCAGCGAAGACTTCGTCGAGTTCTTCAAGATGCTGCACGAGACGGCCCGCTTCATTCGCGAGCATCCGGTGCCGGAAGAAATTCGCAAAGGACGCGAGAGATTCTGGGCCCGGAGGAACGGGCAGCGGAAATCGGAGTAGGGCAGCAGGCTCGGCTGGTCCGCCCGGTACGTTTCGATGGCCAGCGATGAAGATTATTACTGGAGCTGGGCCGATCAAACCGACGTGCGCGTGAGCCTTACGTTCGTGCGCCCGGGCCAGCCGCTGTTCACGCAGCAATTCCTGTTTCGCCGGCGCCAAGTCTGAGCGCGGCTCAGTTCCCGGCGCGGGCCCGCTCCTGTTGCTCGATCTCGGTGATTTTCTGCACGCGCCGGATGTGACGGCCGTTGCCGAAAGGCGTCGTCAGGAATATCTGCACGATCTGGCGGATCAACTCTTCGCTGAGCAAATCGGTGCCGAGGCACAACACATTGCAGTGGTTGTGCTCGCGAGCCCGGCGGGCAGTGACCTCATCGTGGGCCAGGGCGGCGCGAATACCGTGAACCTTGTTGGCGGAAATTGACATGCCGATGCCGCTGCCGTCCATCAGGATGCCGATTTCAGCCTGGCCGTTGGCGACGGCACGGGCCGCAGGCGCCGCGTGGTCGGGGTAGTCGCAGGCGCCGGTGCTGTCGCAGCCGAAATCGGCGACCTCATGCCCCATCTGCTTCAGCACCGGCACGAGCCGGCGTTTGGCTTCGTAGCCTCGATGATCGCAGGCAACGGCGAGCTTCACTTGAGCACCTTTTCTTCCAGCCGTCTTTCGATGAGCTTGCGAAGCTGGCCGGCCAGGTCCTGGTAGAGGCGCACGTCTCCCCCGATGGGGTCTTCAATGTCGCCCGCCGGGTCGAGCGTGGCGACTTTCGGGGTGGCCGACGGGACCAGCGCCGTCACCGCGGTGGCATGGCTGCGGCCCATGGTGAAGATGACGTCGGCCTGGTGGATCAATTCCACGGTCAGCGGTTTGGATCGATGGTGAGACAAGTCTGCGCCGAGTTCCTTGAGGGCCTCGACCGCCTGCGGCGTGGCGCGGGCACCAGCAAGGGCGAAACTCCCGGCTGACAGCACACTGATGCCTTTTTTTTCCAGTTCCGGCTCCGGGATCGTCAGCTTCTCGGCAAGGATGTGGCGGGCGATGGCCTCGGCCATGGGCGAGCGGCAGGTGTTGCCGCTGCAAACAAACAGGATCGTCGTCCGCAGCAGCCGCTCGATGATCCGCTCGTCATATACGCCCTGGCGAAGGACCTGGTAGCGGCCGTCGAGCACTTTCAGGATCGTCGACGGCTTGGAGTACTTGGTGGGCCCGGCGTCGAACAGCAGATCGATCTTGCCTTCCAACTGCTGGGCTGTCTGTAAAGCGCTCCACGTCGCTCCCTGGGCCGCGCCGCCGATGCTGGTCAGGGCGACGGGCCCACCCGCGCCGGCAATGACGTCGGTGGCGACGATGTGATCGGGGCAGCGGAGCGTGATCTCCGAGACGTCGTACAAGTCACCCTCGGCCAGCTTCAGCCCGGCGGCGACGTCGCGACGCCGCGGAGCCGATACCTCGAAATTCAACGAGACCGGCCCGGGCCAGAGTTTTCGGATCATCCTCTGGGCGTATTCACCGGGGGCGTCTAGGTAATTTTCCGCATCTCCCGGATTGGCCAGATGGATGGTGAACGGACGAGTTGACTCTCCCCCCCGAAGGGTCCGCAGCCGCTCGCGGGCTTCGGAGCTGGTCAGAAGGCCCGCGGCGCCATAGACGGTCTCGGTCGGCAGGACCACAATCCCGCCATCGGCAAGGACCTGCGCACCACGTGCCACCTGTTTTTCGTACTCTCCGCCCGCGAAGATGGAAACGATCGGCATCGCCATGGTCGCCAGGTCGGGCACAAGTCCCGCCGGATAACGCTCGATCGATATATGAGGCGAGCGAAGCCGGAGTGTCAAGCAACCGCAGGCGAGTGGACGGACGCCGAAGTTTGGGCAATGAGTTTGATGAGAATCAGCGTTGGCGGATAGCGACCCGCCTCCCGCGGTCGGCAGAAGTATACCTGCCGTCGTGATGATCTTCGAAGATTTCGTCAAACAGCTCGCGGACTTTGGTTCGGGCTTGCTCGAGTGCCCTGCGGCCGCGCGGGGTAATCACGTAGCAGCGGCGCGTCTTGCCGCCTGCCAGCATGGGGCCGGATTTGAGATACCCTTTGGCCTCCATGCGATGGAGCAGCGGATAGATCGTGCCGGGGCCGATGTGGTATCCATGCCGTTGCAGCTCGCGGATCATGCCCAGCCCGAAGATGCGTTCGTGTAAGGCGTGGTAAAGCACGTGCAGGCGAATGAGGCCGGAGTAAAGCTCCTGATCGGCCATGGGATCGGGGGAATATAGCGGACCGTCCGCCCGGTTTACAGGCCCGCGCCGCGCCCGGCTCCGTTTGACGGCGGCGGCGCCGGAAGGATAAGATGCGGGCCGCTGATATCGAATTCCGATAGCAGCCTCTCGGGAGACCCACGCGATGAACCTGGTGTCGTTCGCCCTGCGACGGCCGGTCAGCATCGTGGTGCTGGTGATCGCGGCGGTGCTGGCGGGGGCGCTGGCGCTGTCGCGGATGGCGCGCGACGTGTTTCCGGACCTGGGCGTGCCGACGATCTATGTCGCCCAGCCCTACGGGGGTATGGACCCGGCACAGATGGAAGGATTCTTGGTCAACTATTATGAATATCACTTCCTGTACATCACCGGCATCGAGCACGTCGAGAGCCGGAGCATCCAGGGAATCGGGCTGATCAAGCTGCAATTCCATCCGGGGACCAATATGGCCGCCGCGATGGCCGAGACCGTTTCGTACGTGAACCGGGCGCGGGCGTTCATGCCGACAGGGACGGTCCCGCCGTTCATCATGCGCTTTGACGCCGGGAGCGTGCCGGTGGGTTACCTGACGTTCTCCAGCGACGATCCCAAGGTGCAGCTCAAGGACTTGCAGGACGCGGCGTTGTTCAAAGTGCGGCCGCTGTTCGCGACGTTGCCTGGCGTTTCGGCGCCGCCGCCCTTCGGAGGAAGCCCGCGAACCGTCGTCGTGAGCGTCGATCCGGAGCGGCTGCGGGCCTACAACATGAGCCCCGACGAGGTCGTCGCCGCGATCTCGCGGGGCAACGCGATCACGCCTTCGGGAAACGTGCGAATCGGCGACCTGATGCCGATGGTGCCGATCAACTCGATCGCGCCGGACGTGCGGCAGCTCGAGGACGTGCCGATTCGGTCGAACGGCACAAGCACGGTGTACGTGCGCGACGTCGGCGCCGTGTCGGATTCGGCCGACATCCAGGCCGGCTACGCGCTGGTGAACGGGCGTCGGACGGTCTATATCCCGGTTACCAAACGAGCCGACGCCTCGACGCTCAGCGTGGTCGGCCTGGTCAGGCAAAACCTCGCCAGGTTCCAGTCTGTGCTGCCGCCGGGCGTGAAGGTGAGCTACGACTTCGATCAGTCGCCCTATGTCACTCGCGCCATCCTGGGGCTTAGCGAGGAGGGATTGCTGGGCGCCGTGCTGACGGGCGTGATGGTCCTTTTGTTCCTGCGCGACTGGCGAAGCGCGCTGGTGGTGGTGCTGAACATTCCGCTTTCGCTGCTGGCGGCGGCGACGGCACTTTGGGTCACCGGCCAGACGGTCAACATCATGACCCTGGGCGGGCTTGCCCTGGCGGTGGGAATCCTCGTGGACGAGGCGACCGTCTCGATCGAAAACATTCACTCCCATTTATCGGCGGGCGTGCCGCTGGCTCGGGCGGCGCTGGACGCCACCGCCGAAACGGCGGTGCCCCGGCTGCTGGCGATGCTTTCGATCCTGGCGGTGTTCATTCCCGCCTTCTTCATGCAGCAGGTGGCGCGAAGCCTCTTTGCCCCGCTGGCGATGGCGGTCGGTCTTTCGATGATCGCGTCGTATCTGCTTTCCAGCACGTTAGTGCCGGTCCTCTGTATCTGGGGTTTGCGGACCAGTCATGATGATGAGGCAGTTCGCCGATCGCTCTTTGAGCGGGTTCGCAACGCGTACGCGAGATTGTCCGTTGGCCTGGTCCGCGCCCGATGGGTCGTCGCCGCGGCTTATCTGGTGACCGCTGGCCTGGTCATCTGGTTCGTGGGCCGCCCCATCGGCCGCGAGATCTTCCCGATCGTGGACGCGGGGCAGTTTACGCTGCGGCTGCGAGCGCCGGCGGGGACGCGGATCGAAAAGACCGAGCAGATCGCCGTTCAGGCCCTCGACACCATCAAGAAGGAAGCGGGGGCCGGCAACGTGCAGTTGTCGATGGGGTATGTTGGAGTCCAGGCGGGCGCCTACCCCGTCAACGTCATTCATCTCTGGACCAGCGGGCCGGAAGAGGCGGTGTTGCAGGTTCAGCTCCGGCCCGGTGCGGTGCGAGTGGAGGGGTTGAAGGAGCGGCTTCGCACGAGGCTGCCGGGGGCGCTGCCGGGCGTGCGCTTCAGCTTCGAGCCCAGCGACATCGTCAGCCGCGTGATGAGCTTCGGCTCGCCGACGCCAGTCGAGGTGGCGGTGAGCGGGCCCGACTTTGCGGCTGATCGGCAATACGCCATGAAGCTCCGCCAGTCGCTGGCGAAAATCCCGTCGCTGCGCGATCTGGCCTTCGAGCAGGAGCTGGACTACCCGGCGGTGAAGGTGGAATTCGACCGGCAGCGCGGCGGTGTGCTGGGAGTGACGGCCGACCAGGCAGGCCGCGCCCTTGCGGAAGCCACCGCTTCCAGCCGATACACCGCCGCGAACTTCTGGGCCGATCCCAAGACCGGCATCGGCTATCAAGTTCAGGTGCAGGCGCCGATCGAGCAGATGAATTCGGTCGAGCAGGTGAAAAACATTCCGGTGGTTGGCCGCGGGAGCGGGCAGCTTCAGTTGCGCCAGGTGGCCGACGTGAGCGGCGGGACAGTCCTCGGCGAGTACGACCGTTACAATATGCAACGGATGCTGACCCTGGGCGCCAACGTCGGCGGGGAAGACCTGGGGCGCGTCAGCGGCCACATCGATCAGGCCCTGGCCGAGGCGGGTGAGCCGCCCGCAAGGGTAAGCGTCGCGGTTCGCGGGCAGATCGCGCCGATGCGGGAACTGTTTGGCGGCCTTGCGTCCGGCCTGGGCGTAGCGCTGCTGGCGATCTTCCTGATGTTGGCGGCAAATTTTCAATCATTCCGCCTGGCTCTGGCGGTCCTGCTGACCGCCCCCGCGGTGATCGCGGGCGTGGCGCTGGCGCTGCAAGTTACCCACACGACCTTGAATATGCAGTCGTTCATGGGGGCGATCATGGCGAGCGGGGTCGCGGTGGCCAATGCGATCCTGCTGGTGACCTTTGCCGAACGGAGCCGGGCCGAAGGCGCGCCCGCGCATCGGGCGGCGGTGAACGGCGCCGCCGGCCGACTGCGGCCGATCCTCATGACCAGTTGCGCGATGATCGCAGGCATGATCCCGATGGCCAGCGGCCTGGGCGAGGGCGGCGAGCAGACCGCGCCGCTGGGCCGGGCAGTCATCGGCGGGCTGATCGGCGCCACGCTTGCGACGCTCATCGCCCTGCCGGCAATCTTTGCCATTCTCCAGCGTGACAAGACCCGCACCACCGCCTCGATCCACCCCGATGATCCGCAGGGCCGCTTTTTCGTCGCCCGAACATTGCCTGAGGCGGAGCGAGACGGCAATGGACATGTGCCGGCCGAGCGGCCCGCGGGAACGCAATAGAGGAACGACTATGGCCATCCATGCAAAGCGCGCGCTGGCGGTCGTGGCGCTGATGGGATTCTCAATGGCAGCCGCCGCGGCAGCCGCCGATCCACCGTCGGCACAAAGCGTCACCGTGCCGGCGAGCGTCGAGGCGTATGAAGCCGCCGACCAGTACGCAAAAGATTCCGGATATGTTTCGGATGTGAAGGCCGATATCGGGGACCACGTCAAGAAAGGCCAGGTCATGGCCGCAATCGACGATCCCGAATTAGGGAAGCAGCTCGATGCTGCAAAAGCGACGGTTGCGGCGCGGCAGGAAATGGCCGGGGCCGCGGGCGCATCGGTCCTGCAGGCACAAAAAGCTGTGGATGTGGCGCGAACGCAGCTTGACGGGGCTCGCGCGGAACTGGCTCTGGCGGAGGTGACGCTCAAGCGGCAGGAGGAGCTGTTTGCCGGCAAGGCGGCCACCGGGCAACAGATCGACGAAGTGAGGGCGAGAACGCAAGTGGCGCGGGCGGGCACGGCAACCGCGGAAGCCAAGATCGCTGCCGCTGAAGCCGACCTTCATGTCGCTGAGGCCAATCGCGCCGTCGCCGCGGCTCAGATGACGGTGGCCGAGGCGGAGGCGCGGAGACTGGCGACTCTCCTGCAATACACGCAGGTGGTCGCGCCGTTCGATGGCGTAGTCACCCGCCGAATCGTCAACCGCGGCGATCTGGTTCAGGCGGCGACCGCTACACGCACGATGCCGCTGTTCACCGTGCAGCGGATCGATACGGTGCGGGTGTTTTGCGACGTTCCGGAAACCGACGCCGTATGGGTCAACCCGGGCGATGTTGCCAGCGTTCGGTTTTACGGACTCGGCGGGCAGGTCATTTCGGGAACGGTGACGCGGATCGCCGCCGCGCTCAACCCCGAAACCCGAACGATGCGGGCGGAGATCGACCTGCCCAATCCGCACGAAAAGCTGCGGCCGGGAATGTATGCCCAGGTCACCTTAACGAACCGGCAGACCGAGGTGCGTTCTTCATCGCCCTGATAAAGAAGCTGAATGTGGCCGCGAAGCCCGAACTCGGGCCAATTGGCGGGCACGCCATGCAGAACATATCAACTATCCGGGAAGGTTTATGAAACTCCAATTCAAGGTTGCGGAGTCATGTCTGATTGCCGCGCTGGTTCTTGTCGGAGGTTGCGCGGCCCCGGCTGAAAACCCGGCATCATTGCCGCGGCTCGAGCCCGCAACGCAGCTGGCGGTGTCGCTGGATCTCAATCCTTCGCAAATCCGGCCGATGTATCAGGAGTTGCTGGCGATCGACCTGCCAACCGTCGAGCGCGTGGCGGCGGCGGGTAACCTTGACATCCGCCGGGCCCGCCAGCGCGTGGAGGCCAATCGCGGACGATACGAGAGTAACGTCGAGGCCATCTTCCCCATCATCGCGCCGTCGATCGCGTACAGCCACTTCCAGGGAGTCGGCCAGAACGCCAATGGTACGCTGACGCCGCCCATCCATTTCGACAACCTTCTGCCGGCCCTCTCGATCCAATGGATCCTGAATCCCGGCACAGTCGTCTACGACATCATCGCCTCGAAGCGGCGGCTGGAAGCCTCGGACCGCCAGGAGCAGTCGGTCGCTCTCGAAACGGTGCGAACGGCGGCGGTGCAATATTATGAACTGGTGCTCGCACGGGTCCGCCTGGCCGTGGCGCAGGAGGCTGTGAACGAGGCGCGCGAGCTGCTGCGGCTGACGCAAATCCGGGTGACGGCCGGGACCGGGCTGCCGGCCGACGAGCTGCGCGCCCAGGCCTCGCTTGCCGCGTTCGAGCAGGACGTCGTCTTGGCGCTGAACAACTTCTATCAGGCTTCGGTTGATCTGACGCTCACGCTGCATCTGAACCCTGCCGTCACGCTTGTGCCAGGACCGCGGCAAGTCCGGCAGGTCACGCTTGTCAGCGAGGAGTTATCGGTTGGCGAATTGCTCGCCGCCGCGAGCAAATACCGGCCGGATCTCCAGGCGGTCCGAAGTCTCTTGCTGGCTTCACAGGCGGATACCGGCGCGACGGTCTGGGGCGGAATCGGTCCGCAATTGCAAGCCGCGTACACCGTTGGCGGTCTGAAGACCTATTGGCCCGGCGGGAACTATGACTGGAAGGAACAGCAGAAGGCCGGGGTCGGGGCCGGTCTTGCCCTGGGACCGGCGACCTTCGGAAACCTGAAGACGGCGCAG